>Ga0307488_10001149_pt1 | contig 22225 bp, 17 predicted proteins | sample SB02metaG_FD_202248 | JGI IMG/M metagenome (GOLD analysis project Ga0307488, IMG submission 202248) | Sea-ice brine microbial communities from Beaufort Sea near Barrow, Alaska, United States - SB 0.2 | ecosystem: Environmental > Aquatic > Marine > Coastal | place: USA: Alaska | collected... | reverse complement strand
TCACCACCTTTCTGAGTATTTTTTTTAGTTTTTACTTTATAAAGCTTTGTTTCATATCTAATTGGTACTGGTTTATTTGTCCCCTTAAATTTAACCATTCTAGGTTTCTTTAACTTAATTCTTTTCCCCTTATACGGACCATATACCTTTTTCTTAGATCCTTGAGTTGTTTCTTTAATCATAAAAGTTGTAAGTTTATTCTTCATTTTAGTATAAAGTTTAGAAAAAACTTTTTTAGCAACCGAGGAAGGAGAAGAATTAGTGGTATATCGTCCTTTATTTACAGTTTTATTGTTAATTTGAACAATTTTAAATGTTCTAGTCATTATATAATATAATAAATATAATAAATTTAATTAAAAAAGATTTTAGAATTTTATAAAAAGTTATTTCTTCTTTTTTTTACAAAGTTTTGCCATATCAAACATATTCATTTCTTCCTTCTTCTCTTTTTTAATCCGCCCAAACTTTGAATTAATAAATTCTTCTATTTCTTCCTTTTTATCTGTTAAATCAAATATCTGTTTAACTGGTTTTTCAATCTGATGTTCGAAGTAGTATTTATAATCGGGCTTAATATCTGAATTTTTCAATAAATAATCTGGGTGTTCTATTCTATCTCCCTGGAGTAATCTAGATGATACTTTATTAATACATGTGTGATTACATTTTTTACAGAAAAAACCCTTACATGTCTCACAAGGACTATGATTTTTCGGTAAATTAATATGGCAAAAACGACAAACAATATTACATTCATGATTATGAAAGCAATCATTCGTATAATCATCTTCTTTGTGGATTTTTAATTCATTACTTAACTTACAATTACCATATAATTTTAAGCATTTGAGGCATTTGCTCAATTCTATATTTGTTTTATTACAATTATTACAACATAAGGTATTCACATCTATATAAACATATGGAACGCGATCATTTGTAGCTGGGGCATTTCCAGGATCTCTATCTTTCATTCTATCTGCTAAAACTTTATGAGCTATACTTGTTGGATTCTTATAATTACCTTTTACAGTTTTACTTATTTCCAATTTATTAAATTTAACATCGCCATTCATTAATCGATTTACCGCATTTTTATAAAAATCAACTGCCTTTTGCATAATAATATCTTTATCTCCTTTTTCATTTAATATTGTATTAATAATTCCTTGATATATATCCTTTAGAATTCTAGCGTTATCTCGTCGCTTTAAAACAATTCCCATACTATTCTGTGAAAATTTATTGATATCTTCCTCATATTTATTTCCCACATATCTTTTTTTTGAAAACAAAATAAACGGATAAAACGTTTTCTCATATTCTAAATCGTGTGGTTGTCTCCCATCGGCTATTAACTTATCTGTGACTTTTTGACCCGCTTCCTTGCCTAAACGAATCGCTTCAGATAAATCGTAAGTGTCAAACTGAATAAAGACTGAATCCGTATCTCCATAAACACATTCACTTCCTTTATAGTTTTCCAGTGTCATATCACGCGCCATCTCTAATAGTTCTCTTCCTGTTGCAGTTGTCGATGCTGCCAATTCTGTTTTACAAACTGGAGATGTAGAAGCACCTACTTGTCCATATAAACTATTACAAGTGACTTTGTATGCCAACTGTAAACCTTCTAAAATACTCCACATAAAATCATCTTTACTATATAGTTTTTGTTTTTTTCTGGTATCTTTTCTGGCTTTTAAGAGTTTTTGTAAAACTCGAGGTAATACACTTTTTTCATTATTAGGGGGTTGAACATAAGTGCAAACAGTTCTTCCAATTATATTTTTATCTTTATCATAATTATTATATTCAATGTGCTTATAATAATATCTTTCGTTTTTTGGAATATTTTCTTTATCTAATTCCATTAATAAAGGATTTTGGTCAGGAGAACCAGGACCTTCAAATGTACAAGTACCTTCAATACTGTCTATTATTTGAATTCTAACCAATGAATCATGACTTATATTTTCGCTAATCATAGAACTTGGATATAAAGAACTATAATCCATAACAGCAACTGGTTTGAAATATATTCCAGTTTTAGGTTCTAATACAATAGCACCTTCGTACGAAGATTCACCTTTGAAATCTTCTTTTGTTACCACTGACATAATAAAATCATCTTCTCGACATTGTTTGGCGATTACACTGAAAACTTTGACACCTTGTCCTCTTAGAAATAGATATGACAATGGTACACAGCAAACATTTGACATTCCGATGTTTTTTGTAACAACATCCAATTTTATTAATAAACTATTACATAATACACAATCTTTAATACAATATACTGCTATTTCTCTTATTGATTCACTTGTTCCTTTCTTAAAATTATCAAATATTCCCTGAGGTGGTAAATCTATTTTATTTTCACACCATTTAAATTCTAAATCATCTGGATTAAAATCAACATTCTGTAGCGTCATTTCTTCTGATACAATGTCTATGTGTCGTTCTATATGCGGATATAGATTCTCTTTAATTACAATTGTTTTTTTTTCTCTATCTATGTCAGTTACTGTAAATTTATAATCGTTACTTATTTTATTTTCAAATTGGTCAATTAAAGATATTTGATTATCTACATAAATTCCATCTATTGATTTACTTTTTATTTCATGTATCTTTCCATTAATTTTTCTATCTTCTTCAGATATACTTTCATCAATTAATAATTCGGCATTTCCTCTCAAGAAACTTGATGATACATGAGTTAACTTATATGATGATAAATTATAATCTTTTTGAACCAACTTAAATATATCAATCTGAATGCGTCCTGTCATAGTTATGTATTTAAGCAAATTATCTCCAAGAGCAGATGATGACAGAGATTTTTCAACATAGCGACACGTCTCATATGTAACACGACTCATTTTACAAAAACTCTCTAATAATCCAGGACACCCTAATTCATCCAATAATTCGGCTCGTTTATACATATACATCCAATCAAAACCCCAGATATTATACCCTGTTATAATATCTGGATCTAAATCATCTCTTATATAATCGGCAAATTTTTCTAATATCTCAGATTCTTCATTACATAAAATTATATTCACTCCTTCTATTTCATCACATGGTCCCAATGTAATCATACATTGTTCGTATGGAGTCATTTCGCCCTGTCTATGCGTAGTGATTCCAATCTGGATAATTTTGTCTTCAATCCTCGACGCCTGTGGAAAAGTTCCATCAGGACTCGTACATTCTATATCAAAAGATGCTATTCTAAATGGAGCAATTATGTTGCTATCATGTTTGAATACATCATCATAATCACAATAATATTCTTTAATATGTTGTTGAACAACCTTCCTTTGTGTTTTTTCAGTTCCTGAAAACTTAATCCATCCAGATGGATCAATATTTTGATGATGAAAAAAACGTATCATAGGTTCAATGTTGCTTTCATATTGAATAAAACGATATATTTTATTATCAAAGTTAAAATCATCATTTTTAGAAACTTTTTTCAATAATTTCTTATATAAATTAAACGAACGTTTTGTCTTAAATATTAATTTAATAAAAGCGTCTTTTTTATTATTTCTAAAATAATCAAATTTCTTTTTATATTCTGGTAAATTATTTTTAAGCATCTCATTAAATACATCTTTCTTCAGTAGTGCTTCTTTTTTATCTATATCATCCTGTGTATCATCTTCTTCTATATAACAATCCTCAGAACCTTTAATGTAATTTCTTAATTCTTCTAATATATCTCCTATTTCTATATTAGTTAATTCAAGTGTCTTATTAATCCATTCGTCATCAACTAACTCTTCTATCTCAAAATAGAAATAAGGTTTAAAACCTCTAACTTCAAGACATATAACATTATCATCTTCAGTTCTTCCAAATGCTCTTACAATAAATTGTTTTTTTTTTATAAACTTATTATTCTTGTCTCTTTCAGTAATTGTAAAGTCTAACGACTGCCAGTCTATTACATTAAATTCACTAATTGAATCATCATTATCAGTCATAATATTAAATAACTATATTCTAAATTTTATATCATTTTTTATTTTAATTATTACAATTCATATTAACAAATTATGTATTAAAAATAACATATTAAAAATAACATATTATAAATAGATATATGGATTATAATTTATATTTATTAAAACATACAAATCATAATAGAACTTATTTAGGCATAACAAATAATCTAAAACGTAGATTAAGACAGCATAATTGTGAAATAAAAGGAGGTGCTAAATATACTTCTGGATTTCTTTCAGATGGAAAATGGGAATATCATATGATAGTTAAAGATCTAACTAAATCTAACGCCCTTTCATATGAACGCACTATTAAGAATCAAAGAAGAAAGGCTAAGGGAAAAACACCATTAGATAAAAGAATGTATTTAATTAATAATCTTTTATCTGAAAAAAATATATCAGATAAAATATTTTTTGAAAAGTTTTTTTAAAAATAAAAAATAAAAGTTTTTTAAAAATAAAAATAAAAGTTTTTTAAAAAATAAAAAATAAAAGTTTTTTAAAAATAAAAATAAAAGTTTTTTAAAAATAAAAGTTTTTTAAAAATAAAATAAAAGTTTTTTAATTTTTTTAATAAAAGTTATTTCTTTAAATTAATAATCTCTTCTAAATATGATTTATATTCAATAAATCCACTAAATAAATTCTTCAATATAGGATGACAATAAATTACTAATTCTTTATTTCTTTCATCTAATTTATTTATTGATTCTAAACAATCTCGGATATGTGTATAAAATTCAGCACATTTGCTTTTATTATTATTTTCAAAATAAATTAATAATATTTTGCCTTTTTCTTTTGCGATTCCCCATTCTGTTATTGAACGATAGCAACTGAAAATTTCATCTACTTCAAGTGAAAAAACATCACAATCTTCTATCATTTCATTATTCCGAATATTTAATGTTTTAACCATCTCATGTGTATCTAATAATGGATTATTTAACCAACAACCATGATTAATTGTAAATAATTCAGAAGTATCCATAATACAAGTTGGACCAACTATTATATAATCTACCATCTTTTTAGATGGTAATTTTTCTTCTAAGTTTAAAAAATTAGATATATCAATATATATTTCATTTTCATCTATTTCTGTCCAATAAGCACATTTTTCTGAATGTAAAAATCCCGATATATTTGTCTTAAATGAATTATCTTTATTATAAAAGTGATTTTTATCAAGTACTAAAATTCTTGTATTTAAATTAGGTTTTTCAAAATCTGAACATGCATGATTGCCAACATCTTGTAAAGATATCTTTCCCGCAAAGAAATATTTTAAACGTTGAGCTTGTTTTTTACATATCATACATTTAAAACTACTATGATTAATATATTTTATTAAACATTCTTTATCACAATAACATTTACAGGTTGGACATAGTTGAATTAAAATATTTTGAGTTTGTAAGCATATATTACAATCTGTCATTAATTTATAGTATAAAAGTATTACAAATGAAAATCATTTTTTTTTTAAATTTAAAAAATAAAGATTTTTAAATAAATTTTTATTCTTTTAATAATCTTTCTAATGCTAATTTTTTATTATCTGCTAAAATTGATTTATCTGAATATAATTCACATAAATTAGTTCTTTGTTTATATAGTCCTTCTATATCTAAATTATATGGATTTACAACACCTCTTTCGTCTAAATCATCAATACGTTTTTTAAATTCATCTAATGTTAAATGAAGATGAATAATTTTACAATCTAATCTATTTTTAAAATGATTTATAGCATCAATACTATAAATCATACTACCCCCAGTTGAAATCACTGTATTTTCACAATGAATTGTTTGTGCTGTTTTTTCTTCCATATATAAAAAACTTGATATACCTCTTAATTTAATTAATTTTTTTAATGGATTGTAATATGTATATTCAATCATTTTATCTGTTTCTATAAATCCTACTTTTTTAAATAACGCTAAACGTTTACCTAAACTACTTTTACCAGCATAAGGTAGTCCAATTAAACAAATATTTTTAAACATATTTACTATTAATAAAATTATAATTTTAAATTAAAATAAAATAAAATTAAATTATAAATTATAATTTTAAATTAAAATAAAATAAAATAAAATAAAATTAAATTATAAATTTAAATTAAAATAAAATAAAATTAAATTATAATTTTAAATTAAAATAAATTATAATTTAAAATAAAAATAAATTATAGATTAGAATATTCTTTAATTATATTTTTTTTAAGTTTATTGGAATTAATAATCATATTATAATCATATGAAATAGGATCTCTAAATTGAGATTTATACATGTGTAACATATTATCTATTTTAATCTTATAATAATTATCTAAATCACTATTATTGCTCATAACAAATAAGACTTTATAGATGAATTCTAATTCTTTCATATTTATACGTCTTTCATTCCTTCCAATTTCATTAGTAGATGATATTTTAGTTAATGTTTCTAAATATGATTCATAAAATTTATCAAATATATCCTTATTCATAAATATTTTTTCTAAATTTTCTCCTGATGATTTAGGTGATTTTTCTTGTTTAATTATTTGGTCATATCCTTTAAAATATAATTTATTTTTTGTTTTTGATAAATAAGGCGATAAATTATATACAACATAATTAATATCACTATAAACATTTTCTAAACCATACTTTATTTGATATTTTTTTACGTCTCTAAAAGCATTGGCATTATCTAATAATAATTTATAAATTAAATAACAAACAGGTGTTTTAGTATAATAAAACTGATTGCTTTTTATTCTATATTTTTCAATACAAGCTTCTAAATTATCATTTAAATCAAATAATAAATGGCTAATTATATCTTCTTTATCAAGTATTGATTTAAAACTATCTTTTAATAAAAATTTTTTATTAGTTTCATTTGCATCTTTATATATTTCACTTGAAATAGTGAAAACAATTAATTTATTATTTATTATTTCAAAACTATTTTTTGGAAACATAATATTTCTCATTTTTATTTTATTTTCAGGCGAAACACTAAAATTAATTAATTGTTCTAATATTTTATAAATTTTATCTTTATATTCATAGTATAAATCATTGCTATTTTTTTTATTTTTCTTATATTTAAATCCAGAATCATTTCTAATTGAAAATGGTCCATAGTATTTTACATCATGTTCATAATTACTTGTTTCATTTTCCGAAGTATTTGTTTCTTCATCTGATTCTGTTTCTGGTCTTGGTGATGGTGTTGGTTCAGTATCAGAGTCATTATTGTCTTCTGATTCAGTATCAGAGTCATTATTGTCTTCTGATTCAGTATCAGAGTCATTATTGTCTTCTGGCCCTGGCCCTGGTTCTGGTGCTAGTCCTGGTGCTAGTCCTAATTTTTTAATATGATAATATTTATTTGACGGGATATCATTTATTATAATATTATAGTCCTTTATCTTACCTATTACTTCTACATCAATATCACTAATTTTTTTTTTATCTTTTAGACTAATTTCACGATAAATATCACTAATTTTTTTAAGTTCTTCTTTTGTATATGGGACTTCTTTTGCATTAGCCTTACCTTTAGTAAATAATATTTCAAAATCGTTCATTATTAAATTTTTTATTTCTAAAAATGGGTAATATTTATCATTTATATTTAAAAATAATAATTTTTGTACGCCATCTTCACGTTTAGATATACGAGAATTTAACCAAATACTAAAGTGAGACGATCTATAAATCAAATTAATTGCGAATTCATTACTGAATTTTGAATTCGTTGAATAATCAAAGACACTTTTGACCATATCCTTTAAATTTTCACGATGAAAAGCCGTAGCAATATAATTATTTTTTGTAGATAGTTCGTCAATTACTTCATTTTCTGCAGTTGTTTTAAACAAATCATGAAAAACTTGTTTTTCATTTTCTATTGTATCTGTGGAAGCTATTTCTTCGAATTTATAGTTTTTATTAGGTTGTCGCATTTCTTCTTCTACATGTTTACTTGTTATTAAATCTATTAATTTCATAAGTTTTTTTTCACCATTATTTGTTAAATGTTGACCACCTAAAGATTCTACTTTGTTTTTATTAGTCATTTTTGATATGCTAGAAATATATGTTTCATCTGGATTTAAAAAATCTTCAGATGAAAAAATTATTTTAGTATATGGTTTTATATCTATTTGACATTCAGAATCAGTTCTTCGATAAAATAGACCCGAAAAATTCTCTTTAATAGTGTCGTTTGAATTAATTTCTTCATATGTTTTTAATTTCTCACTAACATCAGAATCATTAAATTCACGAAATTTACTATCAGGATTATTAAAATCATCGACAATATAACAATAATAATGTCCTCCCGTAGCATTACCCGAATGATAAATAATTGAGTACAATCTAAACTCTTTGCCAGCAAATTGTATAATTTTATTTATATCTATCGAAGTTTTATCTTTTTTTTCTTGTTTATATTCTATTGGGCATTCCTTATCGTAATCACTAAGAGCCCTCTTTATAGTAATAAATAAATATAATTCTGGAGCTTTAACAAAAGCAATTTCTTTATAGTATTTTATTTCTTTATAATTGCCTCCATATGCTTCGTTAAGTTTTGATAAAGTAGTCCATGACTGTCCTTTCTCTCCAAACACTGGAGAACTTGGGGAACCTTTATTTTTACCTACTTGTATACAATCATTACTACCTTCTGTACAATTCTCAATTCTCTTTGTTAGAATAAGTGACTTCAAGTTTTCATTTGTAAGATAAATATGAGTATTATCTTTAATTGCCTCTGTACTAAGATCTTCATATTGATATGTTAATAAAATTAATTCATTAACATTAGTAGTTTTCCCCAACTTTTTCAATTTATATGGGTTAACTAAGTCTAAATTATTATATGGCTCATATTTCTGATCATTAATTTCAATTGTTTCACAAATATTAGTTTCAGCGTTTACAAAATCTAATTTATGTGTAATTTTTGTTTCACATAAAAATAGGAAATGCATAATAGAATAAAAGTCACCAGTTGTATTATGATTATAAACCGATTTTAATTTTAAACTCTCATTAACAATTATTCGAGAATGATTTATAAAATAACTTATAAATACTACAATGAATTCTGAGGAATCGGATTGCGTATCATAAGCAAAATCACCCTTAAATTCACGAATCACTGTATTCTGAAAATTTTTAATAGCACCTTTATGAGGAAGTGAAGATATATTTTTATGAATATTAAAGTATTCTTTTAAGAGATTAATATATTTTTTTGCAAAAGTATAATCTTCTGGAGATGAATAGTTATGTGTTTTTTCATATTCAAGTAAATAATTACTTAATTCATAGATATGAATTAAACATTGTAATCCAGCATTCATAAAACACGTATTATGTAAATTTGGTAATCCTGTATTAACTTTTTCAATACTAATATTTTTATATTTTAAAGAATTCTGTCTTATGTCCCTTATCGCTGATATCGGTAATAAATTCACTGCTTCAGAATCACTACTTGTTCCTGCTCGATTACTTTTATTTACTTCTTCCTCAATATATCCTTTAATTGCCTTATTAACATTTTTTATACTATGTTTTGTCGCATAATCTACAATTTGTATTTTTATAATATCATTATTAGTCATATATGATAATATTTTTTTAATTGTCTCAATTTGATTAGTTGTTATCTGACTTGAACTTATTGTTTGTCCCGCATCTGTTGAATCAGAATCTCCGCCACCTACATATCTTATTGATGGATTGAATATAGAACCACAATCATTATAAAAATTCTTAATAACACCTTGTAAATTATTAAATAACTCATCTCTAATACTTTTACTTTTAAATATTCTTGTAGTATTATCCTGAGATTTATTTTTAAAAGCATTTGCATGTGCAATAAAATCTGAAGGAGTATCCGGCCAATCGAAATCAATTATATAGGTATCCTCAAAATCTTGTCCTTTACCTGGTGTAGATTCTAATAATCTATTCGCAATAATTTCAGGTGCTCTAGCAAATGCAAAAAAGATCCTTCTATTTACATCTTGAGGAGGGTAATAATTTGGAAATTTACTGAATTTATTATTAGAGTTAACTCTTTCTTTTATATTAGTTAAAGTTGTATAAAAATTTGTTGAAAATAACTTATGTAAATTACATAATTTTTCAGTTGTTTCTTTTAATATATTACCTACCAAAATACCAGTTCCGGTATAAGCATCTCCTTGAATAAAATCACTCGACTTTAATTCTAGTGCTTCATCGGAAAGTGAAAATAAACGCCCTTGTCTTGGAATTTCTAATTTAGTATATACTTCATCTAATAATTTTTCACCATTATCTTCTTGCCGAATTAAATCAGGTCTTTCTTCAGCATTTAATGTATCTATATTAGTGGGTATTATTTGAAAAATAGGATTTCCACTACTATCTATGCTATCTGTATATAACCTTTCTGGATCATTATTTAAACCAAAAATAGGATCTATAAAATCATAAGAAGAAGCTGCCCCATGAGGTTTAGATAAATATTGATCACTATCGTCACTTTGATGAATTTGATGAAGTTTCTTTTTTAATACATAATACATAATTTGGGATCTTTTCTGACCTTGATTACAAAGAGGTATTAACCAATCTTTATCAGTTATCTTAAAACCACCTTTTTCTAATTTATCATTCATTTGATATTTCATTTGAATATATTTACCCCCTCTGTTTCCAAATTCAACTAATACATCTTCTTTATTTTTATATCGATAATTTGACATTTTATAATATATAATAACTTAATACATTATTTATTTAAATATTATCTTTAACTTAAATTTTAAAAATACTTAAACAATTCGAAATATAATCAATTATACAATGTTTAACTTCGGAGGTCAAATTGAAAATAAATTAAAGTTTACAATCATTGGAGATGCTAGTTGTGGAAAGACATCTCTTAAAAATGGAATTGATATATTTAAAAAATCAGATTATCAATTTAATAAAAGATATAAAGCATCTACAGATGATGAAAGAAAAATAATGAAATTTTTATCAAATGTAAATGGAAAAGAAGAGGAATTTACTATTTATTATTATGATACAGTAGGTCAAGAGAAATTAACAGATTATGATGAAAATACTAGATTAGATACAATGAAAGGGTCAAATGGTTTTATTATTTTATATGATATTACTAATAAAAGTAGATTTAAAAATATTCGTAAATGGATAGATGAAATTATTAAAGTGAATAAAAATGCTCCTATTCTAATTTTAGGAAATAAAATGGATTTAATTAAAAATATTTCAGAAAAAGAAGAAGAACTTTTAAGATTAGAGAAATTAGAATTGCCTCTACAATATAATGCTGGATTGATTTCAGTAAAAAGAAATGAATTCTATGGAAAAGAAGTAAATATGGGATTTTCATTTGGAATACCAGAGAATAAAATCTATAAAAAAGGAATGTTATTTCCATTTGAGTATTTATTAAGTCGACATAACTGTAAGACTATTAATTTAAGAAACTATAATTAATTATCTTTCTCTATTACTTATTTAATGTATTTTATGTATTTTATTTATGTACTAATTTCTCTATATCTTTTATTTTTCTATCTAATTTAGGATACGTAATTTCACAATCAACATAAAATGTGACAATGAGATAATCATCTGTTAAATAAAATTCTATTTTATTTTCATCTTCTTCGTTATCTATATCATGATGTAATGTTATTTTAATATTATTTGTTTGAAATGCTGCAATAGATTCTTTTAATGCTTTTTTTATTGGACTATCATTATCATAATAATTTATGTCTTTATAATCATAAAATTTAAAAGAAAAAGGACCTATACATTCTTTATTAAATAATTTCGATTTAATTGTTTTAATTGTCTTTAATTCTATCTTATTATATCCTTTACCCAAATTCATTTGTAAATGATCTTGCTGTGATTGTATATATACAATTAACTCATTATTATAGGCTTTTCTTTCTTCTGCTTTTACACGTGCTTCTGCTTCTGCCGCTGCTTTTACCTTCATTGCTTCTGCTGCTGCTTCTTTTGTTGCTTTTGCTTTTGCTGCTGCTGCTGTATTTTGTGGGTTTGCGGCTGCAGCCGCTTTTGCTACTTCTGCTTTTGCTACTTCTGCTTCTGCTTTTGCCGTTTTTGCTTCTACATTTGCTTTTGCTAATTCTGCATTTGCTTTTGCTAATTCTGCATTTGCCGCTTTTGCTTCTACATTTGCTTTTGCTACTTCTGCTACAGGTGAAATTTTACTAGATACAATTTGATAAGCTTTTAATGTTTTTAAAATTTCTTCAGGGGTAAATTTATTAAATTTGTTCATTATATATTTATATAGTTTAATTTTTTAATAATACTCATCCCCAATTTCTTCATTATTCTCTTCATCGGATTCATAATATATATCATATAAACTACTATATTGTATTATTATTTCCTCTAAATCAATTAATTCTAATTTATCTAATAAAAAAGATCCTGATAAATATTCTTTAATTTGAAAATATATATTTCGAATATGTTCTGCATAAGTACAATCTAAAAATGTTTTTTCTCTTTCAAAAAACAATTCCTCTTTTGATAAATTTTCCATAATTATTTTTTATTTAATATACTTTTATACTTTAAATAAAAGATTTAAAATAAAGAATTTAACCATAAAGTATTTTGCTGATTTAAAAAATATATGTTTAAATTAGCAAAAATATTTATTATTTAACTATATAACTATTTTGAAATGGAACCACTTATACCGCAAATAAATAAAATTAGAAATGATGAAAGAAAAAAAATACCATATGATTTATGGATAGAAGATAATAAAGAAGATATAATTTTAATATATAAATTAATAAAAAATTATGATAAAAATATGAATTTTTTAAATGAATGTGAATTTAATATATTTTGTAGTTTTTGTTATCAGAAATCATAGGAAATTAAGCCGAAATATTCTTAGAGAAATCATTATAACATAAGAAATGACTTCGACAACATATTCTTTCTAATTTTAAGTTATCTAATATTTTCCCTTCAATTGTTTTTTCAGAATTATAACTGTTTTGTATGCCATTTAATTCTTCTTTTTCTTTAATATTATTTTGTAGTTCTTCTAGATATGTTTCTAATAAATGAGCAATTACTTTACCACATGTAAAACATCTTACAGGAATAATCATATTATTTATATATATTAAAATGATTATTATAAATCATTTTTTATATTCTTTATGTTTTTTATATTCTTTATGTTTTTTATATTTTTTAAATAAATTGTAATTTATATTTGTTTAATAACTCTCCTGAAACATTTCTAATTAAATAATTTGGGTTTTCTTTATCAATTAAATCTTCAACTGGTATTAATGAAAACCCCCATTTATTAATATCACTCCTATTATCATAATTATCCTTAACATTCACTAAGGAAACAAATAAATAATCAAAATCATCTTTTTGATACGGAACATCTTTTGAATTACTACTTCTCCTTGAAGTAGTAATACTTACCTGACAAGAATATATATCAATACCTTTAGTTTGTCTTAATTTGCATTGGACTTTATTAAATTTGTTATTATTTTTGAAAATAAAATCATATCCTCTAATATTTATCCCAGTATCAAATCCTTTATTTCTAATATCATTCGGCTCAGTGTATATTTCAGGATAAATTGTTCTTAATAAATTTGCTTGGATATATTCGTTTGATATTCCAACTGACATCCCCCAATCACCTGGTGACATTTTTAATAGTCGTTTATTTGTTAATATTCGTCTATCATCTTCTTCAATATAATTCATTAAATCACGATTATTAAATAAACTATAATACATTAAATTATAGTTGGAACATATTTTATTTTTATTAAAAATACTAACCATTTTTATCATAATTAAATTATAATACAAAAAAAATTTAAAATAAGATTTCTATTATTTGTATAAATAAACGTAAATTAGTATTTATATAAATAATAAATTGCACATATATTTGTTATTGCACACCATAAAGAACCATATGAACCTCCTACAAATAAATATATTACTGGTAATATTATAGTTAATGTAATAAATAATGTTATCCAATTAGGATATATTATTAATATTGCAAATAATATAAATTCCCATATCTTAATTTCATTTGATCCCCATATCGGAGATAATAATTTATTATTACATAATGATTTTGAATACCCATTAAATTTATAAAATATATATATAGGTGCTAATAAAGTTAATATTTTAAAAAATAGATTAAAATATATTTCATTTTGAATAAATACATTATAATATAACTGTAATGATAATAAAAATGGTATTAGAAATGAAGTAACTATATAATTTATATTATTCTTTTTCATTCCAATATACCATAATATGGCGTCGGCAAGCTGTATAGATGAAAATATTAGCAAAGATATTATATTTTGTCTTTGATATTTTTCCAACTTCTTATTTAATAGATAAAAACATATTGCCCATGAAAATATAAAAGTTCCTATACTTATTTCAAAACTAAAACACATATATTAATAATGTTTAAATAATTTTAATAACTATTATTTTTTAAAATAAATTTTTAAATATTTCAATTTAAAAATTCTATTATAATAACTAATACTATCTACAATGACAATGTATAATGATTATTTTGAACATCAAAAAAAATACCAAAAGAAATTTGGAGAAAAAGCAATTGTTTTAATGGAAAATGGAAAATTTTATGAACTTTTTTCAGATGAAAAAGACCCTATTTTATTAAGAAAAGTATGTGATGAATTAGGCATCATTCTGTCTAGAAAATCTAAAGAAAGACGCGATTTGCCTTTTGATAAAAATCCACATATGGCAGGCATACCAACGCATTGCTCTGACAGATTCCTTGAAACACTTCAGAAAAAAGGGTATTATATTATTATAGTCGAACAGACCGGACCTGCCACAGCAGGAGGGTTTAAAAGAGAGGTTACTCAAATTATTACACCTGGAACAATTTTAAAACTCCGTAATTCAGATTCTAATTATTTAATGAATATTTATATCACTGAATATGCTGATAAATATAATAAATATTTTCTTTATTATGCTGTATCAGTTATTGATGTTACAACAGGAAAGATTTATTTATATGATGATAAGAATATTTATAATTTCATTCATTCTCATTTACCAAATGAGATATTATTTTATAATTTAAGTAAAATAAGTTTAGAAGATATTATTAATGATTTAAATTTACATAATATCTCACACAAAGAATTTAAATCATTCAATAAAGAACTTCTGAAGAATTCTTATGAAAATGAATTCTTCAAGAAAGTATACAATATTAAAAGTCAATTAGAATCAACGGATTTTTTAGGCATTGCACTTTATAAAGATTCCATCGTGTCATTAATCTTGTTACTTCAGTATGTTCATGAGTTAATGCCATCTCTTATTGAAAACATCGATAAACCAATAATGTGGTCTAATGAAGATGTTTTAGAATTGAGAAATAATACATTATATCAATTAAATATTATATCAAATAATTCAATTGATACAAATAGTAATGTAACGTGTCTGCTTGATATTATTTGTAAGACCGATACTGCGATGGGAAAAAGAGATTTTAAGAATCAAATTTTAAATCCAATAATAAATGTAGAAAAACTTTTAAATATTTATGATTTTGTTGATATTTTGAAATTAGATTACAAAACATTAAATAATGAATTGAAAAATATATTAGATATTGAAAGATACCATCGTAAATTAATAATAGGAGTTATAACACCTGGTGAATTTGGAAAATTAGATGAATCTTATTTTTGTATCTTAAGAGTCCTTGATATAATTAAAGATAAATATCAAGGAATATTTGAAAAAATAACTGAAATTAATTTAGATGAATCGATAGAATTTATGAATAATTACTACAATGAATATAATAATACATATGACATTTTTGAGATGAAGAGATATAATACAAATGACACCTGTATTAATATATTTAAAAGCGGTATTTATCCTGACATTGACGGTGTAATTGAAAATATTGACATAAATTTAAATTACTTTAAAGCGCTACGAAAAGAATTAATAGCCTTAGTTAAGAAAGATAAAACATTTGATATAAAATTTGAAAATACAAAAGATGGATATTTTCTAATAATGACAGAAAAGAGAAGTCAGGGATTAAAAAAAGCCATTAAAAATTTGGAAGACAAGAATAAAAACAATTACACGGATAATAAATACAGCGATTTGAAATTTGTCAAAAAAAACAGCACAATTAAAATTGCATCTTTTAAATTAGAAAGTGCTTCAAATAATTTACTTTTATTAAATGAAAAATTATCAAATTTAGTTAAAATTAGATTTAAACAATCAATATCCAAATATAAAGAAGATAAATATGTAGAAAATCTAAAGAAAATAACTTTAATAATTACAAAGATTGATTTATATAATTGTTATACTAAGGTTGCCGTAACGAATAATTATTCCAAACCGATAATTGAAGATAAATATGATAAAAGTTATGTCAAATGCTTTGATTTAAGACATCCTATCATTGAAAAAATAAATACACATGTGGATTATGTTACAAATGACATTGAATTATCCGGAGATAAGGAAGATGGTATTCTATTATTTGGTCCAAATGCTACCGGAAAATCAAGTTTAATGAAAGCGAAGGGCATCGCAGTAATTATGGCACAATGTGGGATGTTTGTCCCGTGTTCAAGAATGATATTTTATCCATATAAGAATTTATTTACTCGAATAATTGGTGGTGATAATATATTTAAAGGACAGTCATCATTTGCTGTAGAAATGATTGAGATTAAAACAATTCTGGATCATTCAGATAAGAATAGTTTAATTCTTGGTGATGAAATATGTAGAGGAACTGAAGATTTATCGGCACTGTCTTTGGTAGCATCTTTAATTGAGGAATTATCTAAACGGGAATGCTCGTTTATCTTAACAACTCATTTACATAAACTTCCAATATTAAAAAATATTAAAGTTCTTCAGAATGTAAAATCTTACCATCTTACAATTGAAGTGAGTAATAATACTATTGTTTATTTAAGAAAGATTGAAAATGGTCCTGGAAATAACAAGTATGGTGTTGAAATTGCTAAGCACATTGTTCACAATGATGATTTTATATTGAATGCTACTAAAATTAGGAATGAATTATTAAATGAACCATTTGAATTATTAAGCACAAATACTTCAAATTATAATTCAAATGTAATTTTTCATAAATGTATGATTCCGGGATGTAATAAGATGGCGGTTGATACACATCATATTTTACATCAGGAAGATGCTGATGAGAATAATTTTATAGGACATATTCCTAAGAATAATGAAAGTAATCTAATTCCAGTGTGTAAACAGCATCATGATGATGCGCATAACGACAAGATTATAATTCGCGGATATGTTCAAACAACTGATGGAGTGATTTTAGATTATGAAATAATACCAAATACATTACCTGTTAATACTAGTAAAAAGAAATATAGTTCTGAAGAAGTAAAGTTATTTATTGATTATATTGTGAATAAATGTAATAATGAGGTGAATGGATGTGCTGAAACAAAAATTCGCGAAGAATTTAATAATAATATAAGCAAACATACGCTAAAAAAGATGGTTAGTGGAGAATATTAAATAAAAAATGATTTATAGTTTATTTATTAATTTATATTAAGTAAATGCTCAAGAAATACAAAAAAAATAATGAATCATCACTTTCAAATGAACATAAAACACTTTTAAAAACTTTTTTAAAAGACTTAATTAATGATTTGGGGAATGGTAAATTAGACAGAGATAATCTTGTTCTTAGAGTAAATCAAATATTTAACAATAATAATCTTAAACCAATATATACAAAAATAAAATTAAGTAATTCAATCGCAAATTATAGGTATAAGGAAAGATATCTAAAAAAGAGAAATTTGAATATAAAAATTCCTGAAAGAATTCTTAACAAGAAAGTAGTTAAGAAAGCATTTAAGAAGGAACCAGTTAAAGAGGAACCAGTTAAAGAGGAACCAGTTAAGAAAGCATTTAAGAAGGAACCAGTTAAAGAGGAACCAAAAACTTCTGTTCCCGATGACAAAGCATCTGTAAATATCTCACATATAGAATTCTATATAGGTCTGGATATTCCGCATATACTATTTCAAGAAGTCATTAAATGTGAAGAATTACCTGTATTTGAATCAAATACTTTTTAAATCATTCATTTTTTTAATAAAAAAAGAATTTCTTTTATTAAAAAAATGAATTTCTTTTATTAAACTAATTATAATTTAATTCATGACACATTTAGACACTAAATTTCCAACAATCGTATTTAAGGATTTTCCTTTAATTGAACCTAGTGTAATTAAACAAATAATGGGGGATGAAAACATAAAACTAAATCATATTGATTATTATTATCGTGAAAAAAAAACAGATATGATTATTTTATTTGTAAGAGACATAGCATCCGGTTTTTTAGATATGCACGATTTTAATCACCATAAAGATATATGGTATATGGATTGTATTCAATATAAACTAGATAATGAAACTAAACCGATTAAAAGTGGTCTAGCATGGCACTGTGAGAATGATAATTATCCTAATTTAATCACGGTATTATTATATTTAAGAAAAGATGAAGGCGTTAAAGAAGGTAATTTAAGATATAAGAACTCTAATAACCAAAAATGTAGTATTGAAATTTATAGTGGAACGACAATTATTATGGATGGAAAAGTTCCACATAAGCCACAAGATCCCTATGGAACGGGAAGACGTGATTTAATAATCGTTAGTTTCCGCAAAATGTAATTTATTTCCTTTTATTTCCTTTTATTTCCTTTTATTTCCTTTTATTTCTTTTTACTCTAATAATAATTTTTTGAATAAATTTCTATGTGACGCAACTACATAATAAAACCTTATACACAATTAATATAAATTAAAAAAAAAATGATACCTATTGTTATCAGTCTTATCTATTTTAAAATTGCCATACGACTCATAACGACTCAACGACTCAACAACTCAACGACTCACCAAGCAACAACTCACCAACCAACGAAAGAAGCAATGAACTCGAATAACTGCCCCGGCTGTGGCCAGCCGAAATCGATGTGCGGCATGCTCCAAAAGAGCAACTGCCCTGTCCTTCAGGCACAAGAACGCCAAGAGGCACAAGAACGCCAAGAGGCACAAGAACGCCAAGAGGCAGCACGCCAGACCACTGCTACCACTGCTACCACGAAAGCATTTGCTGTCTGGCTGGCGTATAGTCAGGAGGCACAACGCCAAGAGGCAGCACGCCAGGAGGCACAACGCCAAGAGGCAGCAGATGAGGCAGCAGATGAGGCAGCAGATGAGCTGGCAGAACGCGAGCTTGCTGCTTCCATGATCCAGGCCTGCTTTCACCTGAAGGCAGCACGCCAAGAGGCAGCACGCCAAGAGGCAGCACGCCAGGAGGCACAACGCCAGGAGGCACAACGCCAGGAGGCAGCAGATGAGCTGGCAGAACGCGAGCTGGCCGCTTCCATTATCCAGGCCTGCTTTCACCTGAAGGCAGCACGCCAAGAGGCAGCACGCCAAGAGGCAGCACGCCAGGAGGCGCAACGCCAGAAGGCACAACTCCAGGAAGCACAACGCCAGAAGAAGGCACGCATACAGAAGAGGCAACGCCTTCTGGCAGCTCAACGCAAGGAAGCAGCTGACATTAAGGCAGCGATGGCTGCCTCGTTGGCCGAACCCTTGTTGGATGGACCGAAAGTTCCACAGGATGTGACCTCAACGATGACCCCTCACTCAACGGAGGAAACTGCTGGAACAATCGTTTTCGCAGGCTACGGAAAGGCGTATGCCCGAATCAAGGGTATGCAAAAGGCCGTGGCAATTGATTGCAAAGACACCAATGGGGAAAACTACAGCGTAGAAATCCGGTGCATATAGACTCATAGAGTCTCCAACACCCCAAGGAAGTTTACCTTGGACAAACAAAAAAAACAAAAATAATTTAAAAACAAAAATAATTTAAAAACAAATATCTTATACTTATTTAAATGAATTTGAATAAAGAATTAACTAATGTTCCAATTGAATGTATAAATCTTGTAAAAAGAAAAGATAAAAAAAAGGAAATGATTAAGAAATGTAAACGGCGTAAGATTCCTATTAAGTTCTTTCCAGCACAATTACATAGTAGTCCTAAACGAGGCTGCTTAGAATCGCACTTAACAATTATTAGGAATGCTGTTAAAGAAGGGCATAAATATATATTTATCTTAGAGGATGACGCAAAATTTCTTCAACCTATTAATAACTTACCTCCTTTACCTAAAAATTGGCAAATGCTGTATTTAGGTGGAACAGTTCATAAGAATTTTGGTGAATCTGATGCTAAAGGATGGTGGAGAGTTCAGGCTTGGACTACTCATGCTTATATCATCAATCTTCAGGACAAAGATTTTTTAGAAGACATTTATAAATTGGATGATTATGACCAAGAGATAGATAGATATTACTTAGAATTTATTCATCTGAAATACAATGTATATATGATTGATCCAATGGCAATTATTCAACAAGAAGGGTTTTCAGACATTGAAGGACAAAAGGTTAATTACGATTTTATGCAATCTACTTTACACGGATTTATGAAACCAGAACATGATAAAGTAGAAGATGATTATATATTGAAATTGCCAAATATATCTGATGATGATTTGCCCTATGTATCTATTGTAACTCCTACATATGAAAGACGAAAATTAATTTATATGGCGATTCGTAATTTCAATGAATTTATTTATCCAAAACATAAATTAGAATGGATTATCTTAGATGATTCTAGAGAATCAATGAAAGATATTATTCCAAGAGATAAACGAATCCATTATATTCATATTCCTAATGAACATTATTCTATTGCTAAAAAACGAAATATGGGTGCTGATTTTGCGAATCATGAATATATCATGCATATGGATGACGATGATTATTACCCACCTGAAAGCATTTTAGCCCGTGTAAAGATTCTAATGAAATATAAAGATAAAGGAATTGAGTGTGTAGGTTCATCTACAATTGGAATTTATAATATAATGAATAAGAATTCAAATATCGCATCTGATGGTGACACATCATTATCCGAGGCATCAATGGGATATACCAAGAAATTCTGGAAAGAAGGAGCATTTAATGAAGAAGAAGAAAGAGGTGAGTATCGTAGCTTTATTTTTGGAAGATTTGAAAAGATTATGGATATACCTTATGCTTTTATCATTATAGCATTTACTCATAAACAGAATTTTACAGATATGCGTAAGATTAATGAAAATACATTGATGAATAAAAACACCGGAAAATCGATGACATTCTATGATAACTTTGATATTGAATTGAAATTATTTATAGATGATATTGTTAAATTAATATTGAAGTAAAATTATTTTTTTTTTTTTGTAGATATCGGTGTGATATTAAACTCTATTGCGACGAGTACTACATTTTTTTGTATATATCGTTGTGACGACTCATACTTTTTTTTGGGGTGTGAAGTGCCTTCGCACTACAAGATTATTGGATAATTGCGGTTGGATCTGGTCACTATCCTCTCCCGGCGCTTTTTGTTGCGAGACTCGTTGTCCCAGGGTGCAGGATGAACCTTCTTTGGGCCCTTTCGACGGTTGTGCCTCATTTTCCTCTGCTCCTCCTTCTTGGGAACCCTAGTTGACTTTATCAAGTTGGGCATTGTGTTGGTTGGTGTTGCGGTGGTTGTTCTTGTTTTGTGGTAACAATGTGTGTAATGTTTCTGTTATACAGTATGACAGTTATATTAATATATATATTAATAAATTTAGGTATCATTTTTTAATCTTATTTTTATTAAATCTTTAAATTAAATTATTATATATTAATATATGAGTGTACAAAATAATAAAACATTTATTAATACAGGTCTTAGTAGAAAATCTTCAAAAAACATGAATCAAACTAATATGAATCAAACTAATATGAATCAAACTAATATGAATCAAACTAATATGAATCAAACTAATATGAATCAAACTAATATGAATCAAACTAATATGAATCAAACTAATATGAATCAAACTAATATGAATC
>Ga0307488_10001147_pt1 | contig 22236 bp, 18 predicted proteins | sample SB02metaG_FD_202248 | JGI IMG/M metagenome (GOLD analysis project Ga0307488, IMG submission 202248) | Sea-ice brine microbial communities from Beaufort Sea near Barrow, Alaska, United States - SB 0.2 | ecosystem: Environmental > Aquatic > Marine > Coastal | place: USA: Alaska | collected... | reverse complement strand
TAGTGTTAGCTATATATCCTATTTCGGTAGTGCATCTTGTGGAACGTATACATAAAGATCATCTGGTAGCCGGTTCCAGCTGCCTTTTGATGATCTACGGCTTGGGATCTTTTGTTGGACCCACTGTTGCTGGATTTGCTTTGGAATATATGGGCGCTGGCGCCCTACCGGCTTATTATCTGATGGTGTTAGCCGTTTTTAGCGTGGTGCTTATCATACAATTAATTCGCTCACGTATTGTTGAAATACCCGAAGACCATGAAAGTCATTACGTGGCTATGGTGCGCACATCACCGAATGTACTGCCCATGCACCCAGAATCTGAAGAGGTGCTGTATGCACCAGAAGACTTCCCACATGGGCAGCAAGAGCAGCAAAAGCCTGAGAAAATGTGACATATCAAGCTCGGTAACTACCTTATTTTGCTTGATGAATGTTGTCGTTCATTGCGCTATATTTGCGCAATCTGTTCTTCCGAGTTCAGAACAGGTGGTCTGTGCCCATTCAAGAACCAGCGTATTATTTTTTTAGTTTGCACACTATGCTCTCCCTCAAAAAGAATCGAGTGTTAGAATACCCATCATCAAACATTAATAGGACGAATTATGAAATTTATTGTTTTAGCGGTTGTCATTGCATTGACGATTTTCTACTTCGCTAGAAACTCAATGAATAAAAAAGAAGCAGTTGAAAATATTGCGATAGGAAAAGACTTCTTAGCAAAAAACAAAGCTAAGGAAGGTGTCATAGAAACGGCTTCTGGTTTGCAATATCAAGTATTACAAAAAGGTGAAGGAAGTGATCACCCAAGTGCAAGCACAACGGTAAAAGTCCATTACCACGGTACGTTATTAGACGGCACAGTATTTGATAGCTCAGTAGAACGTGATGAACCTATCAGTTTCTCTTTAAATCAAGTCATAAAAGGTTGGACCGAAGGGGTTCAATTAATGGTTGTTGGTGATAAATTTAAATTTTTCGTCCCATCTGAATTAGGCTACGGCAATAGAGCAACGGGAAAAATAACCTCAGGCTCGTTACTCATTTTTGAAGTGGCACTTTTAGACATCCAATAATGAAGTAGCTACCTGTCAATGGGATGACGGATAGTCTGCTTGATGGCAGTCAACAATTCTAGCTGTAACAAATCCTATTTGTTACAGTGATAAACATTCTAATCATCATGGAAACTTGCAACTATGTCTGAGCTCAATACTTTTAAAGCTTTGCTGGTAGAAGAAACCGCCAATAAACAATTTACTTTGAATATAGTCAATCGCTCAGTGAGTGACTTACCAGAAAATGACTTACTCGTTAATGTTCACTATTCATCATTGAATTACAAAGATGCGTTATCTGCTAGCGGCAATAAACGGGTCAGCGCACATTTTCCTCATACTCCTGGGATAGATGCTGCAGGTGTTGTTGTGCGCGATAAGTCAGGCAGCTTTTCGCCCGGAGATGAGGTAGTGATGTTTGGCTATGATTTGGGTATGAACACCCCAGGCGGTTTAGGTCAGATGATATCCATTCCCGCCAACTGGGCAGTTAAACGCCCAGATAATTTAACCTTAAAAGAAGCCATGAGTTACGGAACTGGCGGTTTAACAGCGGCTCTTTGTGTCCAAAAACTAGAAAAAATGGGTGCGCGTCCTGAAGATGGTCCCGTTGCGGTGACCGGATCAACTGGGGGAGTCGGCAGTATCAGTATCGCCCTCCTGAAGCAATTGGGTTATAGCGTGGTAGCCTTTTCAGGCAAACCTGAACAAACTGCGCATTTAAAGTCTATTGGTGCTGATGAAGTATTGCATCGTGATGTGCTCAATGAAGTAGCTGATCTGCCAATGGGAAAAGAAAGATGGGCTCATGGAATAGATACCTTAGGCGGTGACTATCTAAGTAACCTTTTAAAACAAATTAAATCCGGTGGCGGCGTATCCGCATGTGGACTCGCGTCTTCTGATTCATTTTCCTCTACCGTATTTCCTTTTATTATCAGAGGTGTGTCGTTACTCGGTGTGGACTCGGTATATATCCCACTTAGTGATAAACAACATATTTGGCAACGTGTCGCTAGCGATATGAAGCTGCCGAATCTGCAAAATTTATGTGAAGAAATAACTTTAGAACAAACCCCAGAATATCTGAAACGCTTTATGCAGGCTAAGGTTGTGGGGCGTTATTTGGTCAATTTACAAGGTTAAAATAGTAAATTTATAGTGCATGAGTGAAAAGCATAAACTATCGGGGTCATACACTATGGTGTGCTGCCCCCGATAGTCACAGCTACCACTTTTGAGTCGTGGTTATGCAACCTTGTTACTCTCGTAAAGCGGTTGTTGTGTGGTGGTTATGATTAAGAGATGAATATGAGTGATTAAATGCTAAAACTCAATTCAAAGAAGGAGTGCATTTCCCTTTGTATAGCTTTCTACTTTACCTGTTAGTAAAATTATCCTTCTATTCGTTTGCGCCATAAGCCATTACCCAACTACAACGATTTTCTGGTGGGCATTACCACGTTAGCGAATATTAGCCCTGCCACCAATGACATCAATATTAAGAAGGTTTCCTGACCAATATGATCAGCCTTGATAATATCTTGGCCTGAGATAAACGAATTCAATCCAATATAGGTTTTTGACCCCGGAACCAGCACAATTAAACCAGGCATAGCCACTATAGTAGAGGGAGCATTAACAATACGTGAAAACAGATTGGCAAATACCCCCAGTGCAAATGCCCCAACAAAGGCGCCAAGTCCGTTTTCAAGATAACCTGAGCTCCAAGTCGATGTAGAGTAGGCAATAAAAGTGGAAGCGATTGCCCAAGGCACATGTTTCATACGAGTTCGAAAGATGGCAACCAGACCCACGCTGAGCATGAATACGCCTAACCAGTTGACCCAAAAAGGCAAGGTGACAGCCATTGCCAACTCTTGTTGACCAAATAATTGGTAGCCCAAATTCACCCCTAAAAAAGCACCAAAATACAGTTTAAATAACTGCATGGTGGCATCCATTATCCGCACCGTTCCAGATACCATATTCCGTGAAGACAATTCAGCTAATCCCATGGTCAATGACAAACCCGGCACTAATATGATCAAAGAGGAAAGAATGATCAGCCAGATGTTAAATCCTGATGATGAGTAATGGTTAATAGCACACGCCACAAAGCCCACGGTAAAAGATGCCACAGGCTCCAGCATCAAATTAACCCGTCTTGAACGAAGTGCCCATAGGGTCCACAAGTACACCATTACCCCCAACAAACCAGAATACATAATTTCTGACCAACCGGCTCCCATCAACATTGCAAATGCGCTGGTAGACAAGCCAAAAGCAAAACCGGTTAGGCTTTTGCCGTAAGGACTGGGCATGACGTCAATCTCGTTCAATCGTTTATCGGCTTCATTGAGGGAGATTTCGCCAGACAGCAACTCTTGGGCTAATTCATCAGTCCTAGACAAGGAATTCATGTCCAGCTCACCGGGCTGCATGCGTGCAGAGTGGTTATACTCCTCTTCATGACCATCACTCCATAACACAATAGTTAAAGAGGTAGGTGTAGAGATAAAGGATGCATGCAGGCCAAAATGCGTAGCAATTTCAGTTAAATATGCTTCCAAACGAAAAGAGGGTGAACCGTACTTGTGCAACATTTTAGCCAGTTTAAGGATAAAACGACGTATTTGGATAAACTCTAGCTGGTCCATTTCTGTGCTACTACTTCAAAAATTAAGGTCATGCAAGGAGTGCTGAAAAAGCTACCTGCATATACAAAGGTGACAATCAAGGCATGGATTCTAGTGATAGATATCATTAGGAGCAATGAACATTTTTTAACTATTTCAATTAGAATAACTAATGAATAAAGTTTACTATAAAAAGACTATATTGCGGCATTGTCTAAGAAGAAAACAGGCTAAGTGCGCAATGAAAATTAGCAGAACACAGTGTATTTCATGGCATCACCATTTCAAATTAGCCGTCAGCAATGTCAAAAGTCTTTGTTTAAAAGGGGGTTGAATGCGAGATGAAAACATCAAAGACTATTTTCTATGCTGACAGACATAAAAAATGAAAAAGCAATCTTAACCACAGGCAGTAATATGCTTACGCAGCTTTGTGTATGCCTGTAATATCGACTGAGACACTTCATTCCTGCCACCTTTATCGGGATGGTTTTCGTGTTGTAGTTTTCGATATTGCTGCTTGAGTTCAGATAAATTAATATCCTTCAACGCGTCAATTTCCATCGTAATACAAGCTCGTTCAAGTGCCGATCCAGAGAGCTTGGCATGATGATCATAACCTACCATTTTTTGCCAAAAACTGTCTAACAAGGCTTCCACGTCATTCTCATTGGTAGCGCTTAAATTACTCCAGTCTAAGTAGTAGTTAGCAAGTGGGTCTTCTGTTTGAATATTGGCAGCAGACTCCAAAATAGGGAGTAAGGTAATACGCGTCAGCCCAATGTCTAACTGCCCTATTTTTTGTTCGCGCCATTGATTCTGCAACTGATAAAGACAGTGAAACAACACAAAGTGTGTTTGAAACATCATCAAAGCGTCTCCCAGAGCATGCTCATCAAACACCAAGTAAGGCGGACTTTTTAAGGCCTTGATTAAGTCATACTCGCTGATCCCCTCTTCAAACTGTGATCGAAAGGTGACAAGTGCATCGATTAGTAATCTTTGTAGTTCGTTAAACTTGTGTGGCAATTAACTCTCCGTATCAAACTTTGTATCTAAGCGTTCATTCATCTAAAGACTCTGGTCGTAAATGGCTGCCCCATTTCGCCTTAATTATGATACCCCCCCATTAAAGCGGGTTTCAAATAAACGAATGAAGTCTGCAACTGGTAAGCTGATATTAAGATCGTTGCAGTCTGAATATCTAACCAAAGCTCGCCGCTTTCTTATAAGCAGAGCGGTCTTGCACTTTTGCCAAATAAGCCAAGGTGTTATCCCGACCTTTAAGCAAGCCAAGACTAGCTGCAATTTCTAGCATGATTTGCATCATAATGTCGGCAGCGGTGAATTCAGTGCCTGCAAAATACTCCCGCTCAGCCAAAATAGATTCAATATAACCAAAGTCTACAGCCACTTCTTTAGCAATATAGCCGTCCATCTTTTGGTCGCCGCTGCGGGTTTCCATGCCCATAAATAACCTAAACATCACCGGTAATGCCAAGGATCCTTCAGCAAAATGTGACCATTCCAGATATTGATAATATTCTTTGGTTCCCTTTTCAGGGCGTAAACGTTTTTCAACGTCTTGATCCAAAATGTATTCCATTATGGTACTAGACTCACACAAGGTAATATCACCATCAACGATAATGGGTGCTTTACTCAGCGGGTGAACTGCTTTCAAGCTTTCAGGGGCTAAATTCGTCTGAGCATCACGGTGATAATCAATACGTTGATACTCCATGTATAGCTCTTCTAACAACCACAATACGCGTTTAGAACGAGATTTATTTAAATGGTGTACTGTTAACATAATATGTCTCTTTAAAAGTTGTTATTAATTATAATTCGTCAGGACCGACGCGCATCACAAGCTTGCCAAAGTTTTTGCCTAGTTTTAATAAGTTGACGCCATCGGAAATAGCATAATATTGCCATCCCAAAGTTGAAAGTTACCTAACGTTGGCGCACCCACCCCCACCGGACGCGTCGCTAATGTCCACTGGCGATTAACCTGCACACTTTGAACCGTAGAATTTTGTTGATTTACAATTGTCATCTTGATTGTCCTATCCCAAAGGTCGAATTAAAGAGCAGTGACTAATATTTCTCGGCTGATATCGGGTGTAACAGCGCTATGTTCACCTAATTTCACCATACCGTGTCGTGTTAGTTTTTCGATTAACAAATCTATATCCGCTACACCTAAATCAACATGGGATAAACGAGTAGGCACTTGCATCTTTTCAAAAAACTGCTCGGTTAATGCAATAGCCCGATCAATACGTGCATCTTCATCACCTTCTGTCACATTCCAGACACGTTCAGCGTACTGTAATAATTTTTCACGCTTTGCTTCTTTACGTATTTTCATCACAGCAGGTAATACTATGGATAAAGTACGTGCATGGTCGATGCCATGGGTACCCGTTAGTTCATGACCTATCATGTGAGTGGTCCAATCTTGCGGTACACCGGCTCCAATTAAACCATTAAGCGCCATCGTTGCTGCCCACATAATGTTGCCACGCACGTCTAAGTCTTTAGACGTTTCAGGGGCCAATGCTTTTGGTCCTTCTTCGATTAAAGTTAACAATAGTCCTTCAGCAAAACGGTCTTGCACCTTAGCGTTCACGCTGTAGGTAAGGTATTGTTCCATAGTGTGAACAAACGCATCCACAGCACCGTTTCCGATTTGGCGGTCTGACAATGAAAGTGTTACCGCAGGGTCGAGTATCGCAAAAATAGGACGAACCAGAGGGCTTGCGAAGGGTAGCTTATTACCATTGCGAGTCACTACCGCACCAGTATTTGACTCAGAACCGGTTGCAGGTAAAGTGAGTACACAAGCAAGTGGCAACGCTTTGGTAATACGTACTTGTTTGCTCACTATATCCCAAGGCTCTTCACCTTCGTAAAGCGCCACTGCTGCGATAAATTTAGAACCATCAACCACCGAACCACCGCCAACGGCTAGAATAAAGTCGATATTATTTTCTTTAATAATATCTTGTGCCTTCATTAACGTATCGTAACTTGGATTGGGCTCGATACCTGAAAATTCAAACCATGTATGTTTGGCTAATGCTGCGACAACTTGATCATAAACGCCGTTACTTTTGATTGAGCCACCGCCATAGGTCACCAGTATTTTTGCATCACTGGGGATCTGCTTACTTAACGAGGCTATTTGACCTTCACCAAAACGAATTTGAGTCGTATTTTGAAAACTAAAATTTAACATGATTATTATTCCTGATTATTTCTAAAATTAAGCTAGAGTGGCTAAATCATTCACAACTAAATCTAGTAACCTCTTTTTTTCCAGAACTGGATCTCACCCTCGCCGTGTTCGACTAATAAACTGAAGGTTTTCTGGGCAATGACGTTGCCATCACACTCTATCACCATTCGCCAATCTCCGATTTTATCGTGAATAGGTGCCCATACTGTGTCACCTAGATAAAATTCCCAATCATTATTTCTTATATATACCACACCCTCAAAGGCCGGCATTGGATTTCCATTTTCATCGGGTACGTTAGGATGAAAAATGCTCCAATCTAAGCGTTTTCCTTTAGATTTTTTAGCCTTAAGAATAAAACCAAATTCAATGTCTAATTGTATTGGGATACGGGTAGTAAACGTTTTGATTTTTGGAAGGCTTTTGCTTTTTTCATCCCAGTTTTCATAAATACCAAAACTGGTTATGTCAAAAGACGTACGTGATTTAGACAATAAGCCTCCCAAAAATCAATATTTCAAGTGATTGAAAAAGTGCGCCCTTTGATACTGTTATCATGGCTTGCAAGTAGTTGTTAAGTGTAGATATTATAGATAGTGTAGCTTTTTCTGCCGTTAATCCTGGGAAACAGTATTAATGAGCCGATTTCATGACCATGCCTGCCTTCATAACAAAATGTACATTCCGCAAAGTAGAGATATCTTTCAATGGATTGCTGGATACTGCGATGATATCGGCAAGCTTACCTTTTTCTAAGGTACCTAGCCTGTCCTGCACCCCGAGTAGTTCAGCGCTGGTGATGGTGGCAGAGCGGATCGCATCCGCAGCTGACATGCCAGCATCAACCATCATCACAAATTCGTCGGCATTCTCTCCATGCGGCGTCACCGCCGAGTCGGTTCCAAAGGCAATCTTAACCCCGGCTTTATAAGCAGTCAGAAAGGTCTGCTGGGCCGCCGCAGAGGCAGCGTAGGCTTTAGCTTTGATAGCGTCGGTGAAAAAAGGATTTCCTTCCATCATGGCAGGAAGCTTAACGCCGGGTGATAAGGTTGGCACCAAATAGGCATCGGTTTGGTTAAAAAGTGTCATCGCTTCGGTATCAGAAAACGTGCCATGGTCAATACTATCTACACCCGCCTTTAGGGCGGCAATAACACCGTTAGTACCATGGGCATGTGCGGCCACTTTGACCCCTAAACCATGAGCTGTATTGACGATTTCAGTTAGCTCGTTATCTGTCATTTGCTGATCTGTACCCGTGGCAGTATCCGACAGAACACCTCCAGTAGCGGTGATTTTGATCCAATCAGCGCCCATTTTAATGGCATTACGTGTGGCTTTGCGGCATTCGTATGGACCGTCGCAAATGGTTTCAGGTGTCCAAAGCTTGAGCAATTCAGGCTTAACACCATCAATATCACCATGTCCGCCAGTGGCAGCCAGGGCACTGCCCGCTGCGAAAATACGCGGTCCGGGTATTAATCCTTTGTCTACAGCATCTCGTAATGCATATATAGCTTCTGGCTTACCGCCAAGATCACGGACGGTGGTAAAGCCAGCCATCAAGGTTTTATTCGCAAAGTGCGCACCCATGAGGGCTTTCATAGAAGTGGTGACATAAAGTGCATCGGTGCGGCTTGAGCGACTTAACTCAAACAATAAATGAACATGCATGTCCATTAAACCTGGTAATACAAACTGGTCTTTTAAATCAATGAACTTGGCGTCTTTGTCTATATCCGCTACAGGAATATATCCCTTTTCAATGCGCTCAATGAGATCATCTCGCACCACAATAGTTTGCGTGCTCAAGGGTTTTTCACCCGGTGTCACTAACACGCTACCCGCATGAATTACCCATACATTGTCAGCAGACGCGGTCGATATGCAACACGCAAAAAAACATGTCAACAAGCTGATAATTTTGATCATCTTAGTGCCTCTTTTGATTATGGTGATTGAACGGTAGAAACGTATACAGGAACGGTAAGAAAGTGTTGCCATACTTCGAATTTTTTCATTAATAAGATGATGTGCCCCCTAAACCCGCATTTTTTCATTCCTAATATTAGCAGAATAAACAACATCCCTGATCTATACAACAGGCATCGATTCAGTTGGGTTATCGTCATTATACTTGTTGCTAAAACCGAAGTGTGAGAAAGAAAATGTCGCTTAGATATCATGTATATGTTTTATCAGGCGCAGAAACAACATGACTACCCTGTTAATTTAGCCTGTTAACTTATGTATATTTCTGCTTGCATGATTCTTATATCCTATTAATCTAACCACCCTAAAACATCAACATATATGCAGTGATATCTGATTATTGTTCTTTTAGAAGGCTTCTGTAGGAGGAAGATTTGAATCTCAAAAACAAGTTAACAATAACCAGTGCCCTAGGCTTAAGTTTGTTGTTGATGTCATGCGCTGAAAATGACGTGTCCACTGCAGAGAAGGCGACAGCATGTCTTGTCGCAGATCTGGTGCTGCACAATACAAAAATTTATACCGCAAATGACGCACAGTGGACCGCTGAAGCAACAGCTGTGCTTGGAGATAAAATTATATTTGTGGGATCAAATGCCGATGCGGCCAAATATATGTGCGGTGATGCACACATAATGGATATGGCAGGAAAATATGTCTATGCAGGTTTCACCGATAGCCATCAACACGTGGAAGGTGTTGGACAACGCCCAAAAACCCTAAGCCTGTTTGGTATTGCGACACTTAAAGAAACCCTTGTTGCGATTAAAACCTTTGCAGCAAAGGTACCTGCGGATGAATGGGTTCAGGGCCGAGGCTGGATTGAACGGGAATGGACCGACGAAAAAAGGTTTCTCACGCGACATGACGTTGATCCATTTACTGCCGACAAACCCTTGTTTATGCCACGTGCTGACGGCGTTTCTGCCCTTGTTAACTCAAAGGCACTGGCCCTTGCCGGCATAACCAAAGATTATCCTGATCCAATTGGTGGAAAATTTGAGCGTGACGCAGATGGCACGCCAAACGGCTATATTCTTGCCACTGCCATGGATATTTTCCGGGGGCTTATCCCACCCAAAACACGGGAATATAAAAAAGACAGCCTAGTGCAAGGCATGTATGAAAACGCCAAGGTGGGTTGGACCAATACTCAAGACGCGGGAATGCCCTACGTTAACGTTGAAATTATCAAGGAAATTCACGCAGAAGGAAATATGTCTACCCGTATTTATGCTGCGGCAAATGTGATGGAAGCGGCGATAATGCTTGAGCGCGGCCGCGAAACAACGGCCGATAACATGTTCGATTTGCGGGGTATTAAAGTGTATATCGACGGCACACTTGGTTCCCGCGGTGCAGCACTGCTTGAAAATTATGCTGATGCAGATCATAACGGGTTTATGAACCGCACCACCAAACAAGCGCTTGAGCCCATTTTACGTGCTGCATTGCGTCAAGGAATTCAAGTCGAAACCCACGTGATTGGCGACCGAGCGGTTCGTACACTTTTGGATTGGTACGAAGCAGCGTTTAATGCTGTGCCAAAATCCGAATGGGCATTAGCTGAACCTCGGTGGAGACTTGAACACGCACAAATTATTCCACCTCAAGACCAAGAACGTTTAGTTAGCCTGGGAATTCTGGTGTCTATGCAACCTAGCCACGGAATTGGAGATCTTAACTTTGCCCCCGATAGACTGGGTCCCGAACGCCTTGGTCACGCTTACCCATGGCAGCAATTGATTGACCGCGGTTTGATGATACTGGGTGGGTCTGATGCGCCAGTAGAGCAAGGAGATCCACGGATTGAGTTTTACGCGGCGGTGACGCGCAAAAGGCTTGATGGAACATATGGCGAGGGATGGCATCCCGAGCTTGCAGTAAAACGCGAAACAGCCCTTAAAATGTTTACCATATGGCCTGCCTATGGGGCATTTCAAGAAGGTATTCGTGGCTCTGTAGAGGTGGGGAAATATGCCGACTTCACAATACTTGACCGTGATTGGCTTACCGTTCCAGAAGCAGATATTTTGACATCAGAAAACCTCATGACCATAGTAGGTGGGAAAATCACTTATCAAAAATAGATATGACATATAGAGAAAATAGGAGGATAGGAAGACATTCACAACACGTGTCCCTGCTCTAATCAATAGCTAACAACAGACTGTTCGTGGACTGCCATTTTGTATTCTAGAGAACCGTACTGACGGGATCAGCAAGGTGGCTTACCTGATCAAATATTACAACAATAGCCGACTATTTAAGTCAATAATTAACATGGAGTTTACCCAAAGAGTATTGGCAGTATCAAAGAGGTGGCAATACCATTCACGCAAAGCGTCAAAGAGGCGAAGGCGGTGCACTGCTCGCTAATTGAAATGGCTCGCGCAGTACCTACTGCGTGAGAAACAGCACCTAAAGCCGTGCCTTGGGCTGCTTGATTGTGTACCCCAATTAACGCGAACAAAGCCGGACCACAAATAGCGCCCACAATACCCGTGCTAATAACAAAAACCGCCGCCAATGAAGGAATGCCACCTATTGCACCCGCCGCATCCATCGCCAGTGGTGTGGTAATAGATTTCACTAACATAGTCATTTGTAAGTTAAGGGGGGTATCAAGTAAATATAGGCATGTCCATGATAAGGCCGGTGATAAAATCCCAGCAACGGATATAGGCACTAACACTCGCCAGTTCATTTTCATCAAAATATTGAGTTGCTTATACAAGGGTACCGCTAAAGCAACAGTAGCGGGGCCCAATAAAGCAGACAACAAAGTAGTATAATTTTGATATTCAGAAACGCTGGTATGGGTCCATGATTGCAACAATATAATAAGCAATGTACTGACAATAAGTGGATGCAAAGCGGGATGTATAAACCATAAAGGTTTGGTTATTTTATACAGGTGCAAAGCGCCGATATAAATGATAACCGTGACCATCAGCCACAAAAGCGTCGCCAACCAATTGATATCGTTTAGGAGGGTAAGCAACTTAACCCCCCTCCCTTGGCGGTTTATCACGGTTTACATCTGTATTATTCAACTTATGCATTAATTTCTGACTGATCCAAGCGGTAATAGCCAAACTCACTAATGTCGACACCACGATAGAAAAGAACAAGGCCAAAGGAAACGCCGCGATCAAGTCAAGAAAGTTCACAATGGCGACAATGGCTGGGATAAAAAATAGAGACATATGCGCCAGCAAGGGATTGGCTGCATTAGCAATGGCCTTTGGTACGCCTTTCATCCATAACAGGGCACAAAATAAAACGGCTATACCAAGCAAAGCAGGTGGCACATGTATTTGAACTTGAAATAGCAGATATTGAGCCACAAAAAATAAAACGCTCAGAAAAGAAAGACCTATCAAAAATTGGCACAGGTTTATCATAAAGCTGAATCTAGAAGGTGCGTTTTTGGGGGATGGGGATGATGATAGTGGTGAAATAATAAGTGCCTTACTTTGAGTCGTCGACTGTCAATTCTTTGTTATTAAAAAAGAAATTAATAATAAACGCTATCCATGAGCTAGGCAAACAGGAAACTATCAATGTCATAGTCCAGGTCAGTGTCAATATAAAACACTCAGCCTTAAAATTAACATTACTGCTCTGTTAATCCCCTTCCAGAGCACAATCCCATTCTTTAAATATCGCGAAGACGGTTATTTACATAGACATTATAAATATTGTCTATGAATGACAATAGCTATCTACGACTTTACGCCTCCACATTTTCAGTTACACTGCGGACCTGGGATAAGCCTAAAAGCGATAATAACTGTATTCACACAATGGTAAAATAATGCCAAATTCCCTTAGGCCGCATTTTAAATAAATGAAAGCGTATAAGCAGGTTATGCCTGCGAAGATGTCATGGGTATTTCATGCAAACCTGACCTCAAGTAGTGTATTTTTGCCTATGAGGCCGTCTGATTTAGTGCCCAGTCAACCAAAGGCAGCTGATCATTGCCAAAGTAGAGTCGTTCACCTTGTCCAAAAGGTACGAAGATACTCGGAGAACCAAAGGCTCCCCGTGATATTGCCTCATCGGTATTGGCACGAAGACGATCTTTAATGGTTTGTTGTTGCGAACACTCTCGTAAATCTTCACCGTCCAGTCCAATCCCATTGGCAAGTGTCACGAGCACATCGGGATCATCCAAGTTGAGTTGTTGTGAGAAGTACGCCTCAAAGCCCGCTGTAGCGAAACGGAATAACGCCTGTTGATCTTGCTCAAGGGCGCAACAAAAACGCATCCCATGTACGGAGCGAAGAGGATGAAACTTAGAAGGAAAGTTCATCGGAACACCTACCAGAGCCGCCCAATCCTTAAGTGATTGGCCTAATTGTTGCCACTTTGGGCTAGCGATGTTATTTGCCCGAGCATCCACAAAAGCTTCATTCACCGTATTGTGAACGCCCCCAACTAGGAATGGTCGCCAAACAATGGTTGTATTTGTTTTGATGACCGTTGACTGAATATTATGAAAAGCCAAACATGTCCAGGGCGACGAAAGGTCAAAGAAGAACTCAACGGTTTTGGTCATTATATAATCCTTAATTTCATTACAGATGCTAGCAGTGTATGAGTAGAATAAATCCCATTTTTCATAAAATAACCATACATGCTGCCACATATTTCCCATCTCTCTTTACATGGGCTATTTACATAAACACCCATAATCAATATTGTCAAAGCATGACAAAGCATCGTAATGTCTAGCAACAGCAAAAATTCTGCGACAGCCATCAATGGCAGTACCCACAGCCTATGCTTAGATTAAATCTAAGCTGCAACTGATTGATGTTTATTATGCATAAACACCAATATGATTATACCAACCACCACAACAACGGCACCGATGGGGCGCCCAAAATCAGCAGACAAGTTAAAACCAATTGCCGCTGTCATAATATAGGAAACGGTCACACCTGTGGTCAGCACCGCTGGAATACTCGCAATCCAATGAAAGGTACCACGGTCAAATAAATACTTGGTAGCCAGCCACAATACGCTGGTCGACAGCAACATATTAGAAAAGGCGAAGTAACGCCAAATCACCGTAAAATCAAGCTTGGTCATAAAATACGCTATGGTCAAAATAGGCACGGCAAGTAACAATCGATTACGCATACTTTGGGGGATGCTGAATGCATCAACGAGAGTCAAACGCAGTGAGCGAAACGCAGTATCACCCGATGTAATGGGAAATACAGCCACAGCTACAATCGCCATAATGCCGCCAAACACCCCCAAATAACTGTTGGCAATATGATTGACGACCAAACCTGGACCTCCAACATCTAGCATGGCTTTAAGCCCTGCATATCCCTCAGGAAAAGCAGCAATCCCCGCTAATGCCCAAACACAAGCAACCACACCTTCACACACCATCGCACCGTAATAGACTGGGCGAACGTATTTTTCATTAGTCAAGCAGCGGGCAATAATAGGTGCCTGTGTGGAATGAAAACCACTAATAGCGCCACAGGTTATCGTAATAAACAATAGCGGCCAAACAGGTAATCCGTCTGGATTCGGGGCTAAAAAATCGTGAGCATGGTCGGTTGTAAAATAAGCAAAAAGGTCACCTGCTAACGGTAGGTGCGGCGCATCCATCAATAACGCAATGGCGATCATTGCTGTCATCACTATCATCATTAAGCCAAAAATAGGGTAAAACTTAGTGATAATTTTATCGATAGGTAACAAGGTGGCAAAAAAGTAGTAACCCAAGATCACCAGCACCCAAAAGGTATTGTCTGCCAAAAAGGTATCTTGGAATGCGTCTAAGTTACTTAATAAACCTGCTGGACTCATGATAAAAACCACGCCAACAAAAAACAGCAACATAGCAGTAAACAGCAACATCACTCCTTTAAAGACAATGTTGTAATAGTGCCCAGCTATTTCAGGCAGACTTTTACCGTCTTCTTTAATGCTCATCACACCTGAGAAATAATCGTGAACCGCACCACCTAATACATTGCCTATCACAATCCAAACCAATGCCACTGGACCATAAATCGCACCCAATATAGGACCAAAAATCGGCCCCACACCGGCAATATTTAAAAACTGAATTAAAAAAGCACGAACAGGATGAATAGGCACGTAGTCTACGCCCTCACTGAAACGACTTTGCGGGGTAGCAATAGTGGGGTCGATCCCAGCTTGTTTTTCAACAAAGGGGCTATAAAATTTATAACCGAGGAACAATATGCTGATACAGATAAAAAAGATGATCATGACTACGTATCTCTCTCGTTAGGGGGTGCGTGATAAAAGCGCAACAATCCCATACTTTCACTCACTGATTTAGCTTAATGACTTAAAAGCAAGTGAAAATTATACCGGTATAATAACAAAATTGGACCTAACAAAATATCAAAAAGCCGACGATTAAAATTTAACTAACAAAAGATTATTCACCACCCAGAACACAGAGCGCTGCGCGAAGGAAATAAAACGTCAGTAAATAATGGCTATAAAATAGTAGATAGGAAAAAAAAGGGCTTTGCTGCACAGAGAATTGAAGACGGCAGTGGATAGATAAAAGCAGTGATAATGGCAAAACATGGTCATCCCCACAGGCGTTACATGCTAATGCTGATAGTGACAAGGGTGATGATAGCAACCCCAAAATCGCAACCGATACCATGAAATGGGTCGTTGCATGGCAGTCTGATGAAGATGGCGGTTCGGGTTCGGATAAGGATAGCGACATAGTGTTTGCCAGCTTCATGTTCCCATAAGGTAATGGATGCTTTGACTTTTTCTATAGCGCTGCTTATCTATGGGTACTCATTTGAGAAGTGACAAGGAGCGATTACAAACATCAATGACAATGGAAACTGCCCCACCTGAGCACACAACGCCTCTTAGACGCACCCATGTAGAGCGGCTGAAAAGCCTTATTGAACGACTCAGGCCGTGAGAATGGATCTTGACGGGCTAGTGAAGATTCATCACACACCTAAAATAGTATTGGTTAACGACACAAATTGCCCGACAGCTGATTATAAGCAGATCAATTATTAATCTCGCTGAAAATCCCGCAGATTCGCGAGATAGCGATTATTTAAATTGACTACGACCCCATTTATTTCAACGATGGGTCCGTCTGGTATAGCCCAGTGCTGCGGTTTCAAATGTGTTTTGTGTCTAGAGTTTTGCATTATGAGGTGTCGGTGTCATTATAATTTTGTTCGATAATTAACGAGATGACGATCTGATCAACGAAGTTGCCAGAAGTTCCATTCAGCAGAATATTTGTGTATGAGAGTCAGAAGTAGAGCAGAGACTTTACAATCAATATGGAAGTTGTTCAGCATAACTTTGTTATGAGCTCAATCAGACCATTCGATAATCGATAAAAATACTAATAGTTGTTAGCAAAAATGAAAATCGGCGGCAGTATAATTAATTAAACGCGCCTAACATGCTTACATCAACAGCACCTTTTCCCGTATAGATCCCAAGTTCATAGCTAAATTGAGATGAGGCTTTGATTACTTGTTTTGGACGCCTTTCAATTCCATTGTCCACTGCTTGCTGGATTACAATTTTTTCTTCATGCAAGCGCTGCCCATCATGGGTTATTGTTATGATAAGATTATTCGATATATTCTCACCACTAAAATCCCTAGTGACTGTAATACTTAGTTCCGCAACTTTTGTTATTACTGAGTTTCCGTTTAACTCGAAATAACTAATTTTTTTTTGTTTATTGTATGACGTTGTTTCTGTATCGGTAGCATTTAATCGATAAGAAAGTGAGGGCAGGCGCCACTCATTGAAATTGGGTTTCAACTGATTGTCACCGCGTTTTAGTTCTATTACAGAATAGTAACGCAAGTTTTTACCTACAGCATAATAAACTAAATGTTTTCCAGGCTCTAACTCGTTAGTTACTAGTCTGCTAGCATCTGTTTCATTACCAGCAAGCGTTAATTTTGTATTGTTTGCTAACCTCATATCCTGAGGATAAAAAGATTCCAGTCTTAATTCGACATCTTTATACCACTGAAAAAACAAAAGCATAGTAATGGCAACTACAGCAGAAAGTGTTGCCATTATTACTGTTTTCTTTTTACTGCCTTCCTTTACTTTTCCTTTAGTGGGCGTATGAGGTGTTGTCAATTTGGGGTCATACACTTCAAATACTTGGACTGGTCCTTTAATGCCTTTTAATTCATACAGTCCGTGTTTTTGTGAGCTGATGTTTTTTTGAGCAACCACCCAACCTTCAGCACTATCAAAAACTGAGTAACTCATTAATATTTGCCCACCTTGCGCTAGGCTTTCTATTCTAGACGCTCGATTGACATGTCTGCCAAAAATGTCTAACTCAACAGTATCCTCAACTGTAACTTGACCCATGTGTAAGCCAACGCGAACTTTAATGGCAGGAAGGTTATTATCTTCTAAGTTAAATCGAGCAATAGAGTTTTGGATCTTTACTGATTTATCAATCGCTGCACTAGGTTCTGCAAATACCGCCATGACTGCGTCACCAATAAACTTTATTACCAGGCCTGCATCATTTTTTTGAATGATGTCGGTTAATATTTTGTCGTGTTGTGAGCGAAGTTTTACGGCCAGTTCATCACCAATTTCTTCTGTTATATCAGTGAAACCCTGAATATCTGTGAACATGATGGTCAATACTGCAGTATCATGTTTTCTAATATACTGAGCTATCGAACTTTTTTCGGTATTATTAATGCTTAAAGGCTGCATTTTTTCATTCCTTAAACTTGAATAATTTACTGATATAAAAAAGAGGAGCAAGCTCCTCTAATGATCTATTAATCTATTTACTCTATACGATATCGAGTTAAGGCAGATGAGAAATACAATATACTTGCAAACATAATGACATAAGGGAGTATAGGTAAAATAACACGTCATTTTTCCTAAAATCAAAATACATGATGCCTTATATTTTCAATATTGACATCTATTTCATATTCTTAAGGGAGTGAACCAGATCTGAGGGGTCACTCATTAGCCAGCCGGTGTCAATAGAACGTCAGTAATCGGAGCGCCTAAGCAAGCATAAAGTTATGTGACTCTGCTTCGGTGTACCGGTTATATTATTCGCAATATTTGTTTTTCTATTGGTCGTACTGGATAAATATCCGCAACAGTCACCCATCTGGATCTAGGTCGGGAAATATTTCTTTCTTCCCCCACGTACCTAAGTACGCCACAAAAACCTCAGTTCCCCTAACGGCGTTACGCATATTATCCAATGCGATATTACGCACAGAGTAAGTGGCTAAGCTTGCACTTTCCAGACCCAAAGTGGCTTAACGTGTGGGCGAATAAAAATAAATACCGGCATCATCCTCCACTCAGAGTGTGATGGCTTGTTATCCAACCCCGCAAACGGGCTGAATGATCCCAGTAAACTAGTGAAACACTCTATTGATATTGAATGCCTCGTTGTTCTTTAACATATGAAATACTGTTCGTGAGAGTTTGTGCGCCACTGCGCGTATGGCGACCATCCCATTACGCTTTTGTCTTTTTCGCTCATAAAAACCTTTGGCTTGGTTGTTGAAACGCACCATGAAGTGGGCGGCTTCTGAAAATGCCCACGATAGATATTTGTTTCCTGCCTTACGATTACCTGTGCCTTTTCTCTTGCCGTTACTTTCACGAATACTGTTCACGCAGCGGCAATAAGACGCGGATTTCCCTGGCGAGTCAAAACGCTGAATATCGCCTGTTCGAGTATAATGGTTAAACCCAAAATCGGACCAATACCTGTGACCGATGTGAGTAACCTATATTCATTTTTGAGTGATACACCTTCCAAAAATTGTTGCTCGACGAGTTTAATTTGTGTATCCAACGTACGCATCAATACCAGATTGCTATTGGCAGAATGGTAAAGATAACCGTCTTTTTCGAAGGGTAATACAAAGCCTTTTCTACGAATGGCATTACAGGTTTGTTTATAGCCTAACGAGCGCCAAATTTGGTTTTGGATACTGAGAGCTTGAGTAGAAGCATGTCTAACTAATTGCCGTCTTCGCCTGAGTAAATCTCTTACTTGGCGATATTCTGGCGGGTAAATATAGCCGGTAGGTAGAATATCTAGACGCATTAGGTGTGCCAAGTAAAGCATCTTGATGGTCACCACTATACTTTAGCCCGCCGTATTGTTTGACGGCTGTGGTGTTCACCAACTCTACCTTTAAACCATTTTCTATAAGCCCATCGACAAGCCAATACCAGTTAAAAGTGGACTCAACTGCGACGGCCTTCAGCTCCTTTTTATAGGGCGATAGTAGGCAATGGTTGTATTTAAATCATTGTCGATGCGTTTATCCACTAACTTGTTATCCTCTTCATCAATGACAACCACTACGTGATTGTTTGAATGTAAATCAATGCCGCAGTAAGATGACATCACAGTCTCCTGTTTTTGTTTGGTTTAGGAACCTACAGCTTAGCTGGAACTTAAACTAGGAGGCTGGCTAGAGGATTATCAGTGCGCTTGATTTTAATCAACTTAACTTAAAGTTTTCATCGGCTCTGACGCCGCAGTTTTTTTCAGGATAAAAGCATGCCTTATCAGGCACATCATCCATGATGGATATGACTTGGAATCCATTCCTAGCCAGTCACTTATTTTTTGCTCGCACAAAATAAAAAGTGCGCCCTTACTACTGCTCAAAAGAACCTATAAAACCAAAAGCAGTGCCGAAGCCACCAAACAAAAGCATCTACTTTAACCTTGCTGATCTAGCATTCATTTTTCAACGAACCTGTCTCGCAGTGATAAATTTATTTATTATCATTTAAAATCAACAGGTTACAAGTTTAACTTGACTCTGCCCCTGTTATTTAAAGATGGCGGTTCGGGCAAGGATAGCGACATAGTGTTTGCCAGCTTCATGTTCCCATAAGGTAATAGATGCTTTGACTTTTTCTATAGCGCTACTTATCGATGGGTACTCATTTAAGAAGTGACAAGGAGCGATTACAAACATCAATGACAATGGAAATTGCCCCATCTGAGCACACAACGCCTCTTAGACGCGACCATGTAGAGCGGCTGAAAAGCCTTATTGAACGACTCAGGCCGTGAGAATGGATCTTGACGGGCTAGTGAAGATTCATCACACACCTAAAATAGTATTGGTTAACGACAAAAATTGCCCGACAACTGATTATAAGCAGAACAATTATTAACCTCGCTGAAAATCCTGCAGATTGGCGAGATAGCGATTATTTAAATTGACTACGACCCTATTTATTAATACAAACCATCCCTGTGGCCCATAGCCAGTCTGAGTTTATTTAATAATAGTCTTGCTGTCCGCCAGTTCACTTCCAATTAGAATCTAAGTGCTTTTTTTTGCTGTTTTCTAAAAATGAGTGTCTTTTTTAGATCGAAAATAAAATGTTTGGGAAACATTTTATTTGCTCCAAGCCCAGAGCTCACCGATTTTGTCGACTCAAAATATAGAGGTAAAATTAATTAGAAGTCATATCAATGCGTATAAGTCTCTCTACAACCCCATCTTTACCTACACCTACACAGCCAAAATGATCATCACAGGCTATGCTCCAAATATTGTTTTGACTGAGCATAGTCCAGGATTTAGCTCCCTCTTGCCATAAACTTACACCTTGGGGACTAGCAATCAGCACATTGGTTTTATTATTTTTGCTGATTAAATCTGAGCCATAAATTGCGCCTTTCAATGGCACCTCAGGTAGGGTACTCCATTGCTTTGTTTGTAGATTGTAACGCTGCGCTTTGGCAGGGTTTTGTTGCTCTTTTAAGCTACCGCCAAAAATGTAAAGCCATTGTTCGGCTTGTTGCACACTAAACACGCCAGCCGCTTCTCCACCTGGGAAAAGGGTCTCAATACTTTGCCAGTTTTCGCCGTTTTGACCGTTTTGACCGTTTTGGACGCTATGAATGAGCACACGTGGTGTAATAGCATTACCGGTGCCAATATAGATATTATTATCATTCCCTTTGTTTAAGCAGGTACCGCTTGAGGCAAAGCCCCCCTCACCAGCCTGTAGTTTAAGTGCTAAATTTTGTCTTTCCCAATGATGACCGCCATCGACCGTAGCCAAAATAAACAAACCACTTTCATCCGAATCACCATATAACCAACCTTGTTGTTGATTGACAAAATGCATGCAATCGTAAAAGGTGCTTGCCCGTGTACCGACAATTTGCAGACGCCAGTTTTTTCCATCATCATCAGTGCGGTATATTCGTGAGTTATCGCCTTCACCGGCACTCATTACGGTAAGTTCACCGTTACTCAATAATTGAATATCTCTAAACTGCAAAGATAAACTATTCTCAGGCCCTGGGATCTTGCTCCAGTGTTGACCATTATCAGTACTTTGATAAATACCGCCATTGGTTCCACTTGCTACAATATGTTGACCGATACGATGAAGCGCTTGAAAGCTCACCCTAGGATCAAGTACCTGCACTGAGCCAGCTAAGGCAGTAAAACTCAGTATTAAGCCAAGCATGAAAGAAAGTGCTTTAAACATCATTGTCACATTTTTATATTTATTTTCATTAGGCTAACATGACATTCGGGAATACTAATAGAACACCCATCGTAATTTTTTCGAAGTTAATGTGTTTCTTTTGCTATTTTTTAGAGTAGATGTCTTTGGCATTTTTTCTTAAAGACAGACATGAGCCACCGATATGCCTTGGATGCAAACATGTAGAGCGGCTGAAAAGTTTTATTGAACGACCCAGGCCGTGAGAATGGATCGTGACGGGCTAGTGAAAGTTTATCACACACCTAAATAGTATTGGTTAACGACAAAGATTGCCCGATAGCTGATTATAAGCAGATCAATTGTTCACCTCTCTGAAAACTGGCAGATTAGCGAGTAAGCGATTATTTAAATTGACTACGGCCCCATTTATTTCTGTTAATTGTTTTCAAAGAACCTGCAGGTATAGCACAGGTATAAGTTTACTCTGCCCCCAGATTCTCCAAAGCCCATGACTCGGGGTCTTGGCGGTGTGCTTACTTTACCAAGTAGAGGACTTGCATCCGGGGCGGCCTCCGCTCAGATCTTCTACCGATTTATCTCGGCGCACTGGGTGGCCTGTCAATTTTCCGCGCGGGACGTCGAGATTGTGAGCCGATCATCATGGATGATGAGATGGACACCTCAAGTGAATTTGGCGTCACAATGCGCCATTATTGTAGTGTCGAAACCCAATAAGCTTACAAGAGGTGTCCAATATGAACGTTACCCTAATCGGAATTG
>Ga0307488_10001145_pt1 | contig 22253 bp, 34 predicted proteins | sample SB02metaG_FD_202248 | JGI IMG/M metagenome (GOLD analysis project Ga0307488, IMG submission 202248) | Sea-ice brine microbial communities from Beaufort Sea near Barrow, Alaska, United States - SB 0.2 | ecosystem: Environmental > Aquatic > Marine > Coastal | place: USA: Alaska | collected... | reverse complement strand
ATATACTTCAGGCATGACATAATCACCGTATCCTTGTCCAGGATACCCTCTTCAACCATCTCCAATATCTTGTCAGTCGCTTGTCTAACGTCACTCATTATGCTGTCTCCTTCACATTGACCTTCTCGCCGTTGATGTATCTCGTGACATCCTCCTGCTTCTCAGGTTCTAGTTCTTCACACTCCATGTCACTCTCTAACTGATCGCCACAACTTCCTTCTTCCCAATCAGCCTCATCACAGGCCATCTCCTCGGCCAATGCTCTAGTGGCGACGGAATCATATTCCCCGTCCTTGTCATAGATGATCTTGTCATCGGGTATCTCAATCTCCTGGTGATATTCTCTTATCTCCGTTGACGTGTCTGTGACTAAAAATTTCCTTGGCATTATACTTCCTCCCCTATGTTGATTGCTTTACCTTTCACATACTCCGTGACATCTTCCTTGTCCTCTTCTTGTTCTGCCTCATACTCCGCCATGGACTCCGTGATGTTGAACATCTCGTCTAGGTCATAGCCCAGTCCAGGTTCGTTCCAGTAATCATCGTCGGACTTGTAATCGCTTGGGCTGATGCACTCGTCATCGCCATTGTCCCAAACTCCTGCGAAATCACAACCACCTTCGTGGTAGTAAGCCTTCAAGGACACATCCAAGTTCTTCTCCGCCATACTTGTTATGAAACGAGTATAAGCACCAGTCGGTGGTGCCCAGGCTGAACTGAATCCGAATGATATAGTATCACCCTGTCTGTCCACACCGTAGAACTCTGATACCTCCCACTTGGTGCACCAATTCTCCACTCTCCAATCGTACCAACAATCAAAGCCTTCAACCATCGGCTGTGGCTTGTCTGCTGATGAACTGGGCGACGTCGTGCCGTCTAGTTCTTTAGGCATCGGATGGAAAAAATTAAGAAGTCCTTGATCGTCCTTCTCTTCTTTTGTTATCTGCTCTATCTTGTCGATCACAGCCTTGTCGGCTGTGATAGTGATTTGATTATCGCACCAATTAGGCATTGATCGCCTCCTTAATTTGAGTTAAATGTGATCCTGGTACGTTCCATCTCTGATCTCTGTCAGTTCTTACTAGAACATATTTGATCTTAATCTTTTCAACAGTACCTTTTTCCGTGATACCACCTCTGCCTTGGAATGACACTCTCTGTCCTACTCTCAATGAGTGGGCTGATGCGAAGTGTAATTGATTTCTTCTCAACTTCACAGATGCCATGATTGATTCCAATTCATCAGCATTCATCTTGAAGATTGTTTCGTGTATGTCTATTTTCATTTATTCAACTCCTATTTGTTAATTGGTTGTATATTCAGTATAGCATGGATGGTAATACCGTCAACCGCAAATGAGTCGCATAGAATGGAAGTTTCTTGCCTAATCTTCTAGGTCAATCTCGTTTTTCTGAAGTATTTCCTGGATGGTATCCCTATCTGAATAGGTCCATACTGTGAACGATGCAGGATTCATGTCATCACCGTCTACCACACAATCAATGCCTTCGTTCTGTAATACGGAATTGATGCTGGGTACGATGCTTCTGTCCTGGTCGTTGTCGGTGTCGCCTAGGTCGGCTACCGCGAAAGTGTGTTTATGGGTCTCATGTATTGTCATATCTCTCCTAATTCACTGTTGGTACATCAAAGGGTTGGATGTTATCACCACTGTCAGCGATTGTCTGCACCATGGATCTGAATCCCTCTTCAGTTAGATTGGTCTTATAAAGTCTCAAGGCCTGTGCCATCATCGTGCCTGCGATCATCTGGTTGTTATACCTAGTCTGCATATCAATCACGGTCTTGAAGAACTCCTGGTAGCAATCGTTCAGCTGATCGTCTTCATTCTTCTTTTTCATTCTGTTTCTCCTCTTTTTTAATTTCATTACCTTTGTAAATCAGTTTCAACACCGTACTGGCTGGATCTATCTTTGCCTCACCACCGGTGATAAACAGGAATATTGCAAACACACTTTCTAATATCATTATGACATGATCCACGGTCCGAACAATATCAGTATCAACATGATGGGCACCACTATTGTCATTGGCCAGAAGTCTAATAATTCCAGTATGAGTTTTTTAGTTTTCTTTTTCATTACACCTTCTCCGTTTCTAATACTTCTCTGATGCTTTCAATGGTCACGCCACTTGTATCTACGAAAGCCTCTTTGGCTGGTTCCCAGTCAATGCCATTGTCTGAATATTGCCAAGTACCTTTCATGAACAGGAACAGGTGGCCAACATCTTTTCTCATGTCTTCCTTGTTCCATGATAGGTTGGATTCAATCACATCACCGTATCCGTCCACATAACAGTAATCGTCCTTCTTGAACACTGGCACCAACAAGGGTGAATCAACGACTGTTATCGCATCTTCCTTGGTAGGGTACTTGTCTAATAGTAATTTTGATAATGCTTCTGGTTTGATGTCCCAACCAGTCTGCACGGCACTCACGTTCTGTGAACCATCTATGTAGCCCACCATCATTCCGTGTTTATTTTCGTAATTTATTCTGTTATACATATAATCAACTCCTTTGGTTAGCTTTCATTTTAACACGGAACAGGATAGCGTCAACCTGGTGAAATTGATGTATATATAAAGTAGGAAATTTTCTGTGGGGATATGATGCTGGATGTAGTGTAGGTTGACAAGATCAACTACAGGATACAGTGGTAATCAAACTTATCAAACAAACCTAAATTACCAAAAGGTTCTTACTTCCTTGATTTCGCTATCCTTGACTTGATAGGAGCCTTGGCCTTCGTCTTGGCCTTGAACCCTGGTCCTTTCTGCTTTGCTCTCTTGATCTGAGCACCTTTCAATCTCACAGATCCTCCACCTGACCTCTTGGTCTGCGCCATCTTCTTGCCTGCTACCTTGGCCTTCGCCAACCTCTTCTTCCTTATTTTGGCAGACTTCTGTGGATCAGTCTTTGCGAAACAGGTACTGGGCTTGGCAACGATACGACCCTTCCTAGGTCCCGAGGAGCATCTGAATCCTTTGGTCGGTGCACCACCCTTCTTCCTCCTGAAGATCTGGCTCACGCCTTCTGTGATGGCAGAGTGGTCTGGGTGTTCCTCGATGCTGTCAACCTCCAGTGCCAATATATTTTCTGACGCTATATCTTGTGGCACTACATCTTGTGTCTGGTCGCTTTGGATGGCACTAGATGTTGTGGTACTAGATGTTGTGTCTTCTGCTTTGAATGGCGCTAAGAGTTCTGTGATCTTCATACGAGTATTTATTGGCCTAACACCTAACCTAACTAAACCTAACCTAACTAAACCTAACCTTACTACACCTAACCTAACCTTACTACACCTAGTCATTATAACATCCTATTACAGGGTGCTACACTCTGCACAAGATCAACCCTAGCAGTACGGATGTGTTAAATACACGTGCGATGAAGATATACGAAGTTTACAACACGGACGAGAACATAGGACCAGCACCAGCGGGGGCGTGTTCTAGACCCAAGAGCAAACTACCAGCGTCATGGATCAGCAGTTGCAAGAGCAAGGGCAAGATGAAGCGTACTGGCAACCGTAGTGAGAAGATCGGCGGCAAGACCAAGAAGGTGGCCGGCAAGCGTATCAAGGGCCAGAAGTACGGTGGACCCTTACCAGACTACTCAAAGTAACCTAAAATCCAAAGACCCAATAGCGAGCCAATAGCGAGCCATAATTAATGATATGCAATTAGAACACGTGAGGTACGATCTCAGCCACGGCTTCCCTGATGATTGGGGGACCAGCCTACTGGAGAGAGACATAATAGAAAAGATGTGCAAAGATGACCAGTTTGACCTCGTGGTCAACGCCACGTGGGGATTCCTAGAGTGTCCACACCCGATAACCAATGAGGCTAGTAAAAAGTTCAATATCACTAAAGACCTTGTGCTGAATCATGGTGTACGAAATATATTGTTCTTTAACTTCGTTGATCCTCTTTACGAGGAATCAACATGGTATGATGTCCTCAATGTTTGTAAAGAAAAAATAGGAGAGGACAATATCAGGACGTTGGGCTTCATTGACAGCAACAAATTTAAACAAGACCTGCCCGTAGCTTTCTGGGCCATCTACAACGAACATGCTTTTATCAAGTACGATGAGAAAGATCTGATACCTAGCAAGTTAGAGAATATCTATCTTTGCTACAATAGGAAGCCAACCTTCCACAGGACATGGCTGTACGAGCAGTTCGAGAAGCACGGGTTATTGGCAAAAGGTATATTCACGTTAGGCAATCAGGATCCGGCTAAGGTCATACTGATCAACAAGGATATGAAGACACTTCCATTCGCTAACGATAATATACACGGCAATCTCAACATACCAAATGACACACTCAGTGTTGGACCTTTGGATGCATGGAACAGCAGTTTCTTAATAATAGTAACAGAGACGGACCACAACATGAACACCGCTGTGCCATTCTTGAGCGAGAAGATATGGAAACCACTCATCGGTATGCGACCTTTTGTGTGTCTCGGAGACAAAGGCACAATCAGGAATCTCAAGGAAGCAGGTTTCGAGACCTTCAACGAGTTCTTTGGATTTGACAAGGATGACCTTACAGTGGACGATATCACGAATCTAGTCAAGAGATACAAAGGCGATCTAATCCAGGACTACAAAAGTCTGCGAGATAAACTTATCCATAATAGAAAGAGATTCTTTGAATATGCCAATGAACAGAAACGGGCCTTAGGCCTATGAACAATTTCTACACAGCCAACATAGAGATGTACAAGTACGAGCACAGATCCTATGAGAACAGTGATCAGTACGCCGATCATATCATACAGCAGGCGAAGAACAATAAAAGAAGTGTGCAGACAGATGCTGATAATTTTCTGCTTGTGACCACCTTGCTATGGGAAAGGCATCTGCTAGATGATTTTCAGTTGTACAAGAATCTTTTTGAAAGTTTCAAACGTAAGAAAATAAAAACAATATTGATTCTTGATTCACATTATCTCGACAAGGAGATAAGTGGCTTAGCAACAGAAATGTATTACGTCAATTATTTCTTATGGAGGACATATGACAAGGTTGTTAGGCAAAACAAATCTAAAATAAATCTTACCTGGCATAATAATTCAAAAAAGTTCTTGATATTAAACGGCAAACCCGGTAGAATTAACAGAATAAGGTTATTATGGAAACTAAAGCAATATCTAAGTCATGCCATATGGTCATTGCACGTACACAGTGGCACCAAACACGAATGTAGATCACTGCTCCCAGAGTTGAGTGATCAAGAGTTTGATACGTTTGTTAAAGAATATAATAATAATCCTGACCAGGCCAATATAATATTCCAGGAAAACTCACTGCACTACGGAGGTATTCCTTATGATGAAAAGATGTTTGGCAATTCTTTGTTTAGAGTTATTACAGAGACAGATTTTGTAGTGCGTGAAGACGTCTCGCCATGGCTTACAGAAAAAACATTCATAACCATATTGAATAATTTACCATTCATAATGGCAGGCGACAACAACAGTCTCTACAAACTGAGAAACATGGGTTTCCGAACATTTGAAAACTATCTCCCTATTCCACACTACGATGAACTTCGTGATGAGGAAAAGAAATTAGATGCCATTGTGGCAAACACTGCCTATTGGATAGGGTCGATGCAAGACAAAGAAGCGATTGCTGAAGATGTTAGACACAACCACGAGAGATTGATAGCCATTGCCAATGAAAATTTAAAGAATTTAGAAAACATATGTAAGAAACACAACATCTCTCCTTCGAGAGTGGAAGAAATATGCACGACTTTTGACATAATGGGAAATGAATAACATGTTGTATAAAATTATACCTTCAAGCAGTCACCTAGAAATCAGATTCAACAACGATGACACACAATGTCAATTTCATAATTTTCATAGGAGCGAACATGTGACTCTATTCAACATGCCAAAATGTGCTTCCACATCGTTAAATGACTACTTCGAATTCCTCTGCCAACAACCAATGCAAGGACACAAAACATTGTTGTTCCTACGAGAGCCTTATAGTAGGCTCAAGTCTGCATTCAGAATGAAATGTCTGAACGAACTTGCTCCTAACAATTTCAGTAGCACGATCAAAAAATATCACGGGTTCCTAAAAGGCAAGCCAATACCGTATGCTCACTACAATGACATGATACACTTCATCCCACAACGCAGTTTTATGGATTCTGTTGATATAGAATTTGACTACATGGGTAGGGTAGAAAATTTACAACATTCCATAGACCAATTAAATACTGCTCTTAGTATCAAAAAATACAAAGTGAAACACATGAATAAGAATACGTTAGATAAAAAACAAAACGATCAGTTTGAGAAGGAATACCAAAAACATATGCAAGATAACAAAACATTCTACACAAACTTTCTCGAGAAAGATATGAGATTATATGATATACAAAACTAAGATAGGATTCATCGGACTGGGTAAACTGGGCATGCCCTGTGCAGAAGCGATAGCCAAAAAAGGATTCGGAGTCGCAGGTTTTGACATAGTAAACAAGACCAGTGAACATATAGATATTAGAAACAGCATCAAGTCTGTGGTAGAGGATAGAGACATAGTTTTCGTTGCCACCCCCACTCCACACGAGGATGGTTACGATGGCAGGACACCCACCAGCCACCTGCCGGTGAAAGATTTTAACTACACGGCAGTAAAACAAGTTCTGTCCGCATGTGACAAACACATGAGACCCGAGCAAACTCTTGTGCTAATATCTACCGTGTTGCCGGGCACCACCAGGAGGGAGTTTGCACCATTGGTGACCAACACCAAGCTGATGTACAATCCTTACCTAATAGCCATGGGCACAGTGGCAGACGACATGATAAACCCAGAGATGATCATGATAGGTAGCAAGAATGGTATGTCCGGGAAGAATTGTCGGATCAGATCCGAACTGTTGGAGAGCTTCTACAACCAAGTATGCGACAACATGCCAAGGGTGGAGATAGGAACATGGGAAGAAACTGAAAGCATGAAGATATTCTACAACACATTTATCAGTAACAAGATAGCATTGGTCAACATGATACAGGATGTTGCACATAAAATTGGCCACATGAATGTTGATACAGTAACAGAGGCCTTAGCAAAAAGCACAATGAGGATCATTAGTTCACGTTACATGAAGGCGGGAATGGGCGACGGTGGTGCATGCCACCCCAGGGACAATATCGCACTACGTTGGTTGGCCAAAGAACTCGACCTAGGGTATGATATGTTTGAAAGCATAATGACTGCACGTGAACAACAAGCAGAGACCATGGCCAAAGCAATACTAACACACGGAAACAACATATGGTTCTCCTCAGATTCATACAAGCCAGGAACAACACTAGTAGACGGAAGTTATAGTCTGTTGGTTCAATACTATATTAAGAAGCATGGAGGTCAACTAGCAAACGGTATAGACACTCCTGTGGAAGTGATAGTGAGAGTGCATGAGTCAGATGAGTTTACAGCAGACGATAAAACTACTATATTCGACCCATGGCGTTCATATCCGCCAGCTGACAACGTATTCTATTATGGTGCAGATTAATAAATACAGTATATGACAAACTCAGATAACACATACGGCACACATAACAAACAGACCAGTATAATAGCACAACCCAACGTAACCGAAACGGACCCTATACTAAGTGCAGACGGTAGTACATACCTAGGTGATGGGGACTCAACAGTCAGACCAGTAACTCCAGCAAGTATCACACTGAACAACCCTATCAGAGTGGTTGTTTCCCGTGAACACGGAATAACAGATTCATCAAAGGTCACATTCGCAGATGTGGTTGGAACAACAGAACTTAATGGTAAAACTTACTTTGCCAAAAAAATCAACGCCACGACTATAGATCTATACAGTGACAGAGCACTTTCTACAACAGTAGACGGTGGAGGATCATTCACAGCATATGCTGATGATGACAGCGGACAGATCACATTTGTACTTGCAAAGACAGTTTTTGCAAACACAAACGATGCTATTAATTACTTCTTTACAGATGATGCACAGGCAGTCATGAACGAAACTTGTACAACTTTACAGTGGGCATTGGTTGATGACGATGACAGTCTAGCAACTTCATTAAAAAGAACATTTGAGTTTGGCGTCATAGCAGACGCTAGTGCAGAACAGTGGGCTGAAGCTTATAACAGAAGAATGAAAGCACTGCAAGATGCAGACGGTTGGGGGCAAAATATTTACACAACAACAGCTTCTGACTCTCACTTATTTTAATACATAAAAAAAGGGCGATACATTCCTGCACCGCCCCTTTAAAATTAGATACTAATTACGCAGAGTAATTGATAACTTTTCTTCCAGACTTTTTAAGTAATGAAATGATGTTTGATTTCATTGTTAAAGCTGAAGCCTGAGGTGCAACACCTAGGATCTCTACTGTAAAATCTAAACCTTTAGATAATAACTTGTTAGTAGCAGTCTTTCTTTTAGTGTTTTTCACAGCCAAGTTCTTGAACTTGATCTTGCCACCGTGTACTTCACCATTTACTTTGAATGAAGAAGCCGGCTCTGCAAATACACCAATTTGTTTTGCTCTTGACTTGAAGTTTCTTGTGTAAACTACGTATTGAGTTGAGTTTGCCATTGTTGTTTTTTCCTTTTTAGTAGAAGGAAAAAGTTTATTGAACATACCTTTTAGCATATTGTTTCCTTTTCCTTGTTAGTTAATAAACGAAGTAGACTTTTATCTGAAAAGAGTATTGTCAACTTCATATAAAATATATTTTACACTAACAAGTTGTTTATGTCAACCACTAATATATGTTTGTGGTAAAAAAGGCAAATAAGTATTTGCATGATAGTAGGCTACAACAAAATTACCAAAGAAATAATACAGGATTGGCAACAATACTGGAAAGAAAACGAAACTTCTGCTCACATGCTTGGGGGATACATTGCCAAAAGAATAATAATAGAAGATGGTAAAGCACTGGATCATATAAAAACAATAATAGGGTATCATTTCAATAACTTTGACATACAGTTCGCTGGACACCAAAGGCAATACGATGCACATGCTCTACACATGGACGAACCAGGCACAGATAGGAAAAACATGACCTACACACTGTTGGTGCCATTGTCGGACGACACACGAATAAAAACTGTAATCTATAATCAACAGGTCAACACCAATCAAGAGATACGTGATATGATAATAAGCTACGGAGAAACTACATCTCCTCTACCAGTTAAGTCTAACGTAGGAGAGACAGAGTTGGCACACACCAGTAAGCACTGGCAACACGGACAATATTTCGCAGACACGCTAGAACTCAAAGGGCTATTCGAATACAACGTGGGAAATTATGTAATATTTGATACCAACCTTATACACAGTTCAAACAATTGGAAAAAAATAGACGACTGGAAAGACAAACACAAAGAAATAATACAAGTACACTTCAAGGACATGGACACACTGATATGAGTTATCACCTAGGCAATCATTTCCCACAATTGATAAAGTATTTCTTCAAACACTTTAAGGATAAAAAGCACGTAGAAGGGAAAACCAATTGGAAAGATAGCAAACAACCCTGGCTAAAGTTACTGATAGATGCACCATTTGAAGAAATGTTGGCAGAAGCTAAAGCGATAGAACAGCATTTTGTAAAACACAGAACTAACCAATCACAGGGTTGGCTCAGCATATGCCTACACGGTATTGCCAATGAAGTAACCTCCATACCAGAGGACCATGGTTACGACAATGATACGGATCGAGTATGGACCGAAGCTTCAAAACTTTGCCCTGTGACCACAAACTATTTCAAAAATGTGTTCCCAATGAAAAAATATGATAGGTTGAGATTCATGTTGGTAAAATCAGGAGGATACATAGAACCACATACTGATAACAAAATAATGAATCCATCTTATGCAATCAATATTAGTTTGAACAATCCAGACGAATGTTTTTTACTAACAGAGAAAGGCAACGTTCCTTTTGAGAAAAAAGGCAGTGTGTTTCTCTTTAACAATCATTACAAACACTGTGTAATAAACAATTCTAAAAACTCTGATAGGTATCACATGATAGTACACGGCAAGTGGAATGACGAGTTTGAGGAACTAGTACATAAAAGTCATGAAGCTCAAAATAATAATAATTAGGAACCTAGATAGTAAGTGCAAGTCTATTGCTAACAGGCTGACCGATTTTACAATCTTCTGCACACAGCAGTATTGTCCTTATCAAATTGTTGATAGTGTCGACCAGGCCGTGTTTCCGTCTGACTGTGAATATGTTTTGTTTATCAAGGCCGGGCATCTCTTCTGGGACACATCCATATTTGAAAAATGTATTGCACAGTCGTCTGTTGCATCGGGTGACGCCAATTGGTTGCTGATAGACGTGAAGAAGTTGGAAGGTAGAGCCATAGACAGTCTGTCCCCAACACCGTTTGACGACACAGTCAATGGCATGAAATACTATTCATACCCAGCAGAGATGTCGACCCACATCGAAGCATTAATGAACAATCTAAAAGCGGAGGTGCCCAGCAGGTTAAGACCCTTTGCACAACAACTCAACTATGCTACAGATAATCTATCAAGAGGATACTATGTTATTAACACAGAAGCAATCGCTGAATACACTCCTGGAAACTATAACACTTACATTGGTGTATGTGGAGGATTGAAGTCCGTTGTACTATTGGGTAGGGACTCCTTCGGAACAGACACAAAGGTTCTAATGTTTGACATTAGTCCTGCCGCAATAGAATGGCAACAACATCTACGTGAACACTGGAACGGTGACAGCAACAGGTTCTTAGAATGCCATAGAACATTTAAAGAAAGATTTCCAGACTACATGCCAATAAATGACAGTTCTATACAAGAGTTCATGAAACAAAACAACATAAACGATAGTGATTTACAAGACGCTTGGAACAAATATAAAAAACTAGATGTAGTTTTTAATACACTAGATATATTCAACAAAGAACACAAAGGCAAGATGATAAAATTTAGTAATGGTAATACATACTTTTGGATCAGTAATTGCTTTATAATGGAAAGAATAATATTTCAAAAAGGATTTGATCAGGCCCACCAGGCACAAACCGATTGGATCAAAGATTTTAAATTAAGGTCTTCTGGTACCTGCACTTTTGACTGAGGTGGTTCTTATCCTTGAAAATGTGAGATTTAAGGTGTCACACATGGGACATTGTATCATTCCCTGCTTCTTTTGTTTGGTAAATGATTTAGTATCTGGAAACTGCCCTTCAAATTCTGAGTTGCAGTGAGTCTTACATTTAATTGTGTATCTGATCATAATATTATTTACTATTATACGCTTGACCTTTATGTTTGTCTACTGTAATATCAATAATAACTACTTTACAAATGATTGGTACAACAGGATACACTAAACCGCCCAAGAAGAAAACTTCTCAAGGCAATGCTCATAAAAGGGTTAAGACTTCTTCTATGAACAAGCACAAGAAGAGATCTTTCAAGGCATATAACAGGCAGGGCAAGTAATGAAAAATACTGACCAGATCAAGGCCCTGGCCGTGGCCATCGAGGAGAAGGACAATCATATAAGAATGCTGATGGCACAGCAAGGTAATCACGAAGTACAGATATCAGAATACAGACAGATAGTAAAAGAATTGTCAGACAAACTGGAACTGTACGAAACAAAGTATGGAACAGTCTTTCGCACTTAGGAATTGACTCAGTTTCATACAAGCATTTAATATCGTAGGATAATTACTTGCACATAATTTGTTGTAACGCTCCCAGTGAAGTTCACAACATCAACCCCAAACATTGATAACTATGGAATTTGCTATACTATTGGCGGGTATTGTTTACGGCTTGATCATTGGCCTAATACCAGCCGCAGGTGCAACAACAGGTTTAATAACACTATTTGGGATCATGCCATACTTTGTGGGAGACCCCTACCTTGGTGTAATCTTTTGTGTTGCTGTTGTTGCCTCATCCACAACCGGTGATTCGTTCAGTGGTGTGCTACTAGGCATACCCGGAGCCAACTCCGCGGCCGCAACAATGGTCGACGGCTTCCCTATGGCCAAGAACGGTGAGGCAACTAGAGCTTTGTCAGCCGCGATAACATCAAGCACAGCGAATGGATTGTTCTTTGGATCATTGACATTCTTGTTCTTGCCCTACTACACAAAAGTTGTCATGTACATGGGCATACCCGAACTATGGGCATTGGTGGTGTTGGCATTCGTCACTGTGGGTTTCGTGTCCACTAGGAAATATGTTAGAAGTGCATTGGCAATAGTGATAGGTGTTACCATAGGCTTAGTGGGTGTTGACGTAAACAACGTGCCACGTTTCACTATGGGTTGGAGATATCTGGAAGATGGTATACAGATACTGCCTTATGTTGCAGGCTTGTTCGCGATACCAGAGTTATGGAACGGATGGTTCAATAGGAAACAGACTGCCACAATCCGAGCAGAGCATGGCAGTTGGCAAGATTTAAAACAAGGGGTCAAGGACACAGTCAGGTGTTGGAAGGACAGCATCAGGGGAGGAATGATAGGATCATTCATAGGACTGCTACCCGGACTGGGTGGTGCCATGGCAGACTGGTTGGCGTATGGAGCCACGGTCGCATCCAATCCTAAAGAGAAATTTGGAAACGGAAACGTCAGAGGAGTGGTGGGAGCGGAAGGTGCCAACAACGCACAGAAGGCCGCTTCATTCATTCCAACGGTGCTGTTCGGTATCCCAGGTGCAAGTTTCGCCGCGATACTGATGGGACTGTTCTTGTACCTGGGCATTGACCTAGGATCGCCAGACACGTTCGAAGACAAACAATTATTCAACAGCATGTCCTACGCATTCTTGCTGGGCACAATCATAACTGCTGTGATCTGTTATGGGCTGGCATATTTTGCAGGATGGGTCACACGATTACCATATGTGTATTACTTTCCTTTCATACTTGCTGTGATAGTCTGGGCGACCTTACAGTACACAGGCGGGTGGGAAGATCTTGCAGTACTATTAGTATTCTCGATATTTGGAATACTATGTAAAAAATTCCAAGTGAGCAGGCCAGCACTGCTTATTGGATATCTATTAAGTGACCGAATATATAGCCTCACTTATCAATTAACAACACTCCACACAGTGAATGATTTAATTACAAGACCGATCTTTATTTGTTTAATGATCTGTGTTATACTTTTACTGTATTGGGGATTAACAAAACGGAGTAAACTAGACTATGCTTAAGAAAACAATAATAGCTTTGTTGCTAATGACAACAACAGCGATGGCAGATTACAATTTAATCGTGCCACAAAAACCATCTGGTGGAACATCTGTGTGGTCACAGATAGTTGTACAGGAATGGGAGAAACACCTAGGTGAAAAGATCAACTTGATCTACAAGCCGGGTGCTAGAGATCAACTAGGACCAAATGAGTTCCAAAACAAACTGAGGTTCGATGACAAGACTATATTAGTATCACATGGTGGTAACGGTATATCATATCTTGTTGAGCCTGTGGACTACAACTACATGGATTGGGAATCAATCGGACAGATGAACTTGAACATCATTGTTGGGGCAAGAGACAAAGCGGATACCAAGAACGGACCCATACAGTTTCCATCGGGATCTGGAATGACTCCAGAGATCATGGCGATCGTTATGTTGCTCGCAGGACCAGAAGGTGACCCGATCAAAACATTCGAAGACAAGATCGTTTGGGTAAAAGGCATGAAAGGGTCAGAGAGAAGACTAGCATTCATCAGGGGTGACTTGAACGCAACCAGGGAAAACCCTGCCGCTTACAAGAAACACGTGATGCCAGTTATCAAGAAGGGTGACGCATACACATGGTTCCATCATGGACTACTAAATGTTAAAACAGGAAACCACGACAAGGATCCTAACTTCACGGAGCCAACGTTCGAAGCACTGTTTGAATCCACGTACGGTGTCGCACCAAGTGGTGACTTCTACGATGCATACAAACTTGTCAAGAGTTGGAGAGATGCATTACAGAAAGCATTCTGGGTGAACAAGGGCAATCCAAACAAGGACAAACTTGTTGCCGCTTTGGACAAGATGATCAAAGACCCAGAGTCAGTTGCCGCCATCGAAAAGAAAGTGGGACAATACGAATGGAGAACAGGTGCAGAGGGTGATGCCGCAGTTAGAACACTGAAGTCATTCATCACACCAGGTGCGTTGAAAACACTTACTGACTTTGGAAAGAATCAGTTAGGCTACAATGCTGTGTACAAAGAAGAGCTGACAAAATAATGTACATACTGTTTACAGGGGCACCAGGATCAAAGTGGAGTAGTGTTGTTAAGAATGTCTACTGGAGTGATGATATTGATCACACAGACTATTCAGAGGCTAGGACCTACCACCACGATGCTGATACCCCTGGACGCAGTCACTTAATGCACATTGGAGCCTATTGGGATCCGGACATGGAGTTTGAAAACACAAACTGGGATGGACCATTCTCGGGAACAGGCAAACGTCTAGTCAAGTCACACACATTTGCACACAATCTTGATGTGTTAAAAGAATCAGGACACCCTATTGTGATGGTTTATAGAAATGATTATGAATGTTTAGAGTGGTGGAAACTGTGTGGTGAGTTTAAGATTACATATCCCAACTACAGACACTTCCAAGATCTAGATGAGATGTGGGTACACATACAAAAAGAAAACAAAGACATAATGCAGTTTGTAAAAAACAACAGTCACAGAATTAAAAGAGCAAGGAACAATGTCGAGTTGTGTAAAATGCTTGATATAAAATCACCAATTGGGGAACATCAAAACTTCCATGAGTATCAACCAAAAGGAATACAGGTATATGTCTACAAGTAATTGGGAAGAAGCAAAGGCAAGAAGCAACTATCACTTCAACAAGTGGCACAAGGACACAGACTGTGTGGAACACCTAGGCAAGTTCACAGGCGGGTGGCAGACAGAACTACAAGCAGTCATGGAAGATGGCAAGCCTCTCAACTGGGGCAACCGTAGAGAAGGGACAGGCAGGGAGAATGTCAATGTTAATGTGGAAGCAGAAGAGAATGATCTGAAGACAGCAGGGGCAAATCCCAAGATGACCATATACAGAGGATTAGCGGACTTCACTAAATGTCCAGCACTGCAAAGGATGACAGACTTTTTTGCATTGGCTACAACAAAATCTAAACTGCACATACAGTTTACAGGAGAAGTATTGAACATGCACATAGACAAACTGTATGACCTAGATGCAGATCCTACGAATGTTGTTCGCATCATGGTGATGTTGCAGGATTGGGAACCAGGACAATTCATAATGTATGGCAACGAACAGTTCGACAGATGGAGGACAGGTGACATACACAAGTTTGACTGGCAGAACCTACCACACTCAACAGCCAACTCCAGCAACAAGCCCAGACCCATGTTGGTAATTACAGGTGTCATGTCTGACAAGACCAGAGACATACTATCAAAACCAATCAAGAAAAAGATATAGACTTCATCAAACTTTTAATATATTATTAAGGTATGAACAAGAAGATATTCGCACAACTGCTAGGATATAGCCAGAACGATCTTAACAAGGTAACACAACCTTACATACTGGAAACATTTGGTGTTGAAGTAGCTCGTTGCGACACACTGGAGCAGTACGTAGAGGCAATAGATGTTGCTTGTCTACACAAATACTTTTCCAAGTACTGGGAAAATGACATAAAGAAATGGAAGTACTCTGGACTGGCGCTGATAGACGAAGTCAACAGCCTGAAGCCAAGAGCAGTTCTTGATGTTGGTTGTGGATACAATGAGTTCCGAGGCAAGATAAACAATCTAATAGGAATAGATCCTTACAACAACAAAGCAGACCACGAAGTTGGCACACTGGAATACAGGACTGATCAAAAATTTGATGTGATCATGTGTTTGGGCTCCATCAACTTTGGTAGCAGGGACAAGATACTTGCAGAGATAGGACGATGTGTGGACCTGTTAGCGGACGGAGGCACAATGTTCTTCAGAGTCAACCCAGGTGTACAACACAACAAACCGGAAGCCAAGTGGATAGAGTTCTTTGCATGGAACGTACCTTTTATCATAGAATTATCAGAGATTTTTAATCTAAAAGTGCTAGACATACGTGATGATAGCAACCAACGTAAGTATTTCATATATAGAAAAGTAAAATAAGCATTATTTGTAGTAGACTTATGCTAGAATTGTGCTACAATAAAGAGTAAATACCTATAATGCAAAAACATACTAGAAGTTTATTAGAAGAATTAAGTTCAATGCCTCTTAAAAGAGACAAGGAAGAGGTTGTGGAGAGCAGGGCCTCACACATACTGGAGTCAACCATAAGACTGATCACCTACATTAGAGAAAATTTCGACCAGGACACTGCATTCAAACTGGAGAAGAAGTTCAATTCAGCGATCAAGAACATGGACGCATCCAAGTTCAGCAAAGGTGTCGCTCGTATCAAGGAGAACCAAGACATCAAGAAAAACGTACTAAAAATCAAAGACGGCGAATACCGAGAGGATTAATCATGTTAATCGAAGACGTCCTTACAGAATTCAAGAGGACTCACCTAGAACACATAGAGGACATCATAATCACTGATGGCTATGTGGGCGGGCAGGCTGTGGTGGAATACTTCAGGGGACTACTACTGACACTTAAAGGCACGAGCTCAGAAGCCATGAGCGTGACAGTGAAGTGGGATGGAGCACCTGCCGTGATATGCGGTACTAATCCTGACAATGGCAAATTCTTCGTAGGAACAAAGTCAGTGTTCGCAAAAGCGGCCAAGATAAACTACACCAAGAAAGACATAGCAAACAATCACGGAACAGACGAGCTAGGACAGAAGTTGTTGAAGTGTCTAGTACATCTTAAAAAATTAAACATACAAGGTGTTTTGCAAGGTGACATGTTGTTCAGAGATGAAGACATCACTAGAAAGAACATTGATGGTAAACCACACATAACATTCACACCAAACACAATAACATACGCAGTGCCAGAAGGTGGTGACCTAGGCAAACAGATAGACAGAGCCAAAATAGGAATCATATTCCACACAACATACAACGGTGACACACTTGCAGACATGACAGCGTCGGGTGGAGCAGATATAAGTTCATTTGCCAAAAGCAATGATGTGTTCTTTGACAACGCCACATACAGAGATGTATCGGGCAGTGCTAAATTCACAGACGACGAGACGAAACAGTTTTACAACAGCATTGAGAAATTAGAAACCTTATTGAATGGTGTGCCACAGAACTTATCAAGTGTGCTGGGACAGAACACAGACTTTGTGCCCATGTTCCAGATGTACATAAACGCAATGGTCAAACAAGGCGAGCTACCTAACAATGTTAATCAATTCTTGTTAGGATTTAGAAAGTTTTATACAGATAGAATGCAACAACAGATGACAGGACTAAAAGCACAAAAGGCTTTACAGTCGAGACAGGATAAAATGAAACAGATGCCTGTGTTCTTAAGCAAAGCAAAGAAACCATTACAGGCCATGATGACATTCTACAAAGCAGTACAACAGATGAAAGCATTTGTTCTAAAGAAAATGAATCAAGCAATGGCTATTGGATCGTTCTCACAAACAGATGGTGGATTAGAAGTGACAGAGCCAGAAGGTTTTGTTGCTGTGGATAAATCAGGTAGTGCTGTTAAACTGGTGGATAGATTAGGATTCTCAAGAAGAAACTTGACTGCTGTCAGCAAATTCAAGAAATAGATTCAAAGTATTATTAATTTCTGTACTCAACTTCTCTTTATTAAAAAATGTATCAAAGTTGTGTTGTCGCAGTGCCTTGGTCTGCAGGTAGATGTCCTGCCATGGAGCATCACGCAAATGGTCACAAACATCTACAATGGTGTTAATCCTCACATCCGGGTCTCTGTCTAGATCGTATGCTTCTTCAAAGTAATTGTTGAAAGTTGTAAATCCCATCTCTCTCAATCGCTGTAGGTACAAGTGATTGCCATGAACAACGAAAACGTGCTGTGCCAGTATGGATTTCCAAATCTTCTCTGTCATGAACACTTCGTAGTCGTTGTCATTGGTCTCTGACACAATACTACAAGCAGTATCGTTGTAAGGCTTTTCAAATATGTCTTGGTCCATGCCATACCGTGGATAGTCTTGTGCCCATGGCAGTTCATATTCAGCAGGCAGTTTCCTAGTGGGCCAGTTGGTGTGCAAACTGTTTTCTAATATGCCTTTGTCTAACAATTTTTTATAAAGTTTCACCCTGTGATCTCTATGTTGCTTGATTAGATGCAAGAAGTCATACTTTTTATTAGAATGATCAAAATTAAATTTAGTGTCCTTGTGTTTCACGTACATGTAGAACCAAAACCAACTGGTACCACCTGTCCACTTGATGTGTTCTAAGTCTATCTCTGGATAGTAATACTGCCTAGAGTTGTTGACGTTGTCTAATGATTCCCACGGGCTGGCCTTGATGAATACGAAACCCTGGCTGTGTAACAAATCACAACGTTTCCTCAGTTCTGAATAGAATTCTGTGTTATCTTTCAATCTGTTATTTTGTGCCCTACAATCAATTATGGCAAACTTCCTGTCATAACTGTCCAGATCATAGTTGTGTAGGGTGTAGTACTCTCCGGTCATGTCAAAGGTCTGATCCGGTAAGCTGTGCATATCAATGAACTGTTCCAAATCCGTGTGGATCCCGGTCTTCATTACGTCTGTGAGAATAAAGTTTCGTTGCATATGCCCTATAAATACGTGTATGTTAACACCTTTTTTAAAGTATGTATCTGAAGCTAAAGTCATTAGAAGACATAGTGACTTGGAGAGATTCACATTCACAGAAGTCACGGAGAGGATATACATCAGTTTCCTAGCGTTGACATTGTTAAGACATTTTGACCAAGGCAAAGCATTCACAAAAGCCTATGCTGATCAGACCATGGCCAAAGGAACATTTGATCAAGTGAGAATGATCAACAATGATCTAGCCAACATGTTGGCCATTGTGGCCGGTGACCCGGACATAACCAAGAAACTCAAGAACAAGAACCAAGCACAGGCCATGAGACAAAGACAGCCTGTACCTATAATGCAACTGAGAAGATATCTTAGGACATGGGAAGAGCCCTACAAGTTCCTAACACATTTGGAAAGAGCATTGGGTATCACAGATGCAAATTACAGGAACCTGAGAAGAGCCATAGCCGATTACAGTAATCTAGGAGATAAGACCAAGAAGCAGGCCACAGACAAACTGTTGCAACTGCTGAAGAACAAACTGTCGGGCACGGACCTACACAGACAAATACAACACCTATCCAAATGACGACCGATCAGCACGGTTTCTGGGTACTGTACCTACAACACACCCAACCCACCTTCCTAGAGGACGCAGGCAACGGGCAGAGCCTACAGAGGGACGCCGCACTCAAGTACGTGGACAGCTGGCGTGGTTGCCTGGACATAGGTAGCAACATAGGTCAGTGGACCAGACCCCTGGCACAGAAGTTCCAGAAGGTGTACTGCTTCGAACCAAACCCCAACTTCAGAGAATGCTTCGCAAAGAACATCACAGAGAGCAACGTGGAACTGTTCGCATATGGCCTGTCAGACAGAGAACACAAGGCGAGAATGACGTTATTCAACTCCAATGTACTGCAAGAGGGCCACGGTGACATACAGTGCAGGACGCTGGACAGCTTCGGACTGACGGACATAGACTTCGTCAAGATAGACGTGGACGGATTCGAGATACCACTGCTGAACGGAGCCCGGGAGACATTGACACAGAACACACCCGTGATCAACATAGAGATGAAACGAGACAAGAGGCCAGACACCGTGAAAGTGGCAGAGAAAATATTAAAGAAACTTGGCTACAGAGTCGTACAAAGGACCAAAAGTGACGAAGTTTGGCTTAAAAAGTAATATTACAGCATAATTTACCAAATAGATCTATAAATACTTGCAACTTGATTCCTGAGCGGGATCATAGTCATTTAAACAGAACAAGGAGGATTTAAAATGGCATACGACAATACACTACCAGCAGGTGGTCCAGCCAACTTTATAACACCAGACAGAGCTACAGAATCTGAAGGCGTTGCAGTTGACTTTATCACTGTTGATTACATCTCCGACGTTTCAGCGGAAATTAAAAACCCTAGAGCGGCGGCGGCATTAGGCGGACTACACTTGGCACAAGAAGCTATACAGAACCAGGGTGTTAACATCCTAGGAACTGGTAACCTGGGTAACTCAGACACTGAGCAAACTTACATGGTTAGAAGAGATGCTCTTGACGATATCAGTTCTACTACTACAGTAGCGGCAATCCAGGCGGCAATTAGAGCCTTGAACGCAATGACACCTGACAAAGTTACAGCAACTATATCATCTGCAACAGCGGCTGATAGAGACATGGGTGACACGTCTGTTGGCGCATAATAATAACAATAATATAATATAACACAAGGAAAATAATACAATGGCAACAAAAAATAACTTTACATTAAACCAGAACTATGAACTATCTGGACATGAAGTAACAATACTAGCAGTTGACTTTATCAACACTATGGCGTCAGAAGTAAACGACGCGAGTGACGGTACAGCACTAGGCGGAATCATGCTTGTAAGACATGCGTTCGCACAAGAAGGTGTGATGATCTTGTCTGAAGGACCATTAACGAACTCTGGAACAGAGAAAAACTTTTTGGTAAGAAAAGACAGCTTAGACACTTTATCAAGCACTACAACGATAGCGGCTTTGCAGGCGAGATTAAGAACACTAGACCAATCTAGTGCTAGTTTCCCTAATATCACAGCAGATATTACAGGTGCAACAGTTACAGAGAAAGAGTTAAGCGTAGCTGTATAATCTAGCTAGATAATATACGGAATGTTTGACTATTAGTCACACAAACTGAAATACCAAAGGGGCGGTACTTAATTGTGTCGCCCTTTTTTTACGACGTAAATAGACGCTATGCACACTTTCATGATGCACACCCTGGTAGACATATCCAAGAACGGTAACCTCAGGAACACCTTCCCGTTTGAGACACCCTCGGGAGATGTGATAGAAGACAAGGCAACACTGAGGATAGCAAGGGACCAGGAGAGCAACTTCAACACCATGATACAGATGTTACAGATAAGAGGTAACATTGTGTGGGAAGAAGATCCTGTGAGATTCACACACGACCTGTCAATGACTAAGTTTGGCAGTTACTACGAGGGACACAACACATCGTGGCACTTCACTTTCTTCACAGAGCAGACGGATGTGTTTGGTGATCAACACAATCCCACGGAGCAACTGACGGAGGACTTCAACCTCGTGCCTGTGCTGACAGAATGCAAGAATACCGTACACTTCCCCATACACACCTTCATCACAAAGGACCTGCAACAGCCGGCACTGAACACACCGACCAAGGAACAGACGGTGTTAAACGCACTTTCGGGCGATATAATAAACACATACTTTACGTATGGCGGCTGGCAGAATAAATAACAGTATACATTTAGGCACAAGACCAAAAACTAAGACACAAACTTTTAAGGCACACACAGGCAATGGAACAGGCAGACGTCAAGGCGATACTAACGGAGGTACGGAACCTCAAAACAGAATTGAAAGAATTTATGGGTGGACACACAACAGAACTAGAAAAACAGAACCTAGAAGCACACGTGGATCTCTGTTCAGAGAGATACAAGGGATTGCACGACAGGCTTTCAGCGATCGAAGTTCGTCTGGGCAAGATGAACGAGGACATGCTGGCAGGACAGAAATCATCAAAGACAACAATCATAATGACAGCAGGCACAGTGATAGCGGGACTACTCTCGACCATGGTAGTACTACTGATCAAGATGCCCATCTAACAAATTAGATTACCAATCACAATATACAATGTTCGTACAGATAGCACCACACGTGAGAGTATTCCTTACAAAGGAACAGGTGGCATTCGTGGAGAAATACCAACACATAGAATCATTTACAGACAGGTCACTGAGTCCGGAGGAATCACATCTTGCCCGGGTACTGAGTGACAAGGCCATATTCGTCAGGAAGAAACTTGACGACGGTATGCAATATGCTTTAAATAGGCGTATAAGGTTTGT
>Ga0307488_10001144_pt1 | contig 22254 bp, 26 predicted proteins | sample SB02metaG_FD_202248 | JGI IMG/M metagenome (GOLD analysis project Ga0307488, IMG submission 202248) | Sea-ice brine microbial communities from Beaufort Sea near Barrow, Alaska, United States - SB 0.2 | ecosystem: Environmental > Aquatic > Marine > Coastal | place: USA: Alaska | collected... | reverse complement strand
ATCGCGGGCGAAGCCTTCCCCCGCCTCCCCAACCACCTGGTCGTCACTCACATTCTCAGATCTGAGCATTTCGACGACGACGCAGATCTCGCACGGCTCCCAGCGGTGAGCCGCGCGATGCGCGACTAGGTGGCAGAAACGGGGCTTCGGCTTAAGGAGCTTGATGAAAAGTATGCCATAGAGCTCGGATGTTTAAGCGCGGTGCGGCGCATGCAACGGCAAGGTCGCCTGTCGCGTCAAGAACTCCTTTGTATGGCAGCGGCGAGGAGCGGACAGCTCGCAGAGTTGCAGGTGTTGCGCGCGGACGGCTGGCCGTGGGACCAGGACACGTGCTCGGCGGCGGCTTTGGGCGGGCACCTCGAGGTGCTGCAGTGGGCACGCGCGAAAGGCTGCCCGTGGGACATACGCACGTGCCATGCAGCTGCGGAGGGCGGGCATCTGAAGGTGCTACTGTGGGCGCGCAAGAACGGTTGCCCATGTGACGAGAACGAGCTGCATATCGCCGCTCAAAATGGCCAAGTGGCGATGGTGTGGGCGCTGATCGAGTCGGTCGCGGACGTCAACAAGGCAATGAATGATGGCACGACGCCGCTGATCATCGCCGCTCAAACCGGCCACGAGGCGGTGGTGCGGGCGCTGCTTGAGTCGAGCGCAGACGTCAACAAGGCGGATGATGAAGGCATGACGCCGCTGTTCTTCGCAGCTCAAATGGGATACGAGGCGGTCGTGTGGGCGCTAATCGAAGCGGGCGCAGACATCAACAAGGCAAGGCAAGGGATGACGGCGTGATGCCGCTGCTCATCGCCGCTCAACAGGGCTACGAGGCGATAGTGTGGGCGCTGATAGAGTTGGGTGCGCACGTCAACAAGGCGACGGATGACGGCGTGACGCCGCTGTTTATCGCCGCTGAAGTCGGCCACGAGGCGGTGGTGCGGGCGCTGATGGAGTTGGGCGCGGACGTCAACAAGGCGACGGATGACGGCGTGATGCCGCTGCTCATCGGCGCTCAACAGGGCTACGAGGCGGTGGTTCGGGCGCTGATCGAGGTGGGTGCGCACGTCAACAAGGCGACGGATGACGGCGTGACACCGCTGTTTATCGCCGCTCAAAACGGTCACGAGGCGGTAGTGCGGGCGCTGATGGAGTTGGGCGCGGACGTCAACATGGCAGCGGATGGCGGATGAACGCCGCTGTCCATGGCCGCTTATCAGGGCAACGAGGCGATAGTGCGGGTGCTGATGGAGTTGGGTGCGGACGTCAACCAGGCGACGGATAACGGCGTGACGCCGCTGTACGTCGGCGCTCAAAACGGTCACGAGGCGGTGGTGCGGACGCTGATCGAGGCGGGCGCGGACGTCAACAAGGCGACGGATGACGGATGGACGCCGCTGTCCATAGCCGCTGGCCACACGGCGATTCTTCAGATTCTCAGGGATGCCGTATTGGTCCGGATGCAGCATTTGTCTTTGTAAGTACCAGACGCCCGAATTGGTATCTGAAATTAATGGTGAGTCATTACAGCCACACAACCGCCCGACCAAGAATCGCGTCGCCTACTCGCCCGCCATCACGGCCCCCCCCTCGTCCGGGGGAAGGAACGGGTTCGCGATCTCTTCCATCCCGTCGAGCCCGGACACGACCATCACGGACGTGCCTCGGCACACGATAAGCCCCAAACTCCTGGTTTGATCCGTGATCTTAAGCGGATCGTCCAGGTCGCGAAGAAACTCCACGCACTCATCGAGGACCAGGTTCAGGAGCTGGTCGAACCCCTTCAACGTCCCCGTTACTTCCCGGCCACCCGAAAGCTTCACCCGCACGCCTTTGTCGATGAACTTACCAAGGTCAAGCACCGTTTCCTTCTTACCGCTCATCGTGGCGTAAACGGCGGTCAGTCGTGCGACGCGTCGTGGAGGAATGAATGATCGTCAGTCTCATCAGGGGCGAAGAGAAAACCCACGCTCGCGCCCGCGCCAAGTGACCGTTCTTTTTGAAGCAGCTGCGTCTGGGACCTGCCGACGGTTGCAGACCGCCGACTGGCAGAGTCGCCACTCACGCGACTCGGCGCAGACGCGATGCCGTCTCCCCAAGGGTCTCCCCGGCGCGGGCGCCCCCCCTCGGCGTCCGGGACGCCGCCTAGGAGCCCAGCGAGGGGACGCGGCGCGACCCCGAGAGATGTGCACATATCATCGGAAGGCCCGACGAACGCCTCATCTTCACGACCCCGAGTAGTGGACACGGTCTCCCCCGCGACACGCGCAACGCTCCTGTCAACCCCCGTAGCTGACCTCGTCGGTAGCTCGCCTCTCGCCCCGCTGGCGTTCGACTTGAGAAAGCTCGCGTCACAGACACCGAGCCGAGCCAAGGACACCGCCATCGTGGCGTTGTCCGCGCAACTGGATTTGATGCGGGCGAGACTACGGGCCGCCGAGTCCGCGGCGGGCTCCCAGGGCTCGCCGGTTTCAGGGACCGTGCTCGAGGGCCGTGCTGTTGTTGACGACACAACGAACGCACGGACGCCGCCCGCGTCACCGCCAAGGGCGGGTGCCCGCCCTGCGACCCCACCCCGAAACCCATCATCCAGCGCAGCGCGAAGACTTTCTGGACCCGGACGAAATGGAAATGGAATCTCCGACGCGCCCGCGCCGCGCGCGGGGGTTTCCGGACAAGTTTCTGACACGAACACGACCCCAAACTCTGGCGGCGCGTCCTGGCAGGACCGCGCACACGCTGTTGCGTTGTTACGGTTGGAAACGGAAGCCAGGGAGTGGCGCGCGAGGCTTGAATCCGCCGAGCGCAGGGAGAAAGAAGCCCTGGCGGAAACCAAAGTTTTGGTTGAAAAGACGAGGCTCTCGGTGTTGGCGGAGTGCGCGATTGACACGCGGCAGTTGGAGGTGCTGAAATACAGGGCCCTAGCCAGGGGCACGACGAAGCTACTGGAGCGGAAAGCGCGGCTGGCGTTCTCGGCGTTCCGCAGGTGCGTCCGAGACGCGAGCCAACAACGGCGGGTGGAGCGGGAGCTGGTGCCGAAGTGGAACAAAAGAATCGTCCCTCGATTGGCGTTTGCTTGGTTCCGGTCCGCGGTGGCAAAAGAACGCGCCACGCGCATCGCGGGCGAGAGGACATCCTTGAAGGTTGTGTTGGGGCACGCGAGGCGGGTTACGTTGGCGTGGTTTGGGGTGACGAAAAAACAGGGCGCGCTGCGACGAAAAGCCGCTCGGTGTCGAGCCGCGCTTTTTCTCAGAGGTTCGAAAAGGTTGAGTAACCGTGTGTTTACGGCTTGGCGTCAGTTGTCACACTCCCGGAGTGTCATCAAGCGCAAGGTTTTGCAGCTGTACACGCGCAACAAAAAAAGGAGACACGTAAACGTACCGTTCTTCGCGTGGCGCCACGAGGTGCGTATCGCGCGTTTCCCAAATCCAGGCACACTGTTTGCCCACACAGAACTGACACTTTTCGTTCACAATCACAGACGCGCCGCGAATCGGAAACGGAAACGCACGCCGCCGAGCTCAACGCGACCGCCACGAGCGTCCGCGTGTACCGGTTCACCGGGCGACGGGTGTTCCGCAAGCAGTGTGTTTTGTTGCGACAGTGGCAACTCGTGGCAACAGAACGATTGCAGTTGCGTGTTGGTATTGCGAGAGCGCGGAACCGGTGGCGACGCGCGCGGGGGGTGGAGTTGTTACGCGCGTGGCGAATCGCGAAACGAGCGACGAGGCTGGGTATTTCCTGCGTCACGAGACGCGCGTTTCGCGCGTGGTACGCCTCCGCGCGTGGCACGCAATTCGCGAACGCGATTGTGGCGCGTGGCACACGGCGACGAGCGCAACGGGGTGTTGCCAATACCTTCGTGGCGTGGGCGCGCGCCGTGGCGCCGTCAAGGGTCGCCGCCGCCGAGAAAAGGGTCGCCGCCGCCGAGGCCGCCGCGACGGCGGCGCTTGATTGTTTGGAGAAGTGTCAGCGCGAAGCGAAAAGTGACCGCGACGCGCTTGCAGAAGCGTTAACTCGCAATCAGGAAACGACAAGCGCGTTGGCACACGCGGAACGACGATCGAGTGCCCTCGCGCCATCCGGGGGTGGCGTGTTGGAAACCCCGCTCGGGTGGCGTTTGCTTGACCCGGCGAACGCGGCGCGCGAAGTCGCCGAGCTTGTCGCGTCGCCTACGGGTAAGGAGTCTGGGAAAGACGTCGGAAAGAAATCCGAAAAGAACTCTGCCGCACGTGCAGTGGCATCCAACATCCATGCCCTGATGGACCCGTGCCCTCCCGTGTTCATTCCGGACAAAGACCCGTACGCCCTGGACTCCACGGAGGACGGGTCGCCCGCGTCGTCGGGGGTTTCGGTCACGCTCCTGCCGGGCGGCGACGTCGTGTCCTTCGCCGCGCTTTCGGTGTCGACGCCGGCGCTTGAGTTAGTAAACCTCAAAAACGGTTTGGACGGGTTGGGTGAAAAAGAAAACGCAATACCCCCGTGGAACATCGATCCGTGTATGGCTTGGTGCACGGCTGGTACCGTTAAAGCCGTGAAAGGGACGCCTCCCGTTGGCCGGGAAAACCCGGCGACGTGTTTCGTGCCGGCGGCGACCGCGGGTACGTGTTGGGGCTTTCCCAAATCAGGGCACCGGCCGTTCGCCGGTTGTCCGCCCGTATCTAATGTTTACTACATACATCACAATTAGACTGTTTGCCCGTACATTCTACTTGTACACTCAAGACTGACACTTTTCGTTCCCATAATCGCAGCCGTCGCGGCGGCCGCGGCGGGCACCGATCCCGCCGGCGTGGTGGGCGGCGTGTTTTTGTACGGCGGCTTCGACGCGTGCGCAAACGTCGAGGTGAACGATGCGTATTTACTGCTTCACCGAGTGTCAGATCCCGATGATTCAGGGCCTTCCAATCGCGCGGTCTGGGAGTGGATCGAGTTGAAACCCGATGAAAGTTCCGTGAAGGTACGGCCTTGGGCGTTTCCCTAATCCAGGACACTGTTTGCCGATTGTCCAGAGTAATTACTCGAACACATTACGAAAGGCTGACACTTTCTTTCATTTATCGTAAGCCACCCGCGCGGTCGCACGCGTGCGTGTTCGCCACGCCGGCTCCGTTTTCCGGCTCGCAAGCCGCCCGTGATACGTACGCAACAGGCGAGGGTTTCAGTACCGATATCTGGCTCCTGGGCGGGTACCAACAAAACGCCTCGAGTGGCGGTTTAAGAAACGATTTATGGCGGTTAGACACGTCCACGCTTACCTGGTCGTCGCCCACGCACTTCGGCGACGTCCCGTCGCCGCGAAGAGACGCCGCGGTGGCGGTGACGTCCATGTCTAGATCAGGCAGCGGCCGGGTGTTTGTTCACGGCGGGTGCGCTGGGGATGGCGAGCCTCTCGCGTGTTTGTTTTCCCTGGACCTCGGCACGCTTATGTGGACGCGTTTGCCTCCCGGTGACGATATCCTGGCGAGCGACCCGTTTGAGTCGATGCGGCGCGACTTGCCAATCGAGCCCGAGTTCGGCGTAGCGGCGGAAATCGCCGCGGTGCTCGCGCAGAAGGCTGACCAGGAAGACGGCACAGTGGCAAGGCCAATGACCTCCTACCCAAGCGCGCGCTCCCGACACGCCGCGACCGTGATCGGGAGCTCGTTGGTCGTGCACGGCGGGCGGGCGCCCGCCATCGGCGACGCTTCGCGATTTTCAAAGTACGCAAACGACCAACACGTTTACGTGTTGTGCTTGGAAACCATGTCCTGGCGCGCGCCCCGGGTCATTTCAACCAAGCAGTTCCCGTCGCCGCCCACCAACCGGAGCGTGGGGCACGGGTTGTTCCCGCACATAGCAGGCGTTGTTTTCGTCGGCGGCGGCGCGCTCGCCACGCCGCCGCCCGTTTTCCTCCTGGAGCTCTCCGCGCAAAGAGGTAAGTATTTCTCTATCACCACGTTCCGCCTCTGCGATTGCCCATACGAGACTGACACTTTCGGCTTTTATCGTATCAGCCGGGCGAAAGATTCAAGCCGACGCGGTGCGTGATGAGTTGAAACTTTTGGTCACGAGTGATGCTCATCGAAAGGTCACGAAAGAAGTTCGTGACACAAAAGCCGAGCTCGAACGCGTACAAGCCATCGCGCAGAAGGTAAAGGCTGATGCGGACGTCATGGCGGTGGCGGAAAAACAAGGCCGGGAAGCGCAGCGTTTGCTTTTGAAAAAGCTCAAGGATTCGCGGGATAAAATTTCGGGCGCGAGGGATTTGGTAACTGCGGCGAGGGAGGAAACGTCCATTTTTCGCAACCGGGTTGACGTCGCGTTCGCGAAGGAGAAAAAGGCGCGACGCGAAGCCACGGAGGCGCAGCTGGAAATCGCCGAGGCGGAGGGAAGAGCTTCAGTCGCGGAGACGAAAGCGATTGACGCCCTGAACGAAGGTACGTATTGGGCCTTTCACCAAATCCCGCCGACTGTTTGCTTATACAAGACTGACATTTTTTTTTCACAATCAAAGCGCGCCGGCGAGAACAAGAAACGCTTGCTATTTTGGAAACCAAAGACGCGCAAGACGCGGTGGCCACGAATCACGAAATCGTGAAGCTCGTTGCTGAGCTTGAGCGTGTGAAAGCGCACTACGAGCGCGCGGAAAGCGCGCGCCATGAAGCGGTGGAGGAGCTGCGCCTTGCCTCCGCGAAAGCCGCGGCGGGACGCGAAGCCCTGGCGCAGGCAGAGGACCGCGCTCGGCTCGCTGAGTTTAGCCGGGCGAGTGTTTTGAGAGACGCGCGCGACGCGCGCGAGGCGCTTCGACTGGAAATGGAGATTCTGGAGGAACGCACTGCCCGAGCAACGACGGACAGGTGGCAGAGGGAAGCAGACGACGCGGTGTCCGGAAAACCGCGGCGCGAACGAATCAACGGCGGGAGTGACGACGAAAGCGAAAGCGAATCCGAATCTGGAAGCGACGAATCGAGCGTGGACGAGGAGACTGAAGAACAGAGCGGAAGCGACGCTACCGATGACGCGGAGGAGGAAGACGATTTGCCCTCCAGACTGGTGTCGATGTTGAACGTTGAGAATATGGGACGGTAGCGCGTACTTTTTGTGACACAAACACACGTCTCTTTTCAGTCGCTATACCTATCTGTGATATGATTCACAGTCATATCTCTTAGAAGAGTCTCTCTTGCACTCCGCGCAGTTTCTTTTCAGCTTGCCTTGAGGGCAGCCCTTGCACTCCACGCAGCTGCCTTTCACCTTGCCGTGAGGGCAGGGGCTGCACTCCGCGCAGCTGCTTTTCATCTTGCCGTGAGGGCAGGGGCTGCACTCCGCGCAGTCGCTTTTCCGCGTGCCGTGTGGGCAGGGGTTGCACTCCGCGCAGCCGTGTTTCAGCTTGCCATGGGAGCAGGACTTGCACTCCGCGCAGTTATTTTTCACCTTGCCGTGAGGGCAGGGGGTGCACTCCGCGCAGTTGTATTTCAGCTTCCCGTGGGTGCAGGGGTTGCACACCGCGCAGCTGTGTTTGCTTGTCGTGGGGGCAGGCGTTGCACGCCACGCAGCCGTGTTTCAGCTTGCCGTGGGGTCAGGGGTTGCACTCCGCGCAGTTGTATTTCAGCTTCCCATGGGGGCAAGGGTTGCACACCGCGCAGTTGCTTTTCAGCTTCCCATGTGAGCACCGTTTCCCTCCCATCGCGTCTCGTGTCCCACGGTATCGCGGAGATTCCAAGTCCGGCTGCGTGCGTCTATCGCATCGTCGCAACCAATCACCGCGGCGGTATCATTAGCCTGGAATCGTCCGTCGGAGCACGACACGCGCGCGTTCGTGCACGAAGAGTGGGTCAAGTGGGTACTGATTCCACGCAAACAGCCTCCAAAATTGATTGCAGACCACAAAAACTCTGATCGCGATCTCCCCCTCCAAGAGGGCGACGCGCTTCGTGTCACAACGCGCCGCGGCCGTGCCCCGTGATTCGCGACCGCGCGGTGGTCAGCGTCTCGCTCGCATTTCGACCGCTTCGTCATTCAGCTCGAGCCGTCGCGACTTCACAATGCCTCACTTCCGAGTGACGTACGTCGTCTCCGCTCCTGATGAAGCGGGCGCGAGGGAAATCGTAGATGCTCTTTGCTTGGAGCAGACCGTGGAGCTCCCCTTGGCCCTGGTTCCTCCCGGAACCTGGATCAACGAACACGTCGTGGCGAAGTGCGAGAGCTTGCGACGCAGGTTACACCAGCCTGTAAAACCTTCCGAACCCGGTGATACGCGATGGGACGCGGTTGTTCGGTACAACGACGACACTTCCGGCAACGAGCTCCCGCAGCTCCTGAACGTGATTTTCGGCAACACCTCGATCAAGGAGAACGTGATGGTGGACGATTTGGTTTTGTCCAGTGCGTTGCTTGGTAAGTTTCTGGGGCCGCGGTTCGGCACGGCGGGTTTGAGAGAAGTTTTGGGTGTCATGAAAGGCCCGCTCCTGATGACGGCGCTGAAGCCGATGGGCACGTGCGTGGCGAAACTGGCGGAGATGGCGTACCACTTCGCCAAAGGCGGCATCGACGTCATCAAAGACGACCACGGCCTCGCGAACCAGAAGTACGCCCCGTTCGAGGACAGAGTCCGGGCGTGCTGCGCCGCTGTTAAAAAAGCCAACCTCGAGACCGGGCGGAACTGCGTCTACGCGCCGTGTCTAAACGCCCCAGCGCACTTAGTCGTGTCACGCGCTCGGTTCGCGAAAGCGTGCGGCGCCGGGGCGGTTCTGATGATTCCCGGAATCACCGGGCTGGACAGCACCAGGCTGCTGGCGGAGGACCCAACCTTTGGCCTGCCCATCATCTGCCACCCTGCCATTCTCGGCGCCATGCTGGGCGGTGGCAGTGAAGGTACGTATTTACTTCTCAAATCCAGACACACTGTTTGCCCAACAAGACTGACACTTTCTTTCATTTGTCTCAGAAACCTGCCGCGGGTTTTCGCACAAAGTGCTACTCGGCGTGCTGCCTCGGCTCTCTGGGTGCGACGCGACGATCTTCCCGTCGTTCGGAGGGAGGTTCGGGTTTTCGGAGAAAGAGTGCGCCGATATCCTGGACGGCGCGCGGCGGCCGATGGGCAGCATGCCGCCAATTTTGCCGTGCCCCGGGGGAGGCATGACCATGGAGAAAATAAAAACCATGTCCGTGGCGTACGGCGAGGACGTTTGCTTTTTAATCGGCGGGTCGTTAATAGGACACTCCCCTGACTTGGTCAACAACGCAAAGCACTTTATGAAAATCGCGGGACGGGAGGATTTGTACGGGCCGCTCGAGAGCGGTCACGGCGGGTACCGGAGTTACCCGTCCGCGCACGTCCCTCACGCCGACCCGTCCGAGCTCGCCAAGTTGAAACAGCAGATGGTCACGATGGAGGCTAACTTAACTCAGGTCACGGATATGTACCTCGCGTCTGAAAAGTCGCGGGTCGAGGAAAAGAAACACGCCAAGGCGGTTTACGAATCGAGTCTTTTGAACAAAGACAAAGAAGGCGGCCACCACAAACCCGACCACCACGAACCCCACCGCCCGGGACCGGGCGACACGCTCGCGAAAGGCGTCGCCGCCCCCCCCACGCCCGTGGACGGGAACTACAGTAAAGTCTTCAACCGCCCGTCACCGGACGACTGGACCTGGGACCGGATTCCACTTGAGATGTACAAACAGGACGGCGGGTCGTTCAAGGGATGTTCCCGGTACGAGCTTCTCGGGAAGCGCGGGGAGAGGTACGTATTTTATTTTGCCTTTTCCTAATCCCGCCTCCCTGTTTGCCCGTACTACCCATACAGCACTGATACTTTTCGTTCTCACAATCGCAGCACGGTTTTCCAGGTGCGGTACTTCGAGTGCGAGCCCGGGGGGTGGACCACGCTTGAGCACCACAGGCATGAACACGCGGTGATCGGCTTACGGGGGGTCGGGGAAATCCAACTGGGGTACCACGTGTACCCCATCGGAGTTGGGGACGTGGGGTACACCGCGCCCGGGGATACGCACCAGCTGAGGAACACTTCCGTGACCGAGCCGTTTGGGTTTGTGTGCGTCGTCGCGGCGGACCGGGACCGGCCGGTGGAGGTGGACCCGGGTGTTTTTTTGAAATCAGCAGCCGCGAAGCACGCGCTGCAGTACGGCATGAGGAACACCCTGGAAACGCAGGCGAAGCACGCGCAGGCGCACTCGAAACAATCGCACGGCGCGGTCGCCGAGGGAAGCGCGTGCGAGTACGTGCCGGGGCGGAAGAAAGCGGCCGCGGCGGTGGAGAGCGGCTCGGCGTGCGAATGGACGCCGGGGAAGAAACACTGATTTTGAAAAGTCTCGTGCCCTTCCTTATTACCCTCGTAACCCTACTTATTACTCCAGCGGGTAACCCTACCTATTACTCTCGTAACTCCACCTACCACTCTCGTAACCCTACCTATCACTCGTACCACGGTATGGCTCGAAACGCTTCTATTATTTCGCTCACGGCTTGATCCGTGATGTCGTGGTGCGTGACCAACCGCAGCGAGTTGCCGACCCACGGAATGGTGAGCACGTTGTTTTCCTTGAGCAACTCGCACACCACCGGTACCGTGAAATACGGGTGCGCCTCGGTGTTTATGTTTAGAAAGAATATGTTGGTCACCGGTGGGAACTGCACTGAGAGCCCGGGCAAGGCGTCTAGCGCGTTTGCGAGCCGCAGCGCGCGAACGTGATCTGCATCAATTTCCCCGTTTCCCCAAATTTCTTTGTACGCCGTAAGCGCGGCGGCGGCGAGCGTCCCGGCTTGTCGCATGCCTCCCCCGCACGCTTTCCGTAACCGCCTGCACTTTCGGATGAACTCGTGACTTCCCACAATCACGCTCCCCACCGGGGCACCGAGGCCTTTGGAAAGACACACCGAGACGCTATCCGCCGCCCGCACCAGCCGCGCCGGCGTTTCGTTTAATTTAGCGGCGGCGTTCCAGATGCGCGCGCCGTCGACGTGCAGTTGCAGGTTGTGTTTCTTGCACAAAGCCCCGACTTCGTCGACGTACGCAATCGGCAACACCTTGCCTCCTTTTTTGTTGTGCGTGTTCTCAAGGCACACCACCTTCGTGGCGGGGAAGTGCTGGTCATCCGCCCGGATGGCGGCTTCTATTTTGTCAACGTCAATGGTCCCATCCGCGTTCGTCGTGAGCTGCCGCGAGTGCGCCCCCATCAACGTCGCCAAGCCGCCTTGTTCGTACTGCACGATGTGGCTCAAATCGCCGCATACGTACTCGCTGCCCCGTAATTCGCAGTGCACGCCAACCGCCACCAGGTTTCCCATCGTGCCGCTCGGCACGAACACCGCGGCGTGCTTGCCAAACACGGTCGCCATCAGCAGCTCAAGCTTCGTAACCGTCACGTCATCCCCGAACACGTCATCGCCAACCTCCGCGGCGGCCATCGCGTCGCGCATCGCGCGCGTGGGTTTGGTCACCGTGTCGGACCGTAAGTCCCACATGGAGTGAAGTGGAGGTGGTGGGTGTGGGTGCGACGAGAAATGATGACACGTGCTTTTTTCTCCTCTCGCGGACAAGACGAACTTTGCGCGGTTTTTGCTCATCAAGTACGTATTTTATTTCCCAAATCCCAACACTGTTTGCCCATACAAGGACTGCCACTTTTCTGCAATACTTCGATGACAAAACGTGGGTAACTCTTTTTTGTTTTGTGGACGGCACCCCGACACCGCTTCGGGAACCACGCTCGATCGTCCCGTTCCCTGCACTTCCGCGCGAGCCGCCGCCCGTCCAGCGCTCGTCGCTAGTGTGGTGCGTGCGTGGGTAGTTTCGCGCGGGATGGACATTGCGAGTGTTGCTCGGAGGCGCGCGAGGCGTAGCCCGGCCGCGCGCAGGCAACGAAGCGCGGTGCGATTGGCCGTGTTCGCATCTGCGGTGGGTGTGGCGTTGGCGTACACGATCGTTGGCGGTGCGTTTGCGGGCGGCGGGGATGAGCACGGCGGTCGTGTTTCGTCCGAATCCGCACAAAGCACTAAGACACAAGACACAGCAGGTGGTCGTCATCTTCTGGAGGAAACCTCCCTGTACCCAACCGAAACCTTCAGCGACACGCAACTGAAACGCGGAGCGATTTTCCTGCACGCGTTCGGGGTGCTGTACACGTTCGTCGCGATCGCGATTGTGTGCGACGACTTTTTCGTGCCGGCGCTTGAAGTGTTGGTGGAGCGGTTCCAAATCGACGACGACGTCGCGGGGGCGACGTTTATGGCAGCAGGAGGCAGTGCTCCAGAGCTGTTCACCGCGCTTATTGGGGTGTTCATCGCGAAAAGCAACGTCGGGTTCGGCACGATCATAGGAAGCGCGGTGTTCAACGTTTTGTTTGTCATCGGCGCGTGTGCTTTTTTTTCCAGGGAAGGTACGCGTTGTCTTGCCAAATCCCCAACCGTTTACGGACCCTCTTTGACGTCCACGGCCGTCATTAAAAGGAAGTATACTACTGGTAACTCTTACCAGTACTTGCGGCTCTTACAAATATATCACAAGCGCACTGTTTGCCCATACAGTACACCCACACTCGCCGACTCGCGACTGACACTTTGTTTTACCCATCGCAAGTGTTGACGTTAACGTGGTGGCCCCTCGCACGGGATTGCTTGTTCTACGTCGTGGATTTAATCGTGCTGTACATCTTTTTCCGGGACCAGAAAATCGAACTGTACGAAAGCCTGGTCCTGATGGGGCTTTACTTCGTGTACGTCGCGTTTATGAGCTACAACAACCGCGTGGAGCGGTGGGTCAAGATTTCAATTTTGGGGGTCAAAGAGAGCGACTTTGAGCGGTTGAAAAACGAAGATACGCTACGAAAAGAAATGGACCGAGCCGCGAGTATGGCGGCTGAGAAGGCGGAGAAGGCGGATACCGGATCCGCCGGTGCCGGCGGTGTCCGGGCTTTGCGACGAATAAACAGCGGCGCGCACAGCGACGACGGGTCCGTCGCGAGTACGTCGCAGTCGGTGCGCAACCTGTCCAAGAAACTCCGGCAGGAAAGCGTTAAAAACAGTTTGGCGGTTTTGGACGCCATGGACAGCCGGCCGTCGAGTCCCGGAACGCTCGCGGTGGAGCCGCCTCGTGTTGTCGCGTCGCCTGGCGGGGTGTCTGTGCACGGCAGCGGGTTCAAGCCGGGGGGGTTGAACAAGGTGCACGCGGAACCGTTTTCCATCGGAAAGAGCGACTCCACGGCGTTAAGGAAAGCCGCGGTGGAGCGCGCGCAGAGAACTCTAGTCGCGGTGGCGAACGCGGAGGAGGCGGATGACGAAGGCATCGACCTCTCTTGGCCCGATGACAAGTACGGCCGGGCGTACTTTGTAATCGCCGCGCCGCTGATGTTCCTGCTGGCGTTTACGATTCCGAACGTGAAGAAAAAAAAATACATGTGGCCGCTGGTGTTCAGTGAGTCCATTTTGTACATCGGTTTCTTTTCCTACTTCATGGTGTGGTGGGCCACTTCCGTGGGCGCGGTGGCTGGAATCAGCGACGTCGTGATGGGGTACACGTTCCTCGCCGCCGGGACCTCGGTTCCGGATTTGATGTCCAGGTACGCGTGTAAGGCTTTCCCAAATCCCTCCGACTGTTTGCCCATACGGCCGACTGACACTTTCTTTCGTTCATTCCAGCGTGATCGTGGCGCGACAGGGCTTGGGGGACATGGCCGTCTCAAGCAGCATCGGCTCGAACATCTTCGACATAACCTTCGGGTTACCCTTCCCGTGGATCATCTGGAGCCTTTCCAACAACTTCGAGGTGTTCCCCGTGAATTCCGATTCCCTGGGGTTCTCCCTGACCTTGCTGATAATAATGCTCGTCGCCGTCGTGTCCATCATCGCCCAGCAAGGCTGGATGATGACCAAAACCCTGGGTGCCGCGATGGTGGGTTTGTACGCCGTGTTCCTAACCCTCGTGTTACTCAACGCGGGGGGGGTGATAGCCGGGTTTTAATAAGCGGTTGGACGCGTTCAATAACCCGGGTCTAGCTGGTCTCGAAGGTAATAAGCTATTGTATGTTTTTAATAACTCTCGCCCTACTACTCTTACGACCCTACTACTCTTACGGCCCTACTACTCTCACGAGCCCTACTACTAGGGTAGGTAAAATACAGGTCCAGTTACATACCCTCACACTACTATTGTAGTACCAATGTCTTACATCTGCGAGAATTGCCACAGCCTTGCTTGTCCGCCGATTTCATCCGACGACTCCTCCTCCTCCGACGACGACGACGACGACGCGCTTGAAGTATCGTCGTCGCTTCCACTGGAACTCTTCGCGGACGACCCGCTTCGTGTGTGTTTCTGTCGATTCACGCGTCTTCGTGAGTTTCGTATCAAGTATCGCACCGCCTGTGCAGGCGTCAGACTCGCGATGCGAAACGACGCGGTGCGCGCAACCGCTTCGTTGTACTCTACGGAAAAACGGCTCTCGGTGTTGTCATCGCGACGCAACAAAGAATCCGCGACGCAACCGCACCGCAACCGCGTCGGCCCGAGCGCGTCGTCCGGCGGCGCGTGCCACCGCAACGCCCGACACTTACCACACCAAGCTCTTCCCGTTACCGGTGGAAAAGCGTGTTTCCGCAATCGCGCATGTAAAGAAGCGTACAATTGGTACCACAAACTTTTGTTGGAACTTTTGTACCGCGACGTCACGTCGCCAAAACTCGCGATTGTGAACGTTCGCCAAACGTCCTCCGAACTCGAAACGCGTTCGCGCCATTCCCTGGAAACGCACGCCACGCGACCCAGCGTGTGCGGGTCCAGCTTATGAAGCACCAATCCCAGCACGTCACCTGGTAAATCGTCAAAACGAATGGGTCGGTGCGAGGCGTGATCGACGTCGGAGTCGGAGTCGCGGTCCGAGACGGTACCGTTATTGTTGTCCCAGTCGTCGCCGGGAAAACTTTTGCAAAAATGTTTCTCTCGCCGTTTTTGTATCACCACCGCACGTTTATACTCCCCCTCTAATTCTTTTTTTTTCGCACCGGGAAGCACCCGTTTCGCGGCCGCAAACACCGCCTCAGCCGCGATGAGATGTTCGGAATTTATCAATCGTTTGATTTGCGAAACCGCCGTCGCGGCGTCTCGCGCCATCGCGTTTGCGCAATCTTTCGGGGAGCTTTGGAAACACGTATCCATCAGCAACGCGAGTTCGTGTGCGGCCTGGGTGTAGTTTGCGGGAGTGGCACCGCATGAATCACCGGTGGTGCCAGTCAACCCATCTGCGAGCCTCGCTGTGTCGTACGTGCCCAGATCCAGGAAACACCCACTGCGGTGCGTACCCCCCATACCACGCGAAGTGAGATTGGAAGAACCAAACTCCTCTGGGTTTCGTCGCCGGCTTCGGGGGGTAGGCATACCACCCCTGGTGTGTCCCGGGTTGCTTATTACGGGCTGCCAAACCGAGTCACGGTGAGTGGCTCGCAGTCGCGGTGCGGTGGACCGAGACCGGGTCACCGCACCGGCGCGACGCGTACTGATGAGACACGTTGGTGCGAGATGATGTATTTTCGAATCGTTATTTTTTATGTGAAATCCTATTTGTGTTCGGTACGTACGTCGTCAAAAATAGTACAAGTACGGATAGTATTTCGGAATAGTATTACAAAATATAAACTCACGCGCGTCGCGGTCACGCCGTCGCCATCGCGGCATTGATTTTCTTCGCGTCGAAGCGAAACCCGCTGAACGACGGAAACCGATTCGTCGCGGCGGCTTCCAAGTCGCTCAGGTAAACCGGCGCCACTGTAAGTTTGGTGGTTGGTTGTTCTTCCCCTGGAAGCGAGGAAACGCTAATGGCACCAGCTAGCGGCCCCAGGTTCAGCCCCCCCCCCTCGAACTGAAACAAATGCGCGCCTCCCAAATCCTTTTTCTTGGCCTGAATCCACTGCAAAAGCGGCTGCAGGAACGGGCCGACCATGAAAAACTTCTTACCGCCCCCGTTTTTCACCAAATCTTTAACGGAGTGCCACGCGATGCTCCCGATTTCTTTGCGCGTCTGCGTGACGAAGATTGTTTGTTCCGAGATGTTCGGGACGATGAACAGCCGCGAGCGTTGCTTCAGTCCTGGCGCGCCGTGCTTATCCACGGCCCGGTTGACGATTATCGAATCGTCCTCGTTGGTGTGCGCCGAAAAATCCACCCCCACTTCCTCGGCGACTTCCCGCGCCGCGCAAATCGCCTCGTCCTGATTGTAAAAAAAGAAAATGTCAGTCTTGTATGGGCAATCAGTCGGCGGAATGAGGTAAATGGGAAATACTTGCCTCGTTTTTGTTGATCTTCCCCTTCGGAAACCCCCAGCTCGCGCCGCTGTTCCACCCTTTCACGAGTAACACCTTGTCCATCTGCGGGTTCAAAACAATCAAGCCCCCGGTTGGGATGGAGAGCTTGTACATCAGGAAATTTTTATAAATCCCATCCACCTTCCCCCGGTACTTCGAAAGCGACGCGCACTTGTGAAACATCAGCTCGGCGAACTCCCTCAGCTTCATCGTGCGCATCACTGATGCGTTTCCAACCTCCTCGCGCACGAAATCCTCGTAGTACCAGTGCGCCTGTTCCACCAGGAACAGAATTCGCTCGAACGAATTCAGCTCCTCTTCAGGGCAGTTCAGCACGAACCGCGTGGCGAGCTCCTCCATTAACGGACCGGGCGGGTCGCCGCGTTTGCCCGCGAAGGGCGGCGCTTTCTTGCCGACATTGCCGTCTTTTTTATCAGGCACAGGCACCGGGACACCCACGGCACCGACTTTCTTCTGCTTCGTGCTGGGCGGCGGCTGGGGTAATAGGGGTAGGTGGGTTTAGGATTGGGGTTTAGGGTTAGGGTTGGGTCAGGGCTCGTCGTGGATCGCGTGGACGCGTTTGTAGGGTGGACAGGGATACGGGATACGTCGCAATCAAATCGTGCGGCGAAAGAAAAGGGCGCGAGATCGTTGAGGACGTCGGGGACCACATCTGACGCGTCCCGTGCTTTTACCAAAACAATCACCCCTCGTACCTTCCCACCCGGTTTGGGTTTCGCCGCGGTTGGCCCAGTGCTCTGCTCCAAAAGCTCCTGTTGCCAGTTCATCGTGGCACCCGCGTCGTTTCCCGCGCGGCTGCGATGCGATGTGTGAAGGGAAACCGCCCCGGTGGAAAAAATGACGTCCTGTTTCGTTTTCCTTTTCCAGACGAGCGCCTCGTGCAAACGCAAACGCAAACGAACGAATTGTGTACCCTGATCACTCGCACGCGCGCGCCTGGACGGCGCCTGCGTTGGCGATTCAGTTCAAAAATAGGCCCCGTTCTGAGTGCACTTCGCAAGGCGGGCGGAGGTGTTAAGTCGCTGTTCGTTCGCCCGGCCCCGGCATCGGCGCCGGCCCTGGTACCCGCCGCCTCTTCAGATCTTTCGGTGAAGCCAACTGGACACATTCAATCGTTTGTCAAGCCACGGAAAAAGACGGCGAAGCAGGTGACGACCCTGGCAACGAAACTTAACCCGATCGGGCTAGGCGGAACAACCTTAGGGACCGGGGATAGCGGAATCGAGACCAACACGAGTGTGAGTGAAACAAACACAGGCGCCGCGATGTCCTCTTCATCTGCATCGGTGGAAACGAAACCCACGAAACCCGAGAAACCCGCTTCCGATGGCACCCCCGAAAAAACATCCTCGGGCGCCGGCGGGTACCACTACTTCCACGAGATGGCGAACAAAGGCACCGCGCCTAGGGCGCAGCCCAAGAAGATCACCGCGGCGGAGGCGGAGGCGTTGACCAATCAACTCGCGGGAAGCGGCGGGAGCGGTTTGTCGAGCTGGAACACCGCGGGGACGTGGGAGGAGCGAAACCACACGGCGTGGGCGGAGTCGCGCGTCACGGAGATGGTCGTCGGGTTCGTTTGTCCACCGACTACTTCCGATAAATTCACCGCAAAGTTAGTATCAATAAAAAGCTTCAAAGGCGACGCCACGGTGGTGATGGTGAGGGGGAAACCGCGTTCGGGGTTTGACTTCGACGTCACGATCGCGTGGGAAGCGGTTTTTTTGACCGGCGACGTCGACGGGCTCACCGGCGACGGCGAAAAAGGTACGTGCCGTATTTCCCAATCCAGGCACACTATTTGCCCATAGGTTTAGGGTTTAGTGTAGGGTTTTGCGGTTTAGGGTTTACAACACTGACACTTTTCTTTTCCAAAAACAGTAACCGTCAAAGGCACGCTTCACGTTCCCGAAGCCAGCGGCGACACCGTGGCGGACGACGAGGTTGAGTACGCGGTAACGGTTGAGGACCGGAAAGCCGACCGGCGAGCGCAGGAGGACCTGGTTTTCCAAAGTCTGAGAAGTGGCTTACGGAAGTTTCTTCACGAAACGTTCTCGACCATTGATGTGGAGCTTAAAAAAAGAGCCAAGACGTGAGATTGATTTGATTGTGAGCGAAGAGGTATTATTTTTATTCAAACACGACCTCCGCTTTGTTCGCGGACGCGACCTTCTTCGTGTCCAATTATTGTGTGATATGTTCCCCGTGAGATACTCAATACTTACCGTAACCTTAAGGACGTATAAGTACCCATTGCACTGGGCACTACTGCCAGCGCAGCCCCAATATGTCACCGCTTAGCGTCCCCGGGAAAGCGCAATTTCCGCGGTTCGGAATTCGTCAAGCACGCGGTCTTTCCTTTTCTGGGGAAGCGGGTACTTGGTGCCAAAGTTGTTGTAGTGCCCCGACACCGCGTTGAGGGCGGAGTAGACGTTTCCGTATGAGGGGCGACCGGTGATTGCTTTGTCCCTCCTGTACTTCGCCACCCAGGCGTTGGTCAGCGTTCGGGTCTTTTCAATCGCGCCCGCTTTGTCCGGAGAATCCCCGGCGAGGTCCAGGGTAAACTTCACTTGTTCGATCACCGCGGTGGTTTGTTCCGTGTACTTGACGATCGGATCGCCGCCCAAGCCGAACAGCGCGTGCGCGGGGGCGGGAAACAGGGCCGTCGCAGATGAAAGCGCGAAAACAGCCTTGAACGCGACGGAGCGGCGGGACGTGGTGGCTTGGACCTGGTGGGTGGGAGAGAGACGACGGTCAGAGATGTTCCAATGATGGGCGCAGAATCCGGCAGGGACGGCGGACGATCAATCGTTGACATTCACCCACCTGGCGTTCCTCCGCGACCGCGCGGACCGCGACCGCCGAGCGTGCGACGCGCCCTGGGGCCGCGCCAGACCGCAGCGAGCGCGTCGCCGCGCGGGGGGCGGAAATCAGGGAGACGGGGGTGACGAGAACGGCGACCATCGTGGGTGCGCAAACTGTTGTGCACGTGGCAAGTTGGGAGGCAGCGAGGATAAGAGCGGCTAAGACTGGCTTAGACTGATGAATGCCCGAGGAAAGCAGGATTTCGAAGTGGGGATCGTTGTGACTTTTTTATTGTCGCCTCCGCTGCTCTCAAATTTATCACAGCACTCTGTTCGCTGTTCGTGTGTACCACGAAGCAGACCCACAGCGCGCGTCCGTCACGCACACGCCTGGCGGGAGGTGTTTGATCTCGGCGTGACACGCGATCGCAGGTAGAGATTTACCGCGGTGTCGGTGTGACCACGGGGTCGTCACAGTAGGTACCGCGTCTGGGGGCGAAAACAGCACCAACAAAGCCGCGGCCTGACGTTTGCTTGCCTCTGGTGAAGCACGCGGCGCGGCGTACGATGCAGACCCCGGACTGGGGTGCCCTGGAGGCCGTGGACGGCGTGCGGCTGTCATGGTAAGTCATGATACAAATCACTCGGTGCAAACCTGGTTGACAAAACCCTGAACCCAGCGATCGTCTCCACCGCACACCGGTCGCGAAGCGCCTCGAGTCCCCAAACGTCGATTGGCGCGGTCTGACAAATCTCGCGCGTCGCATCCCTCTCCCTTTCCCTCCTCCCAGGAACGTCTGGCCCAACAGCAAGATCGAGGCGGCGAAGTGCGTGGTGCCTTTCGGCGCGCTTGTCACGCCGCGGAAGCACCTGCCAGACATGCCCTCCGTGCCGTACGACCCGGTGCGGTGCAAGGGGTGCGCCGCGTGCCTCAATCCGTACGCGCGTGTTGATTTCAACGGCAAGTTGTGGATCTGCCCGTTTTGCTACACGCGGAACCACTTCCCCGCGCACTACGCGCAAATAAGCGAAACCAACTTACCCGCGGAGCTGTTCCCCACGTACACCACTATCGAGTACACCCTGCAACGACCGAACGCGCCCCCCCCCGCTTACGTTTTCGTGATCGACACGTGTCTGGTGGAAGACGAGCTCGCGGCGCTGCGGCAATCCGTGGCGCAAGCCCTGTCGCTGCTTCCCGAAAACGCCCTAGTGGGTTTAATAACCTTCGGCACGCACGCGCACGTGCACGAATTAGGGTTTGCGGAGTGCCAAAAGACGTACGTGTTCCGAGGAAGCAAGGAGTTCAGCACCGCGCAAATCAACTCGCAGCTGTTCGGCGGGCGCTCTTCCGGGTTCCAGGGTGGCGGACCGGGAACGCGGGGAGAGATGAATGGCCAACACCCCGGATCGAACGGCCAGCCGAACCAGCCTTCGCAGAAGTTTTTAGCGCCTTTGTCCGAGTGCGAGTTCACGCTATCCGCGATTCTAGAGGGGTTACAACGGGACTCCTTCCCCGCGCTGCCCGAGTGCAGACCGGCGCGGTGCACCGGCACCGCCATCGCGTGCGCTGCGACGCTTCTCGCCGCGACGTGTCCGTCGGCGCCGGCGCGCGCGCTTTTGTTCGTCGGCGGGCCCGCCACCGACGGCGGAGGGGCTGTAGTTGGTAAGGACTTGGAACAAGCCATGAGGTCGCATAAAGATATCGTGAAGGTACGTATTGGGCCTTTCACCAAATCCCGCCGACTGCTTGCTTATACGAGACTGACACTTTCTTTTTTATCGTGCCAGGACGCGGCGCCTTTCATGCGCAAAGCGGTGAAGTTTTACGAAGGCGTGTGTACGCAGGTACGTATTGTATTTCCCAAATCCTGACACACTGTTTGCCCATACAAGACTGACACTTTCTTTTATTTATCTAGCTTTGCACGAACGGCCACGCCCTGGACGTGTTCGCGTGTTCCCTGGACCAGGTCGGTCTTGCCGAGATGAAGGTGTGCGCGGAGAAAACGGGCGGGATGGTGGTGTTAGCGGAGTCCTTCGCGAACACGGTTTTCAAAACGTCCTTCACCAGGATGTTCAGCTACGAAGGCGAGGACGCCCTGGGGGTTTCCTCGGGGGGGTTGTTCGAGGTCATCACGAGCCGGGACGTGCGCGTCGCCGGGTGCGTCGGACCCTGCGCCGCGCTTGATAAGAAAACCCTACCGGGTGCCGTGGCGGAGACGTCAATCGGTGAGTATTTCCCAATAACCACGTTCCGCCTCCCTGAATGCCCATACGAGACTGACACTTTCTTTTTTATCGTATCAGGCTCTGGAGGCACCACCGCGTGGAAGCTTTGTAGCTTAACCAACGACACCTCCCTGGCGGTGTACTTCGAAGTCGCCAACTCTGGGGGCAAGGAGGGAAGCGCCGGGACCGTGCCGCCTGCGCAGCAGCAGCAGCAGTTTTTCCTGCAGTTTGTCACGATGGCCACCACGCACAGCGGTGAGACAAAACTGCGAGTCACTACCACCACCCGAAGGTGGACGGACGGGGGAAACGTAAACGACGTCGCCGCCGGTTTCGACCAGGAAGCCGGCGCCACGTTGGTCGCCAGGCAGCTCACCTGGAAAATGGAAACCGAAGAGGAGTTCGACTGCCCCGCCGCGACGCGGTGGCTGGACCGAAGGTACGTGTTGGGGCTTTCCCAAATCCTGCCACAACGTTTACCGCCCCTGCGTGACTACTCACTGTGCACTACATACATCACAAACGCACTGTGGAGGCCCGATTACTCCGACTGTTTGCGTATACACGTCACAAAGTACACCCACACTCGCCGACTCGCGACTGACGCTTTGTTTTCCCCGTCGCAAGTTTGATCCGCCTGTGCCAGAGGTTCGGGGATTACCGCAAAGACGACGCGAACTCATTCCAGCTCATGCCGCAGTTTTCCATATACCCGCAGTTCATGTTCAACTTGAGACGAAGCCAGTTCGTGCAGGTGTTCAACAACTCGCCCGACGAAACCGCGTACTACAGGATGATTCTTTGGCGCGAGTGCGTGTTGAATTCGCTGGTGATGATCCAACCGACTTTAATGGTAAGTATTTCCCATTTACCACATTCCGCCGACTGATTGCCCATACGAGACTGACA
>Ga0307488_10001143_pt1 | contig 22291 bp, 23 predicted proteins | sample SB02metaG_FD_202248 | JGI IMG/M metagenome (GOLD analysis project Ga0307488, IMG submission 202248) | Sea-ice brine microbial communities from Beaufort Sea near Barrow, Alaska, United States - SB 0.2 | ecosystem: Environmental > Aquatic > Marine > Coastal | place: USA: Alaska | collected... | reverse complement strand
TAATACCGCATTGGGGAGAACAAAATTATTGCAATTACAAGGGGACTATGACCTTGCTTTTACGGTATATTCTGAACTAGCAAAACAATTAGAAACACAGCTTTTACAAGTTAAAAAAGACACCCCATTATTCACTGTATTAAAGCCAGTTACCATTCCAACTGAAAAGTCAGCTCCTAAAAAAGCACTGATTGTAGTGGTGTACCTGTTTTTAGGATTTGTGTTAAGTGTAGGGTTTGTTTTAGGGAAAAAGGCATTGGGAGGTTTTAAAAAAGAATGGGCTTCTAAATAACCGCGGTCTGGCTTAGTTAAAATAATTAGGCACCATGGCATCATTTCAATTGCAGTAAGCAATTGAAATTTTTATGTAGTAAAAAGCAGTACTGTGGGTAGTGCCGGCGAAGCCGTGGAACAAACGAAGGTTTTAAGGCTTTAAAAAGCACTTAAAAGTAGTGAAAACGAAGAACACAAACAAAACAGACTACCGGTGGTAGTCGAGAAAAAATAATAAAGTGATTACAAAAAATACTAAAATATACATTGCTGGACATAGAGGTATGGTTGGTTCTGCAGTTTGGAGAGCACTTGAATCTAAGGGGTATACTAATCTAATTGGGAAGACCAGTAAAGAACTTGATCTAACAGAGCAACAAGCAGTTTTAGATTTTTACAATCAAGAACAGCCAGAAGTAGTTATTGATGCAGCAGCAAAAGTTGGAGGCATACTTGCCAATAATGATTTTCCATATCAATTTTTAATGGAGAACATGCAGATTCAAAACAATTTAATAGATGGCGCTCACAAGGGGGGTATTGAGAAATTTATTTTTTTAGGGAGTTCTTGTATTTATCCAAAGTTTGCAAAGCAGCCTCTAAAAGAAGAATACCTACTAACAGGTTCTTTAGAACCTACGAATGAGTGGTATGCCATTGCAAAAATAACTGGAGTAAAAGCATGTCAAGCGATACGTAAACAATATAATAAAGAGTATGTGAGTTTAATGCCTACGAACCTATACGGTTCTTTTGATAATTTTGACCTCAAATCCTCGCATGTATTGCCAGCGATGCTTCGTAAATTTCATGAGGCTAAAATAAATAACCATTCAGAGGTAACGCTCTGGGGAAGCGGAACTCCAATGCGAGAGTTTTTGTTTGTAGATGACATGGCAGAAGCGGTGGTATATGCCTTAGAAAATAATTTACCAGAATACTTGTACAATATAGGTACTGGAAAAGACATTACTATTAAAGAACTTGCAGAGACCATCCAAAATGCAATAGGGCACCAAGGGAAAATTCTTTGGGATGCCAGTATGCCAGATGGTACTCCAAGAAAACTAATGGATGTTTCCAAAATGAAAGAGCTGGGATGGCAATATTCAACAGAGTTAGAAGACGGTATTAAAAAAACTTATCAATGGTTTTTAGAGAATACAGATACAATTAAAGAAATAAAATTATAAATAATGAAAGTTGCATTAATTACAGGTATTACTGGACAGGATGGATCTTATTTAGCGGAGTTGTTATTAGAAAAAGGATATATGGTACATGGTGTAAAAAGAAGATCATCTCTGTTTAATACAGATAGAATCGATCATTTATACCAAGATCCTCACCATCCAGATCAACGATTGAAATTGCATTATGGAGATTTATCCGATGCTATGAATTTGACGCGTATCATACAAGAAACGCAACCCGATGAAATCTACAACTTAGGAGCTATGTCTCATGTTGCGGTTTCTTTTGATACGCCAGAATATGTAGGTAATATTGATGGATTAGGAACTTTACGAATCTTAGAAGCTGTTCGAATCTTAGGACTCGAAAAGAAAACAAGAATTTATCAAGCCTCTACTTCTGAACTGTATGGAGGAATGCCAGAAAATAAAAATGAACGTGGTTTTTATGATGAATCATCACCGTTTTATCCGCGTTCACCTTATGGAGTTGCTAAAATTTATGGCTTTTGGATTACTAAGAATTATCGGGAGGCTTATAATATGTTCGCTTGTAATGGTATTTTATTCAATCATGAATCTCCAAGGAGAGGAGAGACTTTTGTAACTCGTAAAATTACTCGTGCGGTATCAAAGATAGCTTTAGGTTTGCAAGATAAATTCTATTTAGGAAATTTAGATGCGCAGCGTGATTGGGGGCACGCCAAAGATTATGTGCGTATGATGTGGATGATTTTGCAGGCAGAAGGACCTGAAGATTGGGTAATTGCTACAGGGGTAACCACTTCAGTTCGTGACTTCGTGCGCTTGGCTTTTGGTGAACTTGGAATAGAACTAGATTTCAAAGGAAAAGGGGTAGATGAGAAAGCCTTTGTTAAAATATGTAGTCACAAAGATTTTCAATTAGAAATTGGAAAGGAAGTTTTATCTGTAGACCCTTCTTACTTCCGCCCAACTGAGGTTGATTTGTTGATTGGAGACCCGTCAAAGGCCAAGAATAAATTAGGTTGGATCCCTGAGCATGATTTAGCATCTTTGGTAAAAGACATGATGGAAAGTGATGTTTCATTAATGAAAAAAGATATTACCTTACTTAAGGCAGGGCACAAAATTTTAAAGCAAGTAGAGTAAGTTTTGTTAAATTATTAAGAAATATGCAAATTACAAAAATAGATGTTTTATGGAATTATGCTGCAACTTTTCTAAAGATAGCATCTTCTTCTTTATTACTTCCATTTATCTTGAAAATGATGTCTTCTGAGACCGTAGGTATTTGGATTATATTCATTACTATTACTGCTTTTTCATCCTTACTTGATTTTGGTTTTAGTTCTTCATTCACGCGAAATATTACTTATGTTTTTAGTGGTGTCAAAACATTAAAAATTAACGGTTTTGAAACTGTAACTAATAAAGACTTCGCTGTTGATTTTGGGCTTCTGAAAGGAGTAATCTTTGCGATGAAATGGTTCTATTCACGTATGGCTATTTTATTGTTTTTTTTGCTTACAACCTTCGGGACATATTATATATATAACATATTACAAGATTATAATGGTGAACATAAAGAAATATACATTTCTTGGGCTTTACTTTGCTTAATTAGTACTTACAATCTTTATACACTCTATTACGATTCATTATTACAAGGCAAAGGCTTAATAAAAAAATCTAAACAAATTACAATTATTGGCCAATTAGTTTACCTAGCTATAGCAGCAATTTTAATAATAAATGGACATGGTCTTATTGCGATTGTTTCTGCTCAGGCTTCTTCTGTAATTATTATCCGTTTGCTATCTTATTATTCCTTTTTCACCAACGATATGAAAGATAAGTTGAGTTCAGCAATTAATCAAACCAATAAAGAAATAATAAAAATTATAACACCTAACGCTGTTAAAGTAGGGTTAACCTCTTTGGGGGCGTTTATGGTTTTAAAATCATCAATTATAATTGGTTCCCTAAACCTTTCTTTAAATGATATTGCTTCGTATGGAATTACTATGCAACTTATATCAATAATAGGAATATTGGGAGGTATTTACACAGCCACTTATCAACCTAAAATTGCTCAACTACGTATTGCAAATAATAAACAAGCAATAAAGAAGCTCTATTTGAAGGGGCAATTTATTCTTATATTAACTTATGTTGCAGGAACCATTGTTTTATTAATGCTTGGTAATTGGGGAATGAACTTAATAGATAGTAAAACCCAATTAATCCCAAATATAATGATATCAATTATTATGATTATATCGTTTTTAGAATCTAATCATGGAATTGCTGGGGGAATTCTTCTTACAAAAAACGAAGTTCCTTTTTTTAAGGCATCTATATTTTCAGGATTAGCGACTGTTTTACTTTTATTTTTGCTTTTTGAATTTTGGAATTTCGGTATATGGGTAATGATTCTAGCCCCAGGAATTGCGCAAGCAACCTATCAAAATTGGAAATGGCCTTTGGTTGTTTATCATGAACTTGAAATAAATATAAGAGATATTTTAAAAGTAATTAAATTTAAATAAACAGTTGAGTAAAATAATTAGTGATTTGAATATAGCAGTTGTAGTTCTAAACTACGAGAACTACCATGAGACTATTGAATGTGTAAATAGTATACTGGAACAGACCTACAGGCAATTTAATATAATAATAGTTGAAAATGGCTCTCAAAATGAATCTTTTTCAATTTTAAATGATTTATTTGAAAATAATCCATTTATTAAAATACTTAAAAATGAGATAAATTTAGGTTTTGCAAAGGGAAATAATGTAGGAATTAAGTATGTAAGAGAAGAATTAAAAGTAGATTTTATCTTTATTTTAAATAGTGACACCGTCTTAAACAAATCTTTATTTGAAGAAGTTAGGCATCTTAATATTGAAAAGAAAGTCGCAGTTTTTTCGCCAACTGTGATGAATGAGTTACATGAAATTCAAGATCCAACTATACAACTGAATGATATTAGACGTTTTACAATTGGTAGTATATTATATTTAAATTTTTCATTTATACGCAGTCTTCCATTTTTTAGATTTTTTTATAAAAAATATAGTAATTTTAAAAAGAGAATAGTAATTAATAATAGACAAGAAGTAGGAAATATTCAATTTAAGCATAGTATACATGGAAGTGCTTTTTTTTTAACTCCTTTATTTTTTAAATATTACTCTAATCCATATCCTAAAACATTTCTTTATTGGGAAGAAATTAATTTAATTTGGTATTTACACAAAGTAGGTCTAAAATCTTCAGTCTATCCTACTTCTCCAGTTTTGCATAAAGAATCTAAATCAGTTGATCTAGAAGCAAATATTGAATCTATTAGTTTCTGGAAGATGAAAAAATCACATGATAGTTTTTTTAAATCAGTTCCAATGTTTTTTTCTACTTACAAGAATATAATAAAAAGATATAATTAAATATAGTTGTTATTTTCAATCTCGAATCCGACAAAGCTTATTTTCTAAAGCTAATGATTTAAAATAAACTATAATTTATGAATCTAATTAAAATTTATCCAATATTATGATTCTTTAAACCTCTTAAATTTTTAAAATGAAAAATTATACTGTTACAATAATAATTCCATCATTTAATCGAGCACATTTATTACCTAAAGTAATTCCTTCTTACATACAAGAGATGGTTTGTGAAATAATAATAGTTGATGACAAATCTTCTGATAATACAGAACAAACTGTACGCTCATTAATCGAAGATTATCCTATTATAAGTTATTATAGATCTGATTTTAAAATTAGGCAAACAGGAGCAAAAAATATTGGTATCAAAATGGCTAAAGGAGATTTTTGTTATTTTGGCGATGATGACAGTATTTTAAAGCCTGGATCAATAAAGAGTTTGGTGAATAATGCTCTGTTATATCCGAATTCCCTAATAGCAGCTAGGCATTTATATATGAAAGAAGATGATGATTTAGAAAAATTATTATTAGATTTAGATATATTAAAACATTTTGAGATAGAAACATTTTATAACAAAAAAACATTAGGGTTATATACCTTTCCTAAAATTACAGCTGTTATTGAATTACCTTTTTGTCAAGCTTGTTTTCTTCTAAAAACTAATATTGCGAAAGAACAGGAATTTAATGAGTCCTTTGTTGGTACATGTAACAGAGAGGAAACGGATTATATAATGCAATTATGTAAGAAAGGACATAAAGTATATCTGGACAATAATGCTTTATCTATAGATTTACCAAGACAAATATCTTCTGGTGGAATTCGTGCAGTTGGTTTTTTAAAGCGTCATCTAGGGGAAGCCTATAATGAATTCCTTTTTTATAAGCGAAATAGGACTTATTTAAATAAGGTGTCGACAATGAATAGCAATCCCTTAGTCAGAGCCTATTTCCATTTAATTAACAAAGTGCTTTCAATATTAAGATTTAATAATAATTAAATGTCAATTCATTATTAATGATACCATATTTTCTTTATTTCTTTTTAAGTGTATCCTTATTACTGGCTAATAAAAAATTTATTCCGATATTATATTCATTAATTTGGTTTATTTTTGTTGGACTAAGAGATGGTATTGGAACCGACTATTATGGCACATTAAGAAGTGTTAAAAGATCCTACATAGACATTGAAAACCCTTTAAATAGTTTAACAGGGTACAATTTTGTTGATGCTGAAATATTATATAAAATTATATCTTCTTTTTTTTACTATTCAGAGTTAGATATAATTGGTTTTCATATTTTAATTGCTGCCATTCAAGCTCTACTTATATTCTTCTTATTAAAGAAGATAAGGCATAAAAAACTGTTGGTTTTCTATTTTGTTTCACTATTCACTCTGCATTTCCCTATGAATGCTCAGAGACAAGGCCTTTCTCTTTTGTTTTTAATTTTTGGATTAAATTACTTTGATTCTAAAAAAGTTAAAAGGGTGATTTTAATTTTTTTATCTCTCATAAGCCACTATGCATCAATACCACTAATCTTATTATCATCTATTAAAATTAAAAATAGGAAAAAGGTAATATTAGCATCTGTTTTTTTATTTTTCATTTTTTATTACTTAATTGATTTAATTATGTTAAGATGGCCTACTTCTGCCTCAGCGGGCTATGAAAACGAGGGGTTAGGTATTAAATTAATAGTTGGCGCATTATTATTATTAATGATTAATTACGGGGTAATTGAAAAGAGATTTTGGCGTAAGGAAAATATTATTATTATTGCTTTACTGATAGCTACCTATTTATATGGACCATTCGGTAGATATTATCACTTTTATGCTCATTTCATTTTATTTAGTAACCTTTTTGTCATATCTAATAGAAGAATTAGTGGTAATAACCTTTTGTTATTGCTTAGTTATCCTTTGTTATATTCCTTCACTGTATGGCACGAAATAAGTAGGTTTGTTCCTTTCAACGGTGGAGGACTTTGGCTACCCTATAAAAACCTATTATTTGAACTATTATAAACACTAATTACTATGAAGTTAATTTGTATTCCTGCAGTAAGGAGTCATGTTAAATATGTTGAGTTCTCATTACAACTATTGTCTAAGTCTTTTCCAGATAATGATGTTTTAATTGTTACCCCACATCCGAATTCTTTCAATCATTTAAATAAGAGAAATATTGTTGTTAAAAATGATACTGAATTTTTAGACCTGTCACTTGATGAATTTAGAAAAGAGTTGACAAATGATAAAAAGTACATGTTTAAATGGTACTATCAACAATTTTTGAAATATTCAATTATATCTAAATCGAAGGAATATTCAGACATTCTCATTCTGGATGCAGATACAATTATATTAAGTGATTGTGTAAAAGATATCAATTCGATTAATTTAACAAAGCTTGAGTATAATAAATCGTATTTTGAACTTATCAAAAACCGTTTTCCAGGACAAAAACTTCTTTCAAAATCTGCAATTGTAAACTTTATGTGGTTTAACTCGATTTTGTTTGCTGAAATGTTGGATTTTATAGTGTCTGACAGTAAAAGAAACTGGTTTGATATTCTATTAGAGGACATTAATAAATCAACACCACTTATTGCATTTAGTGAATATGAAACATATGCTAATTACAAAAATAACAATAAAAAGTCAGAATTAAAAGTATTAAAAATTTTCAGACGTGCTGATTTATTCATGGATTTTTATTCTTTTGAAAAGATTATAAAAATTGCTAAAATCTATAAATTTGATTTAATATCTTTTGAAGACAACCATAAAAAATCACTTTTTAAAAAAATTATTATAATTTTAATGGTTATATCAATTAATTTAAAATTATTTTTAACCGATAAGCAGAAATTTTAATACTAACATTTCATAAACATTTTTTTTATTCAAATATTATTTAATTATAAATTTTCATTTAAAGTATGAATTCAAAATATACACTTTTAGTTAACTCTTGCGATAGTTTTTCAGATTGTTGGGATCCATTTTTTATTCTCTTAAAAAAAAAATGGAAAAACAATAACTTCCCAATCTTACTAAACACGGAATTTAAAACTTATAAACATGAGGGATTAAATATAAAGGCGTCAAGAAGTCACCAAATGATTAATGACCGGAGGCTTACTTGGAGTGAATGTCTGATTCAAGCGCTCGAAATGGTTGAAACACCTCTGGTGCTCTATATGCAAGAGGATTATTTCATTGAAAAGCAAGTAAAGTCAGATCTAATTGATGATTTTGCAGAGCTAATGACTAAAGACCATACTATTAAACATATTGGTCTCACTGATTTCGGATCTAAACCTCCATTTCAAAATTATAATAATGATGAGAGGTTGTGGATAATAAGTCAAAAGTCTAATTATAGAGTCTCTACTCAGGCGGGTCTGTGGGATAGAGCTACTTTATTGTCATATTTAAAGGCTGAAGAGAATGGGTGGATGTTTGAGATATATGGAACGCGACGGGCTCAAAAGAAAAATGACCTTTTCCTTACTGTAAACAGAGAAATGTATAATTTAGAAAAAGATTCAATTATTAGCTACACCCATACTGGTATTATAAAAGGAAAGTGGCATGTAAAAATTCCTAATTTATTCAAAAAGAATGGAATAGTTGTAGATTTTAAAATTCGTGGGTTTTACAAAGAAAAGCAGTTTGTTTTTAGAAAAATTGAAACTTTACTAAAATTATTACAGAGTCCATTAAAATTTATAAAAGGCATGCTAGGGTAATAAATTAAAGGGTACCAAATATAAACTTAATATAAATAATTAAAAAAGAATACAACTAATTTTTTTACAATGAAAATCATCTTAATTAATCCCTACGGCCCGTTACCTAATGAGGGTTGGAGGAAATATAGAAATATACTATTAGGAGAGGAGTTAGCTCAAGGTAATAATGACGTAGTTTGGTATACTTCAAAGTTTTCGCATCATTTTAAAAGGAATAGAGAAATAGAATATGATACAGGTTATAATAATTTTACTGTAGAATTAGTGAACTCAAAAAAATACTTAAAAAACATAAGTATTAATCGGTTACTATTCGAGATTACTTTTTGTATAAATCTATATTTCAGTTTAAAAAAAGTAAAGCATATTGATATAATTATAGCTGCAGATCCTTCACAATTTATAGGCTTTTTAGCTAGGATTTTAGCTAGAAAATATAAGTCTAAGTTAATATTAGATTTAATGGATGAGTGGCCAGAACTTTTTGAAAAAGCAATATCATCTAGTTTTAAAAAAGTTTTAATCAAACCATTTGTGTACTATTTTAAGTTTTTAAGAAAGAGAAATTATCAAAAGGCGGATGGAATAATAGCATTGGGTAAAAATTATTTAAATATTGCAAAATCTATTTCACGAAAAGGAACTCCAAGTGAATTAATATATAATGGTGTGGATGTTCGTAAAATGCGAAAATGGTCAGAAAATCCCTCTTACGATATTAGTTTAGTTGTTAATAATCTGAATGAATCTAACATTAACTGTGTTTATGCAGGTTCTCTAGGAATGCAAGGAGATAATTATGATATAAGAGCATTAGTTCAGGCTGCTATTTTCTTTAAAAATAAAAATGTAGATTTTTTTATTGCTGGTTCAGGTGAAGGGCGTCAATATTTATTGGATGCAATTAAAAAAGAGAATCTGAAAAATTTATTTATTCTTGGGAATTTATCCGCTGAGTGCTTAGCAAGACTATATAGTTATTGTGATATTGGTCTAGCCCTATATGGTAAAGGATCCAACGTTGATATGCCAGATAAATTTTATGACTATAGTTCATGTGGTTTAGCTATAATTTCTTCTTTAGAAGGAGAATTAAAAGATGTGATAGATGAAAATAATATTGGATATTCCTATCAAGCAAATAACCATAAAGATTTAATTAATAAGCTTGAAAAAATAATTAATAATAAGGAATTACTAGAGGAACTTAAATTAAACTCAAAGAATACGGGTATCAAGTATTCGATGGATGTTCAATTTAATAAAATAAATTCTTTAATCATGAAACTAAACGTTGATCTGTTCTCATGTTCATAAAATAGTTAAAAATTAGAACTACAAAAAAATAACACTTAAATTTATAATTTAAAATAAATAATAATGAATAACGAAAAATTAGTAAAAGCATTTTGTGATGCACTAGAGATTGAAGAGAATATTGTAAAAGACGATTTAAAATATCAAAGTATTGAACAATGGGATTCCATTTCACATATGATATTGATAGCTGAACTCGAGGATGTTTTCGATGTTGAAATAGATACAGATGATGTAATTGATATGAGTAGTGTTCTGAAAGCAAAGGAAATCTTAAATAAAAATGGAATTGAATTTTAATTTATTATCTGGTAAGACAGCATTAATTACGGGGGCCTCCTCCGGTATAGGAAAAGAAACTGCTTTAACATTTGCTAGGAATGGTGCTAATTTAATTTTAATTTCAAGGAATGAAGAAAAACTAAAAAAATTATTAAAAAACTTAGAAGGATTTAATATAAATGTTGATTATTATGCAGTTGATATTACAAACTCTGAGTTATTAAAGAATCTTTTTTCACAATTAAAAAAAAGTAAAGTAATTATTGATATTGTTATCAATAATGCTGGTATTATGGAGGATGCTGTTTTGCAAATGGTGAAAACTGAATCAATTAAAAGAACATTTGATACAAATGTTTTCGCTTTAATTGATGTAAGTAAGAGAGCTTCTAGGTTAATGATAAGAAATAAAAAAGGTTCGATTATTAATTTATCTTCTATCATAGGTACTAATGGAAGTAAAGGTCAGTCCATTTATAGCGCTAGTAAAGCTGCAGTAATTGGTTTTACAAAATCTTTAAGTAAAGAGTTAGGTCCCCTGAATATTCGTGTTAATTCAATTGCTCCAGGTTTTATTATGACTGGCATGACAGAGGGTATTACAGATTGTGTTATTCAGGAGAATTTAAAATCAATCTCAATGGGCAGGTTAGGTTCAACTAAAGATGTTGCTAATGTGATCCTTTTTTTGGCTTCTGATTTGTCTGAGTATGTTACAGGTCAAGTTATTGGCGTAGATGGAGGAATGGTGATTTAATTAATTTTGTATGATATTTGATAAAATTCAACTAAATAAATCGTTAGTATTAATAGATGCTGACACAGAAAAAAGGTATCAAGTAAAAGAAATTTTATTTGACTTAAATTCTATTAAAAATAAAGAAAAGCAATTAGTGTTTCTTTATAGTAATAAGCGTAATAAAATATCTACCATAGGTGTTTATTTTTCTTTTTTAAAAAGTAATTTTACAATAGCCTTGTTAGATGAAGGATTAGATGAAGAATTAAAAAACAAATTAGAAAAAGATTATTACCCCAATATTATAATTGATGATAAAAGATCGAACATTAGAGATTTTTCAAAAATGTTTGTCAAATCAGAGTATTTTGAAATTGAGCTATTCAGATATAAAAAAGAAAGTAATATTATTTTAAATAAAAATATTAAACTCCTTCTTTCAACTTCAGGAACTACAGGTTCCCCAAAGTTTGTAAAACTTTCAGATGAAAACTTAGTTCAAAATTCAACTTCAATAATTAATTATTTACCTATAGTTAAAGAAGATGTTTGTCCATTAAATTTACCTCTATTTTATTCTTATGGTTTATCTGTATTACATTCTAATGCAATTGCTGGTGGTGAAGTTGTATGTAACTGTGAAGATGTTCTAGGTAGGCTCTTTTGGAAACAATTTGAAAGTTTTGGATTTACTTCTATTGCAGGTGTACCATTTATTTATGAAATGTTGGATAGAATTGGTTTTAGAAAAAAACAATATCATTCTTTAAAATATATTACTCAAGCAGGGGGTAATTTAAATGAAAAAATAAAACAACGATTTTTAAATTACTGTTTAGATAATTCTGTTGATTTTTATGTTATGTATGGGCAAACTGAGGCGACTGCAAGGATTTCTTACGTTCCTCCTAAAGATTTAAAAGAAAATATCAACTCAATTGGTAAACCAATATTAAACGGGATACTTTTTTTAGATAATGAGACAAATGAATTATTATATAAAGGACCAAACGTTTTTGGAGGCTATGCAGATAGTTATCGAGATTTAATAAGTTGGATTGATCAGTCAAAACTTCGTACTGGTGATTTAGCAAGAAAAGATGAAAAAGGTTTTTATTACATTACTGGTAGATTGAAACGTTTTATTAAGGTATTTGGGAATCGTGTAAATTTGGATGAGTTAGAAACTTTTCTTAAATTCAATTTAGATGGTGCTAATTTTGCTTGTTTAGGTAAAGAAGATAAATACATAATAGTATTTTGTGATACAAAATCGGTGTCACTTGATGTGATAAGAAAAGTGGTTATGTCAAAATTAAAAATTCATTCAAGTATAATTAAACATAACTATATTAATTCGTTCCCTTTAACATCTAATGGAAAGATAAATTACAAAGAATTAAAGAACAGTTATGAAATTTAGAGATTATATCGACATAGAACAGTATTCATTAACAAAAGAAAAAAAGAATCAGTACTTCTTTAAATTATTGAATGATTTAAATAACCATCACTTAGCAAATTCAATTGATCACAAAAAGATAAGTGAAGTTTATTTTCATAAAAAAGATGAAATAAGCTCAATAGACCATATTCCTTTTTTACCTGTCAGTATTTTTAAAAATAAATTATTACATAGTATCTCAGAGGAGAATATTTATAAAATTTTAAAATCCAGCGGAACTACAGGAAGTATTCCTAGTCAAATTGTTTTAGATAAGGAAACAGCGGCTTTACAAACTTTAACACTATCTAAGATAATATCTCATATCGTTGGTAAAGATAGATTGCCAATGATGATTGTGGATTCCAAATCAGTATTAAAAAATCGAAAAACTTTTACTGCAAGAGGAGCGGGGATTTTAGGACTTTCAATTTTCGGAAAAAAGCATTTGTATTTATTAGACAATGATTTTGAATTGCTTAAAAATGAATTGAAAGAATTTTCCAAGAAGTACAATGGGCAAAAAGTCTTAATTTTTGGTTTCACTTTTATGGTATGGCAATATTTAGCAAGTGTAGATTTAGATTTTGATATAGATTTAAGTAATGCTATTCTAATACATAGTGGTGGATGGAAAAAATTACAATCCCTTGAAGTAGATAATTTAACATTTAAGAAAACTTTAAACAATAAATTTAAAATTAAACCTGAAAACATTTACAACTTTTATGGTATGGTAGAGCAAGTTGGTTCTGTTTTTTTAGAGAATTCTGATGGGTATCTTCATTGCCCAAATTTTGCTGATGTTCTTATTCGAGATCCAAAAGATTTTTCAATATTGCCCCATGGTAAAGAAGGTTTAATCCAAGTGTTAAGTATTATTCCTGAAAGTTATCCAGGACATTCTTTATTAACTGAAGATATTGGAGTAATAATGGGAGAGGATGATGCATCTAATGGTTGGAAAGGTAAATATTTTAAAATACTAGGGAGAGCAAAAAAAGCAGAAATTAGAGGTTGTAGTGACACATTTAATAAATAAAAGATGATTAAAGGAATTATACCGAAAATTAATTACGAAAAGACATTTTCATTACCCGTTATGTTAGATAACAATTATCCAATTGCTTTTGCAGATAATATTGTTATACATTTTTTGAATGATTTGTCAAAAAACATACTAAAAGAACCTTCTTTCAAATTAGAGCCGTCATTCGTCGCCTTGGGTTTTTGGTTAAGAAAAAAGAATATTCAGAGAATACTCTTTGATAATGAGCATATTAAAAAAGAAAATAATTTTATTGTTAAACCTTTAGGTAAAGTTTTACATATCTGTCCTTCTAACGTTGATACAATGTTTATCTATAGTTTAGTGTTATCGTTACTAGCTGGAAACAAAAATATTGTAAGGATTTCATCAAAATTAGAAAATATTTATATTTTTAAAATTTTTGAGATATTTAATCAATTAATTCAAAAAAAAGATTATCAGATATTTGAGAATTATATAAATGTTATTACTTATGAACGTTCAGATATTATCAATGAGGAGTTTTCCTCAAACGTAAATGGTAGAATAATTTGGGGTGGCGACGAGACAATAAAACAATTTAAAAGTTATTCTACAAAACCAAAAGTTAAAGATTTGTATTTCACAGATAAGGTCTCTCTCTCAATAATAAACATTGAAGATATAAATGACTTTGAAAATGATTACAATAATATTATTAAAAACTTATATAATGATATTTATACTTTTAATCAAAAAGGTTGTTCTTCACCTCAAAGTTTATTAATAATTGGTAAAAACATTGATAAAGACGCTATTTTATTACGAATATATAACAGCATATCTCAACTTGCTGAAGAAAAATATAATGAAGATATTAGTTCAGTTTCATTATTAAAACTTAATCAAGGAGTTGTAGACGTAATTGAAGATAAAGTTTCAAAAATTATAAATACTTCAAATTATTTCACCTTAGCAAAGATAAAAAAATCTTCCATGCCCCATAGTTGTGGAGGAGGTTACCTCTATTATGATTTATTGGAATCACTAGACGAATCAAAACAGTATATTGATGAACGTACTCAAACAATTTCTTATAGTGGCTTAAGTAAGAAATCTATTAAATCATTATTACAGGATATTAGTGTAGAATACGTTGATCGAATAGTACCAATAGGAAAAGCATTAGACTTTGATTACATATGGGACGGTTACAACATACTAGTAGAAATGACGACCTTAAAAAGTATTAAATAAAATGAATTATAGATTAGCAAAATTAAAAGATTTAAATAGCATTGTAAATCTACATTATGCAGTTAGAAAAAATTATACAGTCGGTATTTTTGCCTCTTTAGATAGAGTTTTTCTTAAAAAATATTACAGAATTTTATTACAAAATGTAAATTTCATAATTGTTTGTGCACAAAACGATAATGGTAAACTACTAGGATTCTGCAGTTCTACGATAGATATAGAGGATCAAATGAGAACTTTAAACAAGAATAAAGTGTCATTAGGTTTATCAGCAATTCCTTCTATACTTAAGAAGCCTTCCATTATTTTAAGTTTAATTTCAAGATTCAAATCGATAAACAATAAAGGTGATCAATTTATTTCAAAGAGTGGAGCTAGGTTAGAGTATTGGGTTTGGTCAAAAGATTCTGATGACTCTGTTTCTTCTTTAATTATGCACGAAGTACTCCTTAATATTGTTAAATCTCTAGGTATTAGTGAGATAAATTTTGAAGTCGATACTTCCAATAAAAATGTTCTTAAATTTCATAAAATTAATGGGGCAATTGAATTAAAAAGAATTTTTTTGGAAGATGATCGAGAAAGATCACTTTTGAAATATTCTTTCATGACCAGAAAGACTAGAGTTAAATTATATAAAAAAAACAATTAAAAGATGAAAATACCATTTTGCCTTCCATTAATAGATAAAGATGTAAATCAAGAAGTCCTTTCTTGTTTGAATGAAACAGGCTGGCTTACAACAGGGCCTAAAGTAAAAGAGTTAGAGAAGCAAATAACGGAATTATGTCAAACCAGTTCAACGATATGTGTAAATTCATGGACCTCGGGAATGCTGCTTTTAATTAGGTGGTTAGATCTAGATGAAGATGATGAAATTATAGTGCCTAGTTATACTTATGCAGCCTCAGCATTTTCAGTAATTAATTCTCGTGTTAAATGTGTTTTTGTTGATGTTAACAGTGATTTTACAATTAATATTGATGAAGTCGAAAAAGCCATCACTAAAAATACCAAGGCAATTATGCCTGTTGATTTAGGAGGACTTCCTATTGATTATATTGCACTTAATACACTTCTAAATAAAGAAAGTGTTAAAAGTAAATTTAATCCAAAAACAGATTTTCAAAGAAAAATAGGAAGACCTATTGTTCTTTCAGATGCTGCACATTCTATTGGATCTTTAATTGATGGTGTTCCAACGCCATTATTTTCAGATTTCAGTGTTTTTTCTTTTCATTCAGTTAAGAATATTACTACTGGCGAGGGTGGTGCAATAACTTTTAAAATATTTAATGAAGAACAAGATGGATTAATACTTAAAGAATTAAGATTATTATCTTTAAATGGTCAAAATAAAACTGCCTTCGAAAAGAATTCTATAGGCGGCTGGAAATATGATATTACAACCAATGGATTGAAAGTAAATATGGCAGATATTAATGCTGCTATTGGTTTGGCTCAAATTAAAAAATATAAAACTATTTTATTACCTGAAAGAGAACAAATATTTTTAAAATATAATTCAGTTTTATCTCAATATTCATGGGCAATATTACCAACCTTTACTGTTAATAATAGAAAATCATCCTGTCATTTGTATCAATTACGAATTGAAGGTTTTGAAGAACAGCAGAGAGATGAATTGATAAGTAGGCTGGCGTCTATAGATATAGGAGTTAATGTTCATTATATTCCACTTCCAATGCTATCGTATTTTAAAAGTATTGGATTAGATATAAAAGATTTCCCATCCTCTTACAACCTTTATAAGAATGAGATTTCTTTACCTATATATAATGATCTCTCCATCGAAAGCGTTGAATACGTTTGTGAAAAATTAATTGAAATTGTTAATGAAATAATCAAATAAATGAATATTAGTAAATTACTTTCTACGAGAGTTCGTAATATTAAAATAAATCCTTTTTTAGAGGATTTAATAGCACAAAAAGATTTTTTACATTCTCAAATTAATGATAAAAAAATTCTTGTAATTGGAGGCGCAGGAACTATTGGCTCCAGCTATATCAAACAAATTTTAAAATATAAACCTTCAAAAATTACCGTAGTAGATATTAATGAGAATGGTTTAACTGAATTAACACGAGACCTCAGAAGTTCAAATTTATTAGATTATAATCCAGAATACATAACTTATCCGGTTAATTTATTAAGTGATACTTTTGATAAAGTCTTTAATTCTGGGACATGGCAAGTAGTTGCAAATTTCTCAGCCCATAAACATGTTCGATCTGAAAAAGATAAAATTTCTGTAGAGGCCCTGATTAAAAACAATGTTTTTGGGGCTATCAAACTTTTAAATCTTTGTGAAGTAAATCCACCAAATTATTTTTTTAGTGTTTCTACTGATAAAGCTGCTAATCCAGTAAATATTATGGGAGCCTCAAAGAGCTTAATGGAAAAACTGATATTATCAAAGAAGAATAATTTTAGAGTTTCAACTGCTCGATTTGCCAATGTTGCTTTTTCTAATGGAAGTTTGTTAGATGGGTTTATTTATAGATTGAATAAAAAACAACCATTAAGTTGTCCGTCAGATATCAAACGTTTTTTTGTGACTCCAGAACAATCCGGACAGATATGTTTATTGGCTACATTTTTAGGTGACTCAGGAAATATTTTCTTCCCGAAATTAGATTTTCATAAAGATCAAATCTATTTTAAGGACATCGCTCTAGATTTCTTAAAAGAAGAAGGGTTCGAACCAATACATATGAATTCAGAAAAAGAAGCGAAAGAGTATGATATTGATAGTAATTTAGGGAAGTATCCTATTTACTTTTTTAATACAGATACTTCAGGAGAAAAGACATATGAGGAGTTCTACACGGAAGAAGAGGATTATAATATAAAAAAATATGATTCACTTGGATTTATTAATACACCAAAAGTTCAAATATCATTTGAAGAGGTTGAAGCTAGTTTTGACGCTGTTTTTAATAATTCAAAATCAGAAAAATTAGATATAATCAAAGTTATTAATAAGTATGTTCCAGATTTTATGCATATAGAAACTGGTAAACATTTAGATCAAAAAATGTAAGTTATGCCAAGAATTATAGATATATTATTGTCAACTTTAGCACTTCTAATTTTATTACCCTTTTTTGTTCCCATAGTTGTAATACTTCTTTTAACAGGGGAGCATAAGGTGTTTTATTCACAAAGTAGAGTAGGTTATAAGAATAAGGATTTTAAAATAATAAAATTTGCAACTATGCTCTCAAATAGCGCAAATATGGGGTCTGGGAGCTTAACCCTTAAAAATGACCCAAGAGTTTTACCTTTTGGCATCTTTTTGAGAAAGACAAAAATAAATGAATTACCTCAAATACTAAATATCATAATTGGTGATTTATCTATTGTTGGACCCAGACCACAAATGCAAGTTGATTTTGAAAAGTATTCAGATGATGTTCAGGGAAAAATATATAATGTTAGACCTGGTTTGACTGGCATTGGTTCTATTATTTTTAGAGATGAAGAGTCTCTAATCTCACTTGCTGCTGAAAATGAAAATCCACATGATTTCTATAAAAGAGTAATAGCTCCATATAAAGGTGAAGTGGAGATTTGGTATCATTCACATCGTTCTTTATTTTTAGACTTTCAATTAATCTTTATGACGGCTTGGGCTATAGTTTCTCCAGAAACAAGACTTTATGAAAAGTGGTTTAAAGATTTGCCAAAGCGGGGATTTTAATATTTCAAATTAAAAGAAGAAAATTATTAACTAGTTTTCATAAATCTATTAAATTAGAAAATTTATTTTAAAAAAAAAATATTAAGAATTTGTTTTTGAGAAGTATAAATATTTACAATATCCATTAAAACTATGAAAGGAATTATATTAGCAGGCGGAAGTGGCACTCGATTGTATCCTATTACAAAAGGGATTTCTAAGCAGTTATTACCGGTTTACGATAAACCTATGATTTACTACCCATTATCAGTATTGATGTTGGCAGGTATAAAAGAAATATTAATTATTTCTACCCCAGAAGATTTACCTAATTTTAAAAAATTGTTAGGCGATGGTAGCGATTTAGGTATCAGTTTAACCTATAAAGAGCAACCTAGTCCAGATGGTCTAGCTCAAGCTTTTATTATTGGAGCCGAATTTATTGGAACTGATGATGTGTGCTTGGTGCTTGGAGATAATATTTTTTATGGATACGGTTTTTCAGGAATTTTACAAAATGCTAGAAATAATGCAGCTGAAGGTAAATCAACTGTATTTGGCTATTATGTAAATGATCCTGAACGCTATGGGGTAGCAGAATATGATGAAAAAGGAAATGTAACCTCTATTGAAGAAAAACCTACTGATCCTAAATCAAATTTTGCGGTAGTTGGTTTATATTTTTACACTAATGACGTTGTACAGATTGCAAAAAAAATAAAACCATCTCACAGAGGAGAATTGGAAATCACCTCCGTAAATCAAGAATACTTAAAACAACAAAACTTAAAGGTAGAATTGTTAGGTAGGGGCTTTGCATGGTTAGATACAGGAACCCATGATTCCTTAATGGAAGCAGGTCAGTTTATTGAAACCATTGAAAAAAGACAAGGATTAAAAGTCGCTTGCCTAGAAGAAATTGCTTTTAGAATGAAATACATAGATAAAACGCAGTTGAAGAAATTAGCGGAGCCATTGCAAAAAAATGGGTATGGTCAATATCTTTTAAAATTAGCAAAAGAGTAAAATGAAGTTTATTAAAACAGAAATATCAGATGTTTATATTATAGAGCCCTCAGTTTTTGGAGACAATAGAGGTTATTTTTTAGAATCTTTTAATTTAGAGAAATTTCAAGAAAACGTATATCCTATCAAATTTGTACAAGACAATGAATCTAAATCCTCGAAAGGAGTTCTAAGAGGGTTGCATTTTCAAAAGCCACCATTTGATCAAGCAAAGTTAGTTCGTTGTATTGAAGGTAGAGTTATGGATGTTGCAGTGGACATTAGAAAAGGGTCGCCAACCTATGGTAAACACGTGGCTATTGAATTAACTGGTGAAAATAAACGGCAATTATTTGTTCCTAGAGGTTTTGCACATGGGTTCTCTGTTTTGAGTGATACTGCTGTTTTTGCCTATAAAGTAGACAATACCTATGCGCCAGAGTTTGATGCAGGTATTCGATGGAACGATAAGAAGTTAAACATTCAATGGGGATTGGAAGAAAGTGAAGTATTAGTCTCTGCAAAAGATACTAAACTTCCTTTTTTTTTAGAATTTGAATCTCCTTTTACAAAATAAAATATGAGAGTATTAATTACTGGAGCAAAAGGACAACTAGGATCAGAGATTAAAGAGTTAGCAGCTAACTATAGAAAGTTGGATTTTGTTTTTAAAGATCTTCCAGATCTTAATATTTGTAATTTTAATTTATTACAATCATTTATAATTGATAACAACATTAATGCAGTTATTAACTGTGCGGCTTATACTGCTGTAGACAGAGCTGAAGAGGATGCCAAAACCGCAGAGCAAGTGAATTCAATGGGTGTTGCCAATCTTGTTAATGCTTTACAAGCAGTGAATGGAAAGTTGATTCACATCTCAACTGATTATGTGTTTGACGGCAATCATTTTTTACCATATAAAGAATCAGATGCAATAAGCCCAATTGGAGTGTATGGAGAGACCAAAAGAGAAGGGGAGTTGGCAGTAATTAAGAGTAATCTTGACGCAATTGTCATTAGGACTTCTTGGCTGTATTCATCTTATGGGAATAATTTTGTCAAAACAATGTTGCGTCTTGGCAACGAAAAAGAAGAGTTGGGTGTTATTTTTGATCAAGTAGGCACACCTACCTTCGCAAGAGATTTGGCTAAAACCTGTTTAGAGATTCTTTCTGAATCCACATCAGCAAATATAAATAAAAACGGAAATCTTTATCATTACTCTAATGAAGGAGTGGCTTCTTGGTATGACTTTGCTATTTCAATTATGGAAATGGGCGTAGTGAACTGTAAAGTGAATCCGATACAGACCAAAGATTATCCTACTTTAGCAAAAAGACCCCAATACTCAGTGTTGAATAAGTCTAAAATAAAAACAGATTTTAAAATTGAAATTCCGTATTGGAGAGATTCTTTAAAAAATTGTATAGCAAAAATAAAAAATTAGTTTATGAAAAACATATTAGTTACTGGTGGGGCTGGTTTTATAGGTTCTCACTTGGTAAGATTATTGGTGAATAAATATCATGAATATCATATAATAAATATGGATGTGTTAACCTATGCTGGTAATTTAGAGAATTTAAAAGATGTTGAAGATAAAGAGAATTACACTTTTGTAAAATGTGATATTTGTGATTTAAAGAAAGTATCACAAATTTTTGAAGAGTATAACATAGATTCAGTAATTCACTTAGCAGCTGAGTCGCATGTAGATCGTTCTATTGAAGATCCATTTTCATTTGCACAAACCAATGTGATGGGAACCTTGAGTCTGTTGCAAGCGGCAAAAGGATTTTGGAAGGGAAACTTTACAAATAAATTGTTTTATCATGTGTCTACTGATGAAGTTTACGGTTCATTGGGTGAAGAAGGATTCTTTACAGAAACGACGAGGTATGATCCTCACTCCCCATATTCTGCATCCAAAGCTTCTTCAGATCATTTTGTAAGGGCTTTTGCTGACACCTACGGATTACCTACAGTAATTTCTAATTGTTCTAATAATTACGGGTCCTATCAGTTTCCAGAGAAATTAATTCCGTTATTTATTAACAATATAGTCAATAACAAACCACTTCCTGTTTATGGGAAAGGAGAAAACGTCAGAGATTGGTTGTTTGTGAACGATCATGCGAGGGCAATAGATGTTATTTTTCACAAAGGAAAATTAGGAGACACCTATAATATTGGTGGTTTCAATGAGTGGAAAAACATAGATTTAATCAAAGTCATGATTAAAACCGTAAATCGTTTGCTTGGAAGAGAAGAAGGAGCCTCTGACAAACTCATTACCTATGTCACAGACAGAGCTGGTCATGATTTACGTTATGCAATAGACTCCACAAAACTAAAAGACGAATTGGGCTGGGAACCTTCTTTACAATTTGAAGAAGGGGTTGAAAAAACAGTAAAATGGTATTTAAATAATCAAAAATGGATGGACAACGTAACCTCTGGAAATTATCAAGCATATTATCAAAAAATGTACAATAAATAAGATGTATCAAGAAATAAAAAAAGAGATAGAATCTTTTGGATTCTCAGTAATTTCTTATGATTTTAAAAGACCCTGGGGTTGTTTTCTTGTAATAGATGAAAACCAAGCACAAGCATTTTCCAATCAATTTTTTAAAGGTTTAGATGTAAATACTTAAAAAATTGGAGTTAAATTAAGTCCTAAGATTTTAATTGTAAAACCGAATACCTGTTTTTCTTGGCAGTACCATAATAGACGTGCAGAAATTTGGCAAGTGTATAAGAGATCTGCAGGAATCATTAGAAGCGATTCTAATGTTGAAAACGAAATGAAAATATTTAATGAAGGAGATCAAATTATTCTACAACAAGGGGAAAGA
>Ga0307488_10001141_pt1 | contig 22318 bp, 14 predicted proteins | sample SB02metaG_FD_202248 | JGI IMG/M metagenome (GOLD analysis project Ga0307488, IMG submission 202248) | Sea-ice brine microbial communities from Beaufort Sea near Barrow, Alaska, United States - SB 0.2 | ecosystem: Environmental > Aquatic > Marine > Coastal | place: USA: Alaska | collected... | reverse complement strand
ATTAAATACCTTGTTCTAAGTGACTTTTCAACAAGTCATACATAAAGGCCTACAGTGGTTATTCTTGAGATGACTTCTTTCAGCCTTTAGTATATGTTACGTTCTCTAACCTCTTGATTTATTTTAGATTAGATATAGATAGTTGTAGTTAAAATAAAAAGGAATAGCCAGGCAGTTTTATCAATTCAGTTTTGGCTAAATAAAAACGTGGTACGAAACAAAATTAAGAGTTTAAAGCCTGAGTTGATGACAAAATTTACATAACATTGGTTCTGCTATTTATTACTACCAATAACTGACTCGACCATTACATATGCAGCTAAATCTGTCAGGGAAGTAGATAGACCAAGACAAAGTGTATTGAGAGGGACTAGCCAGAAAAATTTGAACCTCACAAATAATTACAAAGAGTTGGTAGATGAAAACTGCCTTTCCGTAAACTTTAGAATAGAAAAATGATCACAACATAAAGGAAAGTTGTTCATAAATGACCCATTCACCTAAAAGACCTCAAAGTCCAATGATGGCCTTCAGCACATGTTATTAAAGGGGCCCGTAGATGTCGTTCTACAGAACTTTCAGCCTGTAATATGCCAAATATCATGTGGTTGCTAGATCAACAAAATCTATTTGGAAAAAGTAATTCAACTATTGCTTACGCCGATAACTCAAAATAAAAACAAGGAAGCTCAATGGAACTAATAGCTGCACTCTTCATAAATCCGTACACAGTTTATATTGTATTTTTTGCCATATTTTTGTTTGCGTATGTTCAGTTTCGTGCCTTTTCAAATAAAATTAATCCGCTAATTAAAGAATTCAATGAAGTAAATAGTAAGTTGCTAACTTGTGGTCGCACTAAATCTGAATTTTGTTATTTTTATGACAATGAATTTGATACTTATATGAGTAAAACTAATTTTCTCAAACACAGTTGGCGCGAATTCAATGAAACATTATTAATACCGTATATTGATTTTACCCCAAAATCAGGAGACGAAAAAATCCTAAATACACACCATACTTCAACTTACTTTAACCAGCGTTACATCCTGTGGTCAAAAGTTAATATGAGATGGTTTAATGCGCTCCCAAACATACTTACAGGACTGGGAATTGTTGGAACATTCGTTGGGCTAGTTTCTGGTATTTATATCGCTTCACCTGGGTTGAGTGCTGATAATATTCAAGCCGCTAAAGCTGCATTGAATGTGCTTCTATCAGGGGCTTCATTAGCATTTTTAACATCAATTGCCGGATTGGTGTCTTCTATGCTTTTCTCTCGAGCTGAAAAGAAAAAAATTCATGAATTTGACAATCTATGCCGAAAATTTGTTTCTGAAATTGATGAGAGAGTGGAGTACTTTTCTTCAGAGCGCTTATCAAATAAGGTATTGCAAGAGTCGATGAAACAGACTTTTGCACTTGAAACGTTTGCCAATGATCTTGCAGTGACTATGGGCAAAATAATGCAAGAGCAAATAGCGACTCCAATGATAACGGCTATTAATGAATTAACGCAAAAACAGAGCTCAGCAAACGATGAAACTATTGAAAAGGTAATGAAGGAGTTTGCAGCTTCCATTTCTGGTGCCGCTGGTGAAGAAATGAAATCACTAGCCGCAACGATTGAAACGATAAGTAAAAAACTAGAAGAACAATTAGTAGCCTTGTCAGAAAGTAATAAGGCCATGAACGAATCGGCAACCTTTATCATGAATGAAATGACGTCGGTAGCCGAAAACTCGACCATAAAAATTAGCGGACTTAATAGCGAGCTAGGCAATGCAGTTGAAGCTCAAAAGGGTCTTAATGAAAGCAATTCTGAACTGCATGATCGCCTAAAAGAAACAATATTTACAGCTGGCAATGTAGTTGAGCAAAGCAAAGACTTAATTGAAAACATCGGTACGACAGTCGATAAGCAAAGCACCATGATGGAACATTCATCTGAACTCGCCGAAAAATTTATAAAAGTAAGTACTAGCGTTGAAAAAACTCATGAACTGATGGCTTCCACGCAAGAACAAGTCAAACTTGCATGGCAAGACTATCAAAATAGGTTTACGACAGTAGACGAGTCATTAGGCAAAATGTTTAATAACCTGAATGACGGAATGTCGCAGTATGCTCGTTCTACAAATGAATATTTAATTGAACTAGATAAACATGCTGCAAAAGTTGTTAAGGAATTAGCTATTGCGTCTAAAGAAATCAGTGACTCAGTTGAAGCAATAGGTGATGGGCTCGATAAGCAACGTATAGACTTTGTTTCTCAAATTGCTAAAGCTAAGAATACCGCTCACAAATCGACAGCGCAGTAAAAGGAAGTAGTGATGAGTCAACACGATTTACTTGAAGACGAGGGGGCTGGCTACCTGATATCCATCAGTGACATGATGGCAGGTCTATTATTCATTTTCATCATCACATTGGTGGCGTTTATTATTAATTTCCAGGATGCGATACAAAAGCAAAAAGAGGTTACTCGTACGCAAACAGAAATAGTGAAAAGGTTTACTAATTTAGATCAAACCAGAACTGAGCTGCTACAACTATTAAAGTTAAGACTTCAAAAAGAAAATATCTTAGTTGAAATTGATACCAAACATGGAGTGTTAAGGTTAACTGAAAATGCCGTTCAATTTGAAACTGCTAGTTCATCTTTAGATGAACAAAATGAAGCGAATCTTAAAACCATCGGAGCTGTTTTAAACGCTGTGATTCCTTGTTATTCGAGCAACCCTCCTACTTTTCAGGACTGTGAAGGCTTTGATAAATCAAATGGAAAAATAGACTCAATTTTTGTTGAAGGCCATACTGACAATGTTCCAATGAATTCGTATAAATTTAAAGACAACTGGGATCTGTCGGCAAGTAGAGCAATAACTGCATATCGTTTATTAATACCGGATACTGTGTTAAATCAAATAGTGAATACTAATCTTCAGCCCATTTTCTCAGTCAGTGGATATGGTGAAGGTAGGCCAGTTGAAGGGCATAGCTATACCTATCCAAAATCTGATCCTACAAATAGAAGAATCGATTTACGGTTTATAATGACACCCCCTTCACTAACAGATGTTCAAAAAAACATTAGCGCTGAAGGGGCTAATTAATGTTTGCAAAATCTTCATTAGACTCTCTAAATATAGAGGGGTGGATGACGCCTCCCACTCTAAATAATTCATTATTAATAAAAGCAGCCAATAAAATATCTAAGGCGCTGATAGAAGTAGAAATCCATATCCCGGAAAGGGCTACATTGGAGCAAATTCACAAACGGCTAAAAGATGCATTTAAAACAAAAAGCACCGAAGGCTTATCAAGGTACGATATAAATAATTCGCCTTGGGTGATATTTGATCGTTTCTCAGAACAAAAACCATTAATGGAGCAGTGGTGGTTTTTTCGATTCTATATAAAACTTCTTGAACAATCAGAAAGCTATCGTCTTTTTAATGCGTTGTATTACGCTTATTTGATGTCATATCCGTTCGAAAAGAAATACATCACCGAAGTGCAAAATTACTTAAAAACAGTTATCGACAAAACTAAAGATCGAAGAATAACAAAGTTAGGCGTTGAAATTATAGACCGAAAAACTTTGGATAAAAATATACACATAGCGATGTCAATTGAACTCTCTAGTGCAAGTAATATTGAATACTATTTGACGACAAAAAACTTACTTGGTTCGTTAAGTTCAAGTCGCCTGACGTCAGTTGTTTTTGAAACTTATCTAAGTAATTACTTGAATTCAATGAGAAGCGCAGAACCCACTATTCATAGCCAACAGCTTGTATCCCTCACCGAATTTACTGAATTGGATGGCAAACTGCGCTTCCCCGAACTTAAAATTCAAATTGTAAATGTTTTACTCAAAGCAACTACCTATTTCCCCATACAGCTGATAGAAAAAGAACATCTGAAAGAGTTAATTTTAAAATATTTCGGCGACCCGCGAGTAGACCTCTCAGGCTGGTATGGAGTAGATGAAGAGGCCAGGCTTATATTTCAAAGTTGGTTAGTCGAAAAAACCATGGACGATTTCTTCAATCTTTTAAGTCACGTGGCGAAAACACAATCTGATTCAGACAGGCACTGGAAGTATCGAAAGCGATTTTGGAACTCGTATTTGAAAAAGGGGCATATTATTGAGGCATGGGTAGCTTTAGGTCCGCGAGCTATGGAACAGGCCCCAAAATTTATCAAAGGTACAAACCACTATGCATCACTCAGTGGAGTCGCACCTAAACATAGTGCGTTGTTATTAAATATTGGTGGAGTGTGGATTACAGAGTGGAGTCACTCAGGCAGTTATAGAGTATGGGAAAATGATTCGGTGGCACCTAAACCTTATAAAAAGCATTATAGTCGAGATGATCTCATCGAGAATAATGATTATGAGGGTGCACATCACGGCAATGAAACCGGGGGTTGGCAAGGTAAGCTTTCTAAATTAATACATGACCTAACAGGAATAAAAATGACCTCAAAGGATTACATGAATGATTAAAGCCATACTTGAATGGAATAGAACTGAGTTAGGCTTCGAGTTTAACCTAAGTGCCGATGATACTTTTGTACATCCAGATAGTTGGGGGCGGTATCAAATCACGTCAGATGATAATAATATAATAGTCGATGCGCTATATCGCGATTGTTCATCTGAAATTAGACCACAATTTCATCAAAACAGAATTACCTGTAGTGATCAATTTATAGCCACACTAACTGAAGTTGAAACAAACCAACTTAGCCTCCCAAAAGTTAGCCAAGCCAAACTTAAAATTACTGCTGAAGGATTAATAAGTAGAGTTGGTTTTCAAATTAATTATGTTTTATTGAGACCAGAAGGGCGTCCGTTTCTTGGCGCACAAGTAAATGGCGTGGTATTACAAACCGGACCTGAGCAGCAACTACTACTTGATCCTCTTTATAGCATTATACAAAAAATTGACCACTTTAATGCCGTGCCGCTTAACGACATAGACGAGCGCTTCGTCCGGTGGGGTGAAGTTCAAGAATTATTACCTGAGGAATCGATTGTTGAAGGGCAATTAGGCAGTATAACAATATGCCGAGCAGATAGGCTTACCTTAGATGTGACAGAGCACGGTGTTTTTAACCCTGTTCTTATCAAACCAAGCGCTGAGAAAGCGTGGGATAGACAAAGTCAATCCGACGTAGATTATGCAATCCCTAAAGCTCGCCAAAAACACTTTGAAGATCAATTTAAACAATGGTCATTGGTAAAAAGCAATTATGCGATTGGAAATGGCAGCTATGTCGTCCTACCTGAACGTGTAGTTAAAGTTTTAAGTGTTGTTAAAGAATTTCAAGCTAAACCAAGCGAGGAGCGGCTAGCCTTTGTTGCCAATCCGCATAAATATATAAATGAAAAGCTCGAGTTAGATGAAACACCTGAAGAACTTGAGTCTATCTTTGTAGAAACACCTGAGTTTATAAGCCAACGAATTCAAACGATTGGTGTCTGGGAGCCAAAGCTTTGCGCCTACGTTATAAAAGGTAATGAAGAATGGCTACCTGATGATCAAATGCGCTTGTTCTTCCCAATTGATGACATGATGGTAAATTTTACTGTCGATGAAATGAAGCAATTATTAGAGCTTATCAAAACAGCGTTAGACGACGAAGTAGAAAAGCTAGAGTTTAAGCAGCAAACCGTACCGGTAAAATTAGAAGTTAAAAACCTATTAATAAAAATGCTCAAGCCTTTTGAAGAAAAAGGTTCAGCGGCAGACATAGCGTTAGAGGTACTTGCGCCAATATTAAAAGACAATATTGAAGAGATCGATTTTGAGATTATTAAGCGTAATATCAGACCTGCTTTTTCTCAATTACCAGCAAGACTAAAGACAACTAATTTATATGAACATCAAAAGTTCGGATTAAACTGGTTAGCTAATCACTGGCAATCAGGCTCTATAGGCGCATTGTTGGCTGATGACATGGGCCTAGGTAAAACAATTCAAGCACTAACGTTTATGGCGGGTGTTAAAGAGTTAATGGCTAAAAACGATTATCCGAATAAACCCTTCTTAATTGTAGCTCCATCAGGTTTGTTGAGAAACTGGCGTGACGAGGCCGAAACACACCTGCATGAACCTGGGCTAGGTACTTTTTTTGAAGCTTACGGCACAAGTATCAGGCAGCTAAAAAATCTTAATGTCATGGATCGCAATGAGATTTTGAGTCAATCGGATTGGGTTTTGACAACGTATGAAACACTGCGAGACAAGATAAAATATTTTATGTCAGTTGACTGGGGTATTACTATTTTTGATGAAGCACAAAAAATCAAAAATCCCGTGTCACGTGTAACTGAAATGGCTAAATCTTTATCTTCAGACTTTACCCTGATGTTAACCGGTACACCGGTTGAAAACGAACTAAAAGACTTATGGTGCATTGTCGATACGGCTCAGCCTGGTTTGTTTGGCTCTTTAAATCATTTTCACAATGAATACGCCAAGCCTGCTGAAAGTGACCCATCTGAAGCACAACGATTAAAGGCCTTGCTCGTTGAAAAAAGCATACCCCCTTTAATGCTACGCAGGATGAAAGTTGATCATATAGATGGGCTGCCAGAAAAAGTAATCAAAGAAGTACCCATAGTCATGCCTGAACTCCAGGCACAAGAATATGAAAACATTGTTCAAGAGGCGCAACTTGAAAAAGGCACAGCAGGCGGAGTACTTAAATTCATTCAAAAGATTAGAAAGGCTTCATTGATAGCCGAAGAGTTTGATGGTTCAGGTATTAATGACGGCGTGATTAAACGTTCAGCTAGGTTAACTGCTTTAATAACCATATTGGACGACATCGCTGCTAAAGGCGAGAAAGCGCTGGTCTTTTGCGAAGCGATCCAAGTGCAGGAGTATTTAAGTGGTTATCTTCAGCAAAGATACCAGCTAGATAAGCGACCTTTTAGGATCAATGGACAAGTTGACGGAAATACAAGAAAAAAATACGTAGATGAATTTCAAAAAGGGGCAGAAGGTCAGTTTGACGTCATGTTATTATCTCCAAAAGCAGGCGGGGTAGGTTTAACAATAACAGCCGCTAATCATGTTATTCATCTAACGCGATGGTGGAACCCTGCGGTTGAAGACCAAAGCACAGATAGGGCGTTTAGAATAGGGCAAAACAAACCTGTTTATGTCTATATCCCTATTGCCATCCATCCTAAGTATGGCGATAGCTCCTTTGATGCAAATTTGCATAGGCTATTAACAAAAAAGCGTAGTTTAAGTATTAATGCCTTATTACCAGGCACAGTTACAGATTCCGAATTCAACGATTTATATACCCAAACGGTTAATAGCTAGCGTTTGGTAAAGGAAAAATACTAACAGACTTTAAAAGAATTGAAGTATTAGAAAAACGTTTATGGTCCGCTGCGAATGCTCTCAGCACTAGCATGGGTTTTACTGTGCAAGAATACTTGTGTCCTATATTGGGATTAATTTCCTCAAAATACGCAAAGTTTCGTTTTTAAACTCTTCTGATAGCGTTGTCCGCTCATACACATTCACCTTACTATTATGTTTATTCTGATTCTTGTTTTTATGCAGAACGTCCTTGGCTACCTCCAGGATATACAAAGTTTAAATCGTTTTCGCTTAAATGTTCAGTTCAATAGCTTTTGATTGATTAAATTATCTAAATGTCCAAAAAGCCTGAGATAATTTCATAATCCCAGTCGGTTAAATAATAAAATAAATTATTATTTAATTATTTATTTTATATTCTTGCGTTTTCGTATTTAATTTTTTATATATAAAACAGTTGGTTATGAATTTTCCAATGTTGGCACAATAGTTGTAATAGCAGGCTTATGAACTTAGGCCACGGAATCTATTATGCTTGCCAAAAAACTGGTTATATTAGCTAACTCAATAAAGCACGGTGATCGTTGTGTGGCTGGAAAATGTCTATCAACGGGCCGGTGGGTTAGACCTGTTTCTACAGCGGATGGTGGAGCGCTTACTTTTAATCAAATTCAATGCAGAAATTCTCATGGGATCTTTCCTGCTAAAAACCTGCAAAAGGTTACGATTCCTTTAGAGTCGAGCGTACCCTTGTTGAATCAGCCTGAGAACTATCTAATTGCCGCTAATAGTGAGTGGCAGCAAAATAATAAGATTTGTACAGATGAGCTCGTGAACATGCTTGATTACCCAATTTCTTTATGGGGGGAGGGGAACAGAGTTAGTTACGCGGCCATTGAACAAAGCCAAATTGTTCTAGAGGAGTCTCTCTGCCTAATTCAAACCGAAAACTTAAGGTTTGAGTACTCGCAATATGGCAAACCTAGAGCTGTCTTTTTCTATAGAGGAGTTAAATACGACCTACCAATAACAGATCAAAATATTAGTTCAATTGTTAGAGAACAACGAAAAATACTAGGTATTCTTTGTATCAGTTTAGCTCAAGAGTATTACGGCTATTGTTATAAAGTAGTCGCAGCAATCTACTAGGAAATATCATGAATATATATACAATAGGTTTCACCAAGAAAAATGCTAGCACGTTTTTTAACTTTATCAGATCGTCAGGTACTGAGCGATTAATAGACGTTCGTTTAAACAACGTTTCTCAATTAGCAGGGTTTGCAAAGCGAGATGATCTTAAGTTCTTTTTAAAAGAATTATGTGATACTGAATACATACACGCGCCTGATTTAGCTCCAACAAAAGAATTGTTAAATGCCTATAAAAAAGGCGACTTGACTTGGCAAAATTATGAATATGAATTTTTAGATTTAATAGCCAAGAGAAATGTCGAAAAAGCATTTTCCACTAGTGATTTGGAAAACAGTTGTTTATTATGCAGTGAGCATGAGCCGCACTTTTGTCATCGGCGGCTTGTAGTAGAATACATAAACGAAATGACAAATTTGAAGCTATCAGTGAAGCACCTTTATTAAAATATGAACTTACTTATCCTCTATCCAAACATGTTTAACGTGCAAAGCAAGTTTAATCGTAAGTTGAAGCGTATTATCGTCAATAATAAAGTTACGTCGGTTTCTTTTGTTCATGATGATAATGATTTTATTCGGGCTTACTTTGTGGGTGGGCATTCAGATGTTGAATTAAAATGTGTACCTTCTGTTGACTACAATGTTGTCACTCATGCAATAATTTTTGATGATGGCGAAGAGTTCTCAAAAGAACGTGATTCTTTATCGGCATACTCTATTTTGTGCCGGGTTATAAACATTAAACTTACTCGAGTAGTCAACATCAACCGTGAGTCTCAATACAAGAATGATAAATGTACAGCGGCCTACGAATATATTGGCCGAGGTTCTTACTGGGGCAACCCATATGCAATGTTCGAGGATGGTGATGATAGGGAAGAGGTGATTCGCAAATACCGCTACGACTTCGACTATGAAAAGTTTCCTCACATTGATAAACTGGAAGTCTATAAGCTTTTGGGAAAGCGACTTGGTTGTTTTTGTAAGCCGGATAAATGCCACGGTGATGTGTTGGCGGATTATCTTAATAGTTGGGACGATGGCCGCTAACCTTTATGGATTTGTCGTTGACAGTGTTTCCTGTATTTTTAAATTTATTTAAAGCATCAAATGGCTTTGATATAAAGATTTTCTTAAAATTAATTCTGTCATTCTGTGACAATCGTTCCAGAAGGTAAGTTTTGGTCAGCATTGTGTTGAGTTAACAATGCCTTTGGGCATAAAAACTTAATCTGCTAATGCTCAGAGTTGGATTACTATTAAAATTGTGACTATCTATCCTAAATAGCTAGTATTTTAAAATTAGAAAAACTAGTCAAAGATGGTTCGCCTTTTTGTCGATTTTGGACCTTGGTTTACATATTAAAAGATGAGTTCGGATGTATGATCGTCGAACGATTGCCACCCTTTGCCAAATTCAGCTAACTCAGGTATCGAAGAGATAACGGTCAAGCAGCTTCCATTAACGCTTCTTTTTAGTCGGGTAAGACCAGCATAAATTAATGCTAGGTTTTTCCTGTTTACTTTCCCACCTATATAAACGACTAATATACGTGCCTCCCATCCTTTAAAACTGTGGAGTGTCGTAGCTTTTACTCGCGCGTCACCCATGTAGAACCCAACCTTTTGCCGTCTTGATTCCTGTTCATTTTCATTAAATGTGTGGACAGTTTTAATTCCTTTGTTACCTATAGCCTTAACAAATTCAAAGCCAAACTTTCTAGTGCTGCATAGGAATGTGGCATCACTTATTGCCATATCGCTGAGCGTGTCTTGTGAAAAAAGAGCGAGGGTTTCATTAACGCAAGCAGTTACGGCTAGTTCCTCATCGATTTGCACCCACCTTAAGTGCGTGGGTTCCAAATCAAGGCTGTTCTGCGTTCTTGTTGGTAGGGCGGTATCTTTACCTGGTAAATAGGTTTCGGCAAAAATACGAGCTTGCTTTAGAGCCTCTTGAGGTAAACGATAGCTTACGGGTAGCTCCGCCCATGCACCTGCAAAACCAGCACCTTTCATGGCTTCATCTGTCCATGAATTTGCAGTTTCATATATGTCTTGTGTAGCGTCCGCAGCTAAAAGCATCTCTCCATCTGATTTGCATATTTTTCGTAAAACACTCCACCAAGCAGGCATAAAATCCTGTCCTTCATCAACCAAAACAGCATCAAACTTTTCAATATCCGGATCAGTGTTTAATATCCGCTCTACCAAACCAGGTAAGAGCTCTGATAACACTTTTTTTTGATTCTCTGTTTGGTTCCATAGCTCTTTATATTCTTCTTCACAGTCAGCTTCTTCACATACACGACGGCACCATGAATGAAAGTTCAGCCAAACAACTTGTTTTCTTGTATTTCCAGTCTTATTCGGCCATCGAACAGCGATATCCATTAGGTAGTGAATCAATGTAATATTATATGTAACAACTAGTACACGTTTACCCTCGCTTACCAGCTCTGCCGCGCGAGCAGCGAGCACTAAAGATTTTCCAGAGCCTGCTGCCCCTTTTATCCGTCTGTAACCAGATTTTGTGCGTGATGTTACCAATGATTTCTGATTAGTATCTAGTTCAATAGGCTGACGTTGCGTAGCAGATGAATCAGGTTCAACGAGCCAGTTTCTTAAGTCGTCTGCAAGCGTTGCATTCATCTTAAATGAGCGTTGTCGATTGCCCTCAGGGAATACATTTTTTAAAGAGCCACTTGTTAACGAATCTTTACCTGATAACGGGTTGTACTTTCGGAATGGTTCGGATACTCGATATTGCAAACTTTCTTCAAACAAAGACTTAAGACGATGCTCGTCTGCGAAAGGAAAAATAACACCAGCGGTGATTACTGCAAACCCAGCTCCTTGCTGCAGACGAGGGCAATATAATTCAAATAGCTCTTTCTTATAGCGGCGCACTTTTTCAATAGGATTCTCTTTTTGCATTGAGAAAGACTTACCATCTTTTTTACCTATTAGTTTCGGTGCACCATTAGGACGTTTCTCAATGGAATAAGATACAGCATCTAGATCCCAATCTTTTACTTCAAATACAGCAATACCTACGTTAGGATTCAGCAAAACAAAATCAGGCTTTAAGCCGTTTAAGTGTGGTTGAAGATATATCTCCCATCCTGGTTCTAAATGGCTATCAAAAAATTTGAATACGCGCATTTCACCTGCAGTTAAAGGTTGACGTAGCTTACTAAATTCAGATTTTGGTGGTGATACGATTCTATCCATGAATTCTCTTTATTATTTAATTTTCAGCTAGACAATATTTCTGTTGCTTTTTCTTGTTCAATTAATCGTGCCAAATCACTAAGTGCTCTATCTGCCTCTAGTTTTGAAATCAAATTGAACGGTGCGTAATCAGAATTTGCACCTTTTATGGTTTGTTCCATAAACCCTGGTCCAGATCTGATTGCTCCAATTTCAGTTATCGCATAACGTTCATGAAAATATTTTTCTGGCATTTTTAGCCATTTGAATAACATGCTTTGTTGCACTAGTGGTTTGTATTCACGATCAAATACCAATTGCGCATCGGGGCTTTCCATAGCGCTAACGATGGTGATTTTTTTGAGATTCACAAACCTCCCAGGCTGGAGTAATTCTACTAGAGTAGCATTCTTAGTTAGTCTGAAATAAGGGTCTATAATAGTTAGACTCATGCTAATTTCGATCATGGGTGCAAGCGTACTAATGATATCTGGTGCATTTCGAAGAACATCAATTGAGGCTGGGATCTCCCATGATTCATCACCATCATCAATCTCATCTATAGAAATACTACCTGCAATTGACTTGTTAGATATGATCAGAGAAAAACCGCGCTGCGCTGTTTGGGCCACCAACCAGCTATTCCAGTCCTCAGCATTTATGGGTTCACGATCTTTTGGAAGGATAAATGGTTTATTATCAAGCTTTCCACGTCCGAGCTTATTCAGGTAATTCTTAACAGACTTTTGCTTCACGGGTTGCAAATTAGATGATTTTACAATTTGCATTGCTTCACTTACCCAAGCTCTTAGATCCGCAGATACATAACGACCTTTTTCGAATCCAAAGTGCTGTTTGAGCAAACGGTAATAATCCATGTCGCCCATACATTGGGGGTTTAGCGCTACTTCTTTGTACATTAGAACAATTCCTCATCGCGTTCATCAAAAAAACCATCAGGCCAGTTGTCCTCAAAATCACCATCCTCGTCGATGGATAGTCTTTTGACTGTGACGCCAGAACTTGTTGGTTCTAAATATAAAACAGCAACGTCATTAGGCGGAATTGGCTTAAATAGCGCCGTTGTTGGAGATTGATGACTTTCTCTGATTCGTCTCAATATCCTTAAAATAAGATGCTCACTATGAGTTTCAATGAGGAAGCTTTTGTCATTGCAACAGCTCATTAGTAAATCTCCTAGCGCGACCTGCACTCTTGGATGGATGTGTAACTCCGGTTGCTCACAAGACACTATCCCACCTTTTGTATCTAAAGCGGCTACAACTAAAGGGAGTACTTGTGAAATTCCTACACCAATCTCTGACGACGTTACTTCGATATCGTTATGAGTGTCCCATAACACTACCTTGCTATCAGCTGTCATAAGTGTTTTTGCATTTTTTGTTTCTTGTTCACGAATAAACTTTTTTAAAAGACCAATATCAATTGCTTCATTGGTGGTATCCGGATTTTCATCAATATCTTCCTTGGAAAAAGTTATTGATAAAGAGTCACCAAGCTCTTCAATATATTGTTTAAGGGTCGCTAGTGATGACTCGTCATCAGAGTAAAAGTGTTTACTTACTGTCGACTTATTTTTCAGCGAGTAACCTAAATTAAGTTTGTCACTATCATGTAACCAACTATTTATCAGGCTCCTTTGTGTTTCAGAACGGCCCAATCTGTCCCAGGCAGCTTTACCATGGAACCAATCTTTCTGTTTTGGATGTGGGTTCTGTTGATAGAGTGCATCAGGTATAAATCTTAAAGGTCCGATGCAAAGACTCTGGTTTAATATGTTAAGTAAGTTGTCGATTGGGGAAACAAACAACTCGCTCAATGCTTCCATAATAATTATATCTGTAGTTGCAGACTCTGTCTGAATATTGGTTTCAAGTATGAAGTTGCTCTTTGGCAAAGCCCCATTTAATGTCTTAACGCCAATTGGAAATTGTTCTGTAAGCTCTGTTTCTAGCTTACTAATTGCGCCGTCGTCACTAAAATTATCTGAATATTCATGTCCCATGCCTCTTTCAGCTATTCCCATAGCTTCTTCCCATTGGCTATTTAAATAGTCATCTGAGTTGTGCCGTATATCGTCTAACCACTCATCGTGGTCATTAGGGAGCAATAACGGGTGAAAGAAATTTAAGTCACTGAGCAAAGGGTTTTTGAGTCCAGTGTCACTTGTAATACTACCAACATATTCGTTGTTTAATGATACAGAATATCTTTCAACAAAAGCGGTGTCTTTTGATTTAGACCACGCAATAACAAATTCAAGACTAACGGTCGTTGTTGACATAGCTTGGTCTTGTAATTGGAGAGTAGATTGTGGAATAGATCTATCTAATTCAGCGAGTTCAAAAGTTTTTGCGTAAGTTGTGCCTATTTTTCCTGCTTTATCGTATTCAATTTTAATGACTATTTTTTTATCTATATCTCGGCCTGTTATTAGGTTTTCAAAGCCCCCGATGTATTTGTCATCAAGCGCTTCTATTTTTTGAACATCACATTCGCCAGTAGTTAGGATCTCTTGAAGATAGAAAAGTGATAGCAGTACAGAGCTTTTGCCCACAGAGTTCGGACCAAACAAAAGTGTTATTGGCGCAAACTCAATAGTTTGTGTTTTTTTAAATGAGCGAAAGTTTGTTAAGGATAGTTTTGTTATTTTCATATTTGATTCTGCTTAATAGTTACCAGATTATTTACTCTTTGGTGAAAGTCGGTTGATCATGTCGACCAACTGAGTAGGCCCCTGGTCATTTTTTACCATATCAGTGGCACTCGGTCTGAATAATGTTTGCAGAATAAGTTGCCTGTCTTCTTCTTTAGGTCCTTGGCCTTTTCTTGTAAGCGCTAAGTAGGTGTGAATCATTGTTCTGCGCTCTTGAGCGTCAGTGCTGAGATGAAGATGTGACATAAATATGTTGGCGAGTATTTTAATTAGCCAAATACCAAATGTTGTTAAAGCTGCGGCTGTAAATATTTTACTTAAGTGAATTTCCTTTAACGGCGCATCTAGGGTCAAATAAGAAAAACCCACGATTGTAAAGATAACAACTAGAGTCATTATGCCTAAAGCGATAGCAAACCAAATTGCTTTGTTATTGTGGCTTTTTTGTTGGATACCCCAGTACTTTACCGCAGCATGCAAGGCCAACTTATCATCATAAGTTTTGGTAATATTCTCAAGCTCACTTTTAGCAGCAGTAAGCTCCTCATCAAATTTGCTTTTAAAGCTATCTATATGAACATTCAAATCAGCCGTTTGTGTTTCAGTTTGTTCTGCCCATTCGCTAATTAAACCATCGGCTTTTGAGTTCAACTGATTCGATTCATCAATCTTGGTTTGATATTTTAAAACCCAATTGTCTCTTTGTTTAGTAAATTCGTCATCCCATTGTTCTTTTAATTGTTGTAGTGAGTTGCTGTCGTTGAGTACTCTTTCTTCGTTGCCAGCAAAGTATGCATCAGCCTCTTGAAGTGCTATATACATGTTTCTATCAATTTGCGTAATGTTAAACTCGAAACAAACAGCCATCGCTGCTATGCAATGTTCAATGCTTTTGTCGGCTTGTTGTTGGAAAAAGTCGGTGTGAGGATTATCCTCAGTGAAAAGTTGATTACTATCCAGATAGTTTGAAAAGTCATTAATAAAAGTATCAACTCTCTTATTATAGTTATTTGGATCAGATTTAAACCGAAGCAGTCCGTTAGTTATCTGCTGATGTAAATTTGTCCAACTTTGCTCAAAAACACTAAATAGTTGCTGAATTTGATAATGTTGTTTTTGTTGCGAGTTTTGCTGGTGTGTTTTGTATAGTTGACGTTGCTGTTGAACCCAAGATTGAAGCTTTTCGGGGCTATCAAACCATTTGCTGCCTGATTCGGTTTTTATGGTAATTCGTTTGAGTTTAATTTCTTCTGGTTCATCTGACATTTAAACGTCCTTGTATATATTTTTTAGGGTTAAAGCTCGCCAGCGAAGGCTTTTTGGCTAAGTGAAGTGAAGTTGCTCCCACACTCATCGAGCGACTCATCCAAACGAGTAATTAAGTCTTGTACTTTCCAGTACATGAATTTAAATCTTTGCTGCAGTTCTAACGGAGGATAAATACATTCGGTAGCTTCAAACTTCCCTTTAGAGATGTTTAGCATAGAGCCACTCGATCCTGTGGCTTGTGAAGTTAACGTTTCCTTGAATCTTGGTTGCCAAATTAAATAATTTAGAAATTCAGGCAATAATTCTTTATTAGTTCTTACATTCCATAGCTTATCCGGCAGGAAAATATTGTTGTAGTCAAATGGGACGATGCATGTTGCAGCAACTAGCTCTCTGGTATTTGCTCGACTAAATAGTAGCTCTCCTTTCTTGGGAAATACCAATTTTTTACCCTCAGGAATATCTTCACTATGAATAAATTTGTTTTCTTCAGGCTTGAACTTTCCACTCGTTACCGATGATATTTTTAATACGCCGTACTCATTGCTTTTGCATGGATAACTTTCTCCTTTGGCACTCCAGCCAGATGTAATCGCAGTTATACCATATGTAATTGGTTGAACTTTCCACCCCTTCGGATTAGTCACCGGATCACCAAACATATCCAGGAAGACGGCACGGAGGAAGTCGTCGGCGAGTTGGATGGCTTGTTGGCGTTTGCGGCGGATGGCGTCGGCTTTGTCGAGTATGGCGGCGATGCGTTTTTGTTCGGGTAATGGGGGAAGGGGGATTTCACTCTCTTTAATTATCTTATCCGAAACAGCAGGATAGTTTGCCCCGGTTGCCTTTTTGGTCATATCAGTAATAAAGGCGCTACTCTGTACCCAATAATACAAATATTTACTATTTATAAGCTGCTCAATTGGCGACAGCACACAATAACCTGTAGAAGCTGTAGCTCCATCAAATTTTTCTGTCACCAAGGCTATGCCATTCAAATTAGGTCTAACTGTAGATACTAAAATATCCCCTGCCTGAACAACTTGCCTAGCTCTGCTAGGTGCTTCGTTTGGCAATATAGATGAAACACTATTGTCAACAATGCACTTTTTGTCTTTATCCACAGAACTTAAGTCAATGTAAGAAAAGGAATCTACTTTATTAGACTTTAATGGGTTCCACGACGTAACTTTTCCGACACAGGTACTTATATTGACTAACGGCCAACTCACAGCATACCCTCCAATTCATTCAGGTCAGCCAAAATTTCACTCTCAAGTGTTTTGAGTTTTTTCAATATGACTTTCGGGTCTTCATGCTGCTCTTCCTCATAAACTACTTCTTTATAGCGGTTGATCGAAAGGTCATATTTATTAGCTTGAATATCTTTGGCATCCACCACAAACGCCTTTTGGGTCTTATCACCAAATGCTTTCATAATCTCATTTGTTGTTGCATTGCTTATGACCAAATCACGGTATTGTTTCCATTTGGCTTTAGCATCAGGCAAGTCATTGCCATCCGCACCTTTTAATTCAGTACGTTTGTCATCAAGTGAATAGCCATCGGCTTGCAGGTCATAAAACCAAACTCGTTCAGTACTGCCACCTTTGGTGAAAAACAAAATAGCGGTGCTTACACCTGCATAGGGTTTAAATACGCCGCTGGGCAGGCTGACGATGCCCTCTAGTTGGTTATTATCTATTAATTCTTGGCGTAGTTGCTGGTGCGCTTTTGACGAGCCAAATAACACACCATCTGGCACTACCACCGCCGCTCGCCCACCGAGTTTAAGTTGTCTGAGTATTGAGGCGACAAACAATAACTCGGTCTTTTTGGTTTTCACCATGTCGAGCACTTTAGGGTTGGTATTGGTCTCGTCAATCGCGCCTTTAAACGGCGGATTAGCTAAAATCACATCGAAGAAGTTTTCTTCTTGCGCGGGGTAGTTCTCTTTTATCGATTTGTTTAGCGAGTCTTGATACAAAATGTTGGCACCGTTTACACCGTGCAAGGTCATGTTCATGCTCGATACGCGAAGCATGGTGGTATCGAAATCAAAGCCCCAAAACATGTCGGTATTGATGTGTTCACGATAAGGTTCGAGTAAGTCGCCGGTATAGTTTTTATTGCCTTCTTCGTCTTCAAAAATACCTGCTTCGCTTGAATGCACTCGGTTTAAATACTCCATGCTGCGTGCTAAAAACCCGGCAGTACCACAAGCAGGGTCGCAAATGCGCTCGGTTGGCTGTGGGTCGGTCATCTCTATCATGGCATCAATGATGTGGCGCGGGGTCCTAAACTGACCGTTAATGCCAGCTGTAGTGAGTTTGCTGAGCAAGTACTCATATATATCACCTTTGACATCACTTTGGGTGAGCGGGAGGTCATCAACCATTTCAATCGCAGAGACTAATACCGACTCATTTTTGATTTCCAAATCGGCGTCTTGCATATACTCGCCAATATTGCCAAGTGCTTGCACGTTAGTGCCTTCATCATTCAAGCCTTCTTCATCTGCTATTTTCCCGAGTTTTGCAAAGTAAGGATAAACGTTACTCTTTAAGTGCTTGTGCAACTCGGTGCCACTTAAATTCTTGAAATTTTTCCATCGTAGCAATTGTCCATCAGGCGTTTGGGGGAATAAACGTGCAAAGGCTTTTCCTGTGCGGGTAGCTTTTCGCTCTGCAACTTCTTCTTGCATATCTAACATGCGAGCGAACATCAGATAACTGATTTGCTCAATAACCGTTAACGGATTCGTAATACCGCCTGTCCAAAACTTTTCCCAGAGTCGGTCGATATTGTTTTTGATAGGTCCTGTTAGCATGTAAAATTTCTCTTCTTATTCTGTATAGATTTATTTGTTTATTTGCGAGTCGTCTTCACGCACAAAGGGCTTAAGTAGCGTCACCAAATCGTTAATCGATTCAGGTTCAAAAATACCATCTACGCCTTCGTGCGATATTGCTGTGAACGGCGAATCATATAGTGTTTCTACCCGAATTGAACCATGTTGTGCAATGTAATTTTTAAGTAAGTTCATAAACTGCACTTGTTGTGCAGTTAGTGTTGGGTGAGCATGTAAGAATGCTTTGAAATGAGATTCAACGGCACTTGTGTTAAGCCCTACTAATTCACGCACGGTTGCTTGCAGTTGGTCAGCGGTGCGGCCATAAAAGTCGTTCAATGTTTGTAAATTCACACCTGGGTGAGTGGTTAATATGGTTGATGTTAAGCTTTTTAGCTCATCTTCGGTAACAGTAACCCCACTATGTATTTTCTTTAACACTGGGTTAGCCGCTATCATGCCATCTAAAATACTTTTTAGGCGGCGGCGATATGCCATTGCTTCATCGGTGCCAGCAATTTTAACGACTCGCTCTGTTTCGGTTACATAGCGGTCCGCTGTTTTAGTGGTGGGTGTATATGTTCCTTCGCTGCCAGCTGATGCCTTATATTTCATTATTCCGCGCAGTTCAGAGCGTGCCCATTCTAAATCTTGAGTAGTCGTGTTTTGCCAAAAAGCACTGGTTTTTACTTTTTCCAACACCTTGTCTTTTTGACGCACAGCTTGAATATTCACGGCGAGCTTTTCAAGCTGCAATAGTAATAAATCACGGTTGTCCTCAAAGCAAGTTGCTTCTTCGACCAAGCACTGCATAGTAAATGCAATTTGCTTGTCGAGCGCTGTGGCATGCTTGTCCCGAAGCACTCTGGCAGACATAAGAGGCGCAACTATGGTGTCTAAGTCATGCTGTGTTTTCGCAGTAAACTTTTTGAGTTGGTCTGTTTGTTGTAATTGATGAATAAGGCGTAAATTGCGTCTTACGGCAACACTGTCATCGGGTAAATCATTAATGTCAGCTTTTATCTGGGCAACGCCTAAGTCAAATGCTTGTGAGTGATTGCGTTCAAGCGCCGCTTTTGTGAGCGCCAGTCTTGCTTCAAAGGTCGTTTGCAGAAGAGACTTGCCGCCAACATCATCAGGCTCTTTGTACTCTTCTTCAAAAAACTCGAAGTTACCGTAGTGGTCGAAAATGTAAAACTCACTCTTGTCATGGCCTTTACCAAAGAGGTCTAGGCGTAATCGTGTTCCACGACCAATCATTTGCCAGAACTTTACCCACGACTTTACGGTTTTGGCAAAAACTAAGTTGACTACTTCAGGCACATCAATACCGGTGTCAAGCATATCCACTGAAATTGCTATTCTGAAGTCGTTGTCTGCTTTTTTGAACTCTTTAATTAAGCTATCAACATGGGGTACTTTATTATGAATAACCTTGCAGACTTTGCTTCCGTATTGCGGATACAAATCGCAGAACATCTTTTCTAAATGCTCCGCATGCTCTTGGCGCTGGGCAAAAATAATAGTTTTACCTATTAATGAACCTGTTTCATCTTTAATGCCATTATTTATCAGATTTTCGATTATGATTTTATCTGTTTTTTCACTGAATATTTTACGTCCAATGTCCTTACCTGCAATCGTGGTAGTTTTGGCTTCTTCAAGTCCTAAGTCTTCTTCCAACTGCTGCTGTTGCTCTTCACTCAAATCATTGTAGTGAATGCCATCGCGCAAAAACTCAGTGGTTAAGTCCTTAACTCTAAAAGGCACCAAGTAAGGAGGCTCATTGTTTATAGCGGCATCTAACCCAAAGTTGAATGTTGGGTCATTAGCTTCACAATCAAACATGGTATAGGTATGTCGACTGGTGAATTTTACTGGTGTTGCCGTTAAGCCGACTTGTAGCGCATCGAAATAATCAAATAGGTCGCGGTATTTATTATAAATAGAACGATGACTTTCATCCGCAATAATCAGGTCAAAAAAGCCCACGTCTAATTGTGCAAAACGGTTCATCATGCCAGGGTAAGTGGCTATATAGATCCGAGCTGATTGGTCAATTTTATTCGTTTCCCCTATCACGCAACGTGGCTCACTTGGCAAGTTCTGTTTAAAAGCTTCATCTGCTTGTACGCGTAGCTCTTTTCTATCGCATAAGAACAACGCTCTCTTCGCCCAACCAGTTCTAAGCAATAATTCAGCTAATGCTATCGATACACGGGTTTTACCTGTTCCTGTCGCTTGTATGATGAGTGCCTTGCGACGTTGACTTTGAAAGTGAGCGCCGACTGTTTTTATTGCTTCAATTTGATAAGGGCGATCGGCTATCTTTAAATCTGGGTTATGCTTTTCGAGTTCTTCAACGCGATAGTTACGCTGATATATCAAATATTCAAGACTGTCTTTACTATAAAAGCCATAAACAGGGCGGTAAGTATTATATTGTTTGTCGTCCCAAATAAAGGTTTCATACCCGTTGGTGTAAAAGATTACTGGGCGCACATAACCCATGTCTTCTAGCGCATCGGCATATAACCTTGCCTGTTCTCTGCCTGCTTGCAGATTGGTATTGCCTGACTTCTTAGCTTCCACTACCGCTAAAGGCTGACCGTTGTCAGCCCAAAGTACATAGTCAACGTAACCGTCTCCTGATGGGTTATTTGGAAATTTGACTTTAACTTCTTGTCCTACAGAGTCTGAGTTGCCTACATCCCAGCCAGCTTGTAATAACATTGCGTCAATCAACAACACGCGTGTTTTAGCCTCATTCCATTGCAAGCTATCGGCGACTGACTGGCTCTGCTGTTTGCTTTTGCTTTGCTCAGCTTCACTTGGTGCTTCTGTTTTAGCCGCGTTCTTTATTCTTTCTTTTTCTAGTTCAGCAACAACACGCTCTAGTTCTTCTTGCTGTTTCTTTAAGTCTTTTTCATATGCACTGACTGATTTATTCAGTAATGACAATTTTTGAGTAGGGTCAGGTATATCTTGAAAAGTGGGAATGCTCTTTTGGCTTTTACCGTAGTATTTTACAGCCATGTAGGTTGCTAGCTGATGTGCTGTGCCCAATGCCATTTGCGCGTTGCGTAGTTCACCTGTTGCACCATGCGCAGGATCGTTACCCAATACGCGTACATAGTTTATTTGATGGATAAGCGATTTACTGACACAGTCTTCAAAAACAGGGTTTTTGACTAAGTCGTAAAAACCTGCGCGTGGGACGCGTGGCAGTCTTTCTTCTTTGTAGATAGCTTTTGTCAATTCTTCAGCAAACGATCTCACTCGAGTGAGTGCACTTCCAGGATCAATAAACAATATCGCTTCAGCTAAACCGGCAAGGTTTGCTAGCGTTTCGTTTTCTGGTCTTAAAAATTCAAAGTTCATAGATTGCATAAGTTTATTTCCATTTATACTTAAGGTACTGCCAGCATCATGCCAAGTTTTACTTTATGTTGTACTTCTTAATCCAGTTGTCTAATGTCTGGTAGTTTTTAATGCTTAAAAGAGATGCCGCTTTGGTTTTGTTACCATGACATATATCCATGGCTTGAACAACATAATGATACGTTAATTCGCCAATAAGCTCATTTATATCAAGGCCTTGACCTACATCTCTCTCCATTATACTTTTACTTTGACTTGCCGTACTTAAAAGTGACTGTGAAATGTCGTCTTGCGTTAAAATATCACTTGCTTGCCAAAGGGTGGCTCTAAGAATAGTTGCTTGAAGTTCTCTTACATTACCGCTCCATAATTGTTTAGATATAAAATTTATTGCACTAACAGAAAATTTCTTATGTAT
>Ga0307488_10001140_pt1 | contig 22321 bp, 17 predicted proteins | sample SB02metaG_FD_202248 | JGI IMG/M metagenome (GOLD analysis project Ga0307488, IMG submission 202248) | Sea-ice brine microbial communities from Beaufort Sea near Barrow, Alaska, United States - SB 0.2 | ecosystem: Environmental > Aquatic > Marine > Coastal | place: USA: Alaska | collected... | reverse complement strand
TTTGACGTTTTAGCAGCATTACTTCGCGCTGGCCCCCCCCACTCGCTATCGCCAAGTGAATTGCTAGAGCAGATGCACATTACATCTGGCACCCTGACAACCAGAATTGATAAGTTAGAGAAAAGAGGCTTAGTCAAAAGAAAAACTAAAAAGAACGACAAACGCAGTGTCAATGTTGGCCTTACGAATAAAGGATTGAAATTGATTGATGAGGTTATTGTTGAGCATGTAAAGAATCAAGAAAAAATCGTTTCCGTTTTTGATGCAGAAGAACAACTGATTTTTATCTCTCTGTTACAAAAATACCTCGCTCATAACGTAAACAAAAAGAAACAATAAGCAATTACCTTTTTTTTTAGTTTTTACTGATTTTTATTAGTGTTATTAATCATTTATACCTACACTCTATCTCATACAACTTATACTCATCGATTATGCAAATTAAGTACTTTTCCACCGTAATTATTCTCTCCGCATTTTGGTTATTACTAACAAAAGGTGAACTTGCCTCACTTATCGTTGGTTTCTTTTTTGTTGCACTTGCTGTTTTTGCATCTTATCGGCTGGCGCATGGAACAGAGATGACAAGAGCATCACCTCAAATAAAAATACGAGAATTACCAAAATTTGTTTTATTTTTTTTAATTAATTCAATGAAAGGAGGTTTAACGACGGCGAAAATAGCGTTCTCTCCAATAGAATCCATAATACCTGATTTAGTCCACTACCCTATTATGCATCTCAAAAAGGGGGCTTCAACACATCTGTTTATGAACTTAATTAGTCTTTTGCCGGGATCCGTCAGCGTCATTCGCGAGCCTTCCGGCGTTTTAGTGCACGTGCTAAACACAGGCGTTGACACAATTTCAGAACTGCGAAAATGCGAGGAGGCTGTTTGCAGCTTGTTTGGTATAAATAGTTCAACTGAGAAAATAAATTAGAGATCAATCTATGAATATTTTATACGTTTGCGTGATTACTGTTTTGTTACTTTGTTTAGTCGGTGGTTTTATCAGGGTTTTGCTTGGTCCAGATAATTCTAATCGAATGCTTGCATCTCAATTATTCGGCACCATCGGAGTCACCATAGTGGTTGTATTGGCTTTTTTGCAAGATAACGAAGTGTTGGTAAACGTTGCTTTGATAATTACACTGTTGGCATCAATTACTGTAATCGCTTTTCTCAAGCTGGCAGAACAATCGGACTCTGTTTCTGACGACGCAGAGAGAATGTAATATGCTACTCAATGCTTTTACAATAATTATGCTATTACTTGGTTGTTTCTTTTTTGTCGCGGGGACGGTCGGATTGATCAGATTTCCTGACGTTTTTTGTCGATTGCATGCGCTGACAAAATCGGACAACTTAGGACTTGGTTTGATTGTCATTGGTCTTTTACCACAAACAAATACCTTATCGATGGCGATTAAACTGGTATTAGTGTGGCTATTGCTCCTAATTACTAGCGCTGCAAGCTGTCACTTAATAGCGCGAAACGAATACAAAAAACAAATGCAAATAACGTCTTTAGAAATCAAGCCACAGGAAAACAACAATGACCGGTAACCTGTGGATCGATATATTGCTATGTTTATGTGTACTTTTCATTGCGGCTTCTATTTTTTTAGTTAAAAACACATTCAGTGCTATTGTCCTATTTATCAGTTTAGGACTGGTGGTTACCTTTTGCTGGATAAGACTGAATGCTATTGATGTTGCAATTGCAGAAGCCGCTATAGGATCAGGTTTAACCGGTGCAATGCTTGTCGCTGCTTGGCGTAAGCTTTCCTCTGACAATAGCAAGAATCAACATCGTAAAGACAAGGAAAAGTCTGAATAATGCAAACCTATTGGCTAGTCAATCAACGCGCAATCAATATACTAATAATTGGCTTAGTGAGTGTTCTCACGGTGCTACTTATTGTCGCATTTATTGAGCAACCAGTTCACGATAATGCACTTAGAACTCTCGCACTAGACAACCTAGAAAAAACGGGGGTTTCTAACCCTGTAACTGCTGTTTTATTGAATTACCGCGCCTACGATACTTATATGGAATTCGCCGTGTTTTTATGTGTCGCGGTGGCGGTGGTTCCTTATGTCCTAGATGTGCAAGTATCTGCTCAGAAGCCGTCGTCTGAATCACAAGTATTATCAATAGCAAAAGTCTTCGTTCCATTATCAATAATAATGGGAGGCTATTTACTGTGGATTGGATCAAGCCAACCAGGAGGAGCCTTTCAAGCGTCATCTCTATTGGCAGGTTGTTTAGTTCTATTGTCATTGGCTAATGTAAAGACCATTGATTTTTCTAAAGTGCGTATTCGCTTACTCTTAAGCTCCGGCTTATTAGCTTTTGTTGCCGTTATCATACTTTCGTTTTTTCAAACCCGAGGATTTATCATACTGCAGCCCACTTTCGCTGGCGCATTAATTTTATTTGTTGAGTTTTTTGCGACATTTGCCATTAGTGTGACATTGTTTTTGTGTTTTGAATCCATTCACAAAGGGCATCTATGATCATGCTAACTCAATCAATACTCTTCAGTATTTGTGCTGCTATATTACTTGCAATCGGTTTAATGGGGTTTTTACTAACAAGTGATTTCCTGCGAAAATTGTTAGCGTTGAATGTTATTGGCATGGCTATATTTATGGTCTTAATTGCAGCGGCAAGTGCTGACCCTAATGCAATTGATCCAATACCACATGCGATGGTACTAACCGGGATTGTAGTGGCTGCGGCTGGCACTGCACTTGGGTTAAACTTAGCCTCAAAAATAGCAAGATTTGCTCGTAGCATCCAAAATGAAAACTCAACACAACAGAACAAAACAGTTGGTTCTGAGAAAGTCAGATCTGAAAAACACACGCCTGACGGAAAGGGTAAGTAATGCCGCCAACATTCTACGTTATTAGTACCCCATTATTGCTGGTATTACCTTTATTCACCGCAATTTTATGTTTTGTCGTGCCATCAATTAGTATCAAACGTTATATTAGTATTTTCGTTGCTGTTATTTTAGTTATTATTTGTATTTTACAAGCAAGTTATGTTCTTGACAGTGCCGAGCCATTGCACGTTATTGTAGGAGGATGGGAGCCTCCACTGGGCATCAAACTTGTAGTTAATGGGTTTGGAAGCATTATGTTACTCATGACGTCTATTATTGGCCTAGCAATCACATTTTATAGCATTCATTATTTTGAAAGTAATGACAAAGAGTCGCGTTTTTGGCCACTTTGGTGGTTTCTGATTACTGGATTACTGGGTGTTTTTGTTTCATCGGATATTTTTAACACTTATATAATGCTAGAACTATTAGGCTTAGCATCGGTAAGTTTGATCGCTATTCAAGGAACCCAAAAAGCACTGCAAGCTTCCTATCAATATCTTTTAGTTGGACTACTGGGCTCGTTACTTTATTTACTAGGTGTTGCTATTATTTACAGGACCTATGGCGTCTTGGATAATGAGTTACTTGCCGAATTAGCACAAAATAATTTAAGTACTAAATTAGCTCTAGCCTTCATTACATTGGGAATGATGATGAAATGTGCCTTATTTCCCTTACATTTTTGGCTACCCGAAGCTCATTCGAATGCATCGGCACCAGTGAGCGCGATGTTATCCGCTCTTGTTATTAAAGCCGCCTTTTTTATATTATTCACATTTTGGTTTGAAATACTTACACCAGTGGTCACCATGTCTGCAGTAACATTAATGGGTTTCTTGGGTGCTTGCGCTGTCATTTACGGTTCTTATCGCGCGTTTACTGCACCTCGGCTGAAGTTACTAGTTGCCTACTCGACAGTAGCTCAAATTGGTTACCTATTTTTAGCTTTTCCGCTAATGATTGATACTCCAGAACTAGCCAGAACCGCTATTATTTATTTTATTGTGGCTCATGGCTGCGCAAAAGCAGCCATGTTTTTATCTGCGGGATCTATTCAAAAAGCAGCCGGACATGATCGTTTGGCTGAACTGAAAGGCATTGTTATACATTTACCAGTCAGTATTTTCATTTTTGCTGTAGCAAGCGCAAGCTTAATCGGTTTACCACCTAGCGGTGGTTTTATTGCAAAATGGTTACTACTAAAAAACGCAGTTCAATCGGGTCAATGGTGGTGGGTGGTTACTTTATTTATTGGCGGGCTGCTCGCATCAGCTTACTTATTTAGAGTACTCAACTTAACATTTACCTCTGTAGACCAAGCACCTATTTTATCCGGCACATATAGTGAGAAGAAATTACTAGGGGCTGCTGTCTTAGCAATTATCACTATCCTAATTGGACTCAATGCCATATGGTTAACGAGCATGATCGGGAGCAGTGCGTGATGAATATGATGTTATGCGAGCCTCAACTATTCATAGCACTGGAAATATTAATAGCGATAAGGAGCGACTATGCTTAACGCTTGGCTCCCCCTTATAATTCTTATTGTCGCTTTTACAACAGGCATGTTGATGCTGTTGATTAAGGAAAAAAGCGAAAACTTAAGAACGACGGTTAATTTAAGTAGTGCCGCCATTAATATCGTTCTCATATTTATTATGCTTAATGGCGTAGCTCAAGGTGAGGTTTTTGAAACTCGATTACCGTTACTGCCGGATATCAATTTAGTATTCAAAGCAGATGCTCTATCTCTGATGTTTGTGAGCTTGTCAGGAGTACTTTGGTTTTTTACGACCATTTATGCAGTGGGATATTTTAGACAGGGTAAAAATCGAAGCCGCTTCTTTGGCTTTTTTAGCTTGTGTGTATTTTCTACACTCGGGATAGCATTAGCGGGTAACTTAATTACTTTTCTGATTTTTTATGAGCTACTTACACTGGCTACGTATCCGCTAATTGTCCACAAAGGTAACGAGGCATCCTTGCGCTCGGGTAAAATATATTTGCGTTACACCATGATAGGCGGAGCTATGTTAATGGTGGGCGTCGTTTGGTTGAAATCAATTGCAGGAGCATTGGATTTCTCAGCAAACGGAACATTATTAAATACCGCCGTGATAGACGAATTTACACTTAGTGCTATATTTATTTTATTATTAATCGGATTAGGTGTAAAAGCTGCTCTTTTTCCACTGCATGGTTGGTTGCCAAGAGCAATGGCTGCGCCAGCCCCAGTCAGTTCACTTTTACACGCTGTTGCCGTAGTCAAAGCAGGTGCTTTTGGTATTATTCGAGTCATTTACGACGTATATGGTATTGAATTATCGAGCACATTAGGTCTATTGCAGGTGTTAGTTGTGCTTGCCAGTTTTACCATTTTATATGGATCCATTAGAGCTGTTTTTCAGGATGATATAAAAAAGCGACTTGCGTATTCTACAGTGAGCCAGGTGTCATATATTACCTTGGGTATAGCACTCGCAGGGCCTATGGCTGCCATAGGTGCAGTCGCCCACTTAGCGCACCAAGGTGTGATGAAAATTACCATGTTCTTTTGCGCTGGAAACCTGGCAGAATCTCAACATATATACAAAGTCAGTCAACTCAACGGTATTGCCAAAAAAATGCCCATTACCATGACTGCATTCACTATTGCTATCTTTGGCATGATTGGTATCCCGCCTATTGCCGGTTTTGTATCAAAATGGTTTCTTGGAGCGGGTGCCATTGAAGCTGGATATCCATGGGTTATAGTATTTTTGGCAGGAAGTAGTTTGCTCAATGCCATCTACTTTCTACCTATCATATATCGTGCTTGGTTTTTACCATTACCCGAGATAAATGAGTATGAGGAGCATTCAAAAACTAGAAAGTTAGAAGCCAATTGGATGATGCTTTTTCCACCTGTCGTCACTATCGCTTTTTCAGTTTTAGCAGGGCTGTTTGCGCAACATAATTTTAGCCCCTTAAGTTGGTCTAAACTCATAGTCGACGAAAATCGAATTGGACAGCTACCCGCAAAAATGTCAGTTTTATTCGATACTGCACTAATGCAAGCTTCTAATTTATTGGGACTTGTTATTCTCCTTCCATTTGCGGTCGCATTGCTTATTTGGTGTTTTAGAAAAGTAGAAAAATTATATTTATTGCTGCCTGTATGTGCCATTTTTGCGATTTATGTTGGTGTTCAGCCATCCATATTATTTCAGTCCTACCCTAATCTATTTTTTGGTAGCGAGCTTATCCTTGATGCCACAAGTCGAAGCTTTTTGTTGCTATCGGGTGTGCTGTGGTTACTCGCCAGCACTTACAGTTTGTTTTATCCAAACCTTGGAGATAATAAACCACAATTTTTTACTTTATTTGCTGTGGCCATGGGAAGCAGTTTTGGCTTGGTACTTAGCGCCGATATGTTTGGTTTTATTACCTTCTTTACTTTTATGAGTTTAGCTTCTTACGTACTCATCATTCAAGGTGGCCTTGCGCCTGCTCGCAAAGCAGCCAATGTGTATATTAAATGGGTAATTATTGGCGAAGTGGCCATCTTTAGTGCCTTTTGTATAATCAATTACCTGAGTTTCAATCCGAGTTTCGATAACAACACTCTATTGCAGTTTATGGCAATTATGCTAGTCGTTGGCTTTGGTATAAAAATTGGCTTATTCGGATTTCATTCTTGGCTACCTTTGGCTCACCCTGTTGCTGTCGTCCCCGCGAGTGCATTGCTAAGTGGCTTTATGGTAAAAGCTGGAATAATTGGTTGGATGAAGTTCTTCCCATTTGAACTTAATAACGTTAGTTTTTACGAAGTTGGTTTAGTCACTGTTTTATTGGGCATAACAGGCACCTTTTATGCTGCAATCAAAGGAATATTGCAAAAAGATCCTAAGGCTGTTTTGGCATATTCAACAATTAGTCAAATGGGGATATTGTCAGCTTGCTTTGGCGTAGTTTTAATAAAGCCTGAATTGAAGACCGTGATGTTACCCGTGATTGTGTTTTATTCTATTCACCATGGTTTGGCTAAATCAGCTCTGTTTTTGTCAGTGGGTATTAGTGGTTTACTTAATCCCGCAATTAAAGCAAATAAAGCACTGGTCTTTATTTGTTACTCAGTAATGATTGTGCCGGCAATTGCTCTGATAGGAGCGCCGTTAATGAGCGGTTTTTTTGCAAAAAGTGCACTTAAAGTGCTGCTAGTTGATTTCCCGGAGCTTAAAATGGCAATCTCAGTTAGTGCAATCTTTACCGGGCTACTCATGTGTCGTTTTATTCATATGATCCGTTACAAGGCTCATCACATTGCATTGGATAATACGCAGGGCGTTACTGAAATATCAACAACCAACCATTATCTTCCCTTGGTATTATTGTGTGTTATCAATACCTTGTTAGTGCTGCTGGTTCCTCTGTACTTACTCAGTATGGGTGCTACATTGAGCATTTACTTAACCGCGACAAATGTATTAAATGGCTCTTATCCTGTCATTATTTGTTTAGTTATATATTTTGTACTCAATAAGTGGCTTTTACGTCGCCTGATTGAAATTAACAAGTACCTTTCTGATGCCTTGAACTTGCAGTTTGAAAAGATCAAACAATTTACGCAAATCACAGTTAAGAATTTAAGCACTTTAATTCACCCCGCAGTTCCTCAGAGCGATCATTGTGAGCAAGGGGATAACATATTCCAAAACCATTGGTTAAATGCGAAAGAATATGGAACTAAAAGCATGAATTCACCGTCTATAGCATTGTTACTGATGGTTATTTGCTTATTGTTAGTGGTTTCATTTTTTAACTAATGACTCCGGCTAATAGTAGTAAATCTCGTTGGTATTGTCGTACAAAAGCACAATGAAGCAGTTAATTAACATTGTAGCCCTGTTGGTTTATTTGATTATTCTATACATCTAAAGGTGCAATAAATATGTTTGATAATATTTTAGTTTATATCGATCACAACCTAGCTTACTCCAGTTTATTGGCCTGCGTATTGAACGTAGCTAAAACGCATAGAGCAAAAGTCACTTTAATGGGAACTGTGCCCTCGTTGGACAATAAGGTCGAATACTCTCTTTCAGAGGACATTGTTAAAGAAATTTATGACGATCAATATACCAAAGTGCAAGTTGCATTGGATAACTTTACAGCACAATTAGAACTCGCCCATATCGAATCAGATACGTTGATTAGCGTGGGGACTCCGTTTATTGAAATTTGTAGGCAAGTTCAACAAAACGATCAAAACCTGGTTATGCTTTTGGCTGACAAACACCAATCTGGACTATCAAAAGTCTTTTTTGGTTCAACCCAAATGCACCTACTAAGAAAGTGCCCTACAGCTGTTTGGATTGTAAAATCAAACTCTATGCCAGTTGCACAACACATTCTAGCTCCCATCGATGTCGGGTTTGTCAGTCCAGAAGAGTCTGACATTAATACTGCCATTGTAGAGACCGCTAGAGTAATGGCGCAGAAAGGCAATATGACGGTTGAATTTATGCATGTTTGGACACTTTTTGGTGAAAGCTATTTTAGTGGTCGAGGGGGGTTGTCAAAGCTCGAAATTAAAAAACTCCGTAAAAAACGAAAAGTTGAATTGGGTAAAAAACTACGTAAGCTCGTGCGCAAAGCCGAATGGGTTGATTTGGATGTAGCACTTTCATTACCAAGAAATGAAGCTGCGGCGAGTCAAATAGTGAAGTCAGTAAAAAAGAACAATATTGACCTACTCATTATGGGTACATTGTGCCGCACTGGTATTGAGGGATTTTTCATTGGCAACACAGCTGAAAAAATCCTAAATGAAGTGTCTTGCTCCGTACTAGCACTCAAGCCCCAAGGCTTTAAGTCGCCTGTCTCCTAACTTTGTAAAAGCAGTATAGGTCGCAAAAGTTACTTATGCTGCTAATAGCAAACAGTCTTATTTGTATCTAATTTTACGGTTAATTAAGTTCAAGCCTATACTGTCTGCAACTTGCCAAAATACATACCGATGAGTTTTGCTGCGTTTTCTTGCATAGAGAACGCATCAGGATCTTCCAAATACTCAACCGCAATGCCACGTAAATAAGCACTAATACCAATGGTTAATAACATAGAATCAGTATTTTCTGGAAGCACGCCTTGTTTAATTGCCTTGTCAAAGTAACGCGACAATGTGACATGTTTTTGTTTCTTCTTTACATTATAACGGTCTTTGCTTTGCGCAAACTCATCGGAGTAATCGCAGCGCAGTAAAAATAAAGTCGCAATTTTTTTCTTCGTTTCATTTTCCTCTAAATCAATAAGTAGTTTCGTGCATACTTCCTGCAACTGCACTATAGCATTAGGGCTAACCGCTTCGAGACCATCAGTAATCATCTGTATAAATGGCAAATGTAATTGGTCATGTAATGCTTCGAAAATATCTTGTTTACTAGAAAAATGCCAATAAACAGCGCCTCTTGTCACATTAGCCGCTTGCGCAATTTTTTGTAACGACGTTTTGGCCACACCATGTTCACTGAATAATCTGACAGCGGCATCTAAAATTGATTGCTTTGTATTGTCCGCCTCTTTCTTCGTTTTTCTCATGACTATTAACTCCTCCACAAATATGGATGACAACAAACTGTCTGTTTTTGTTTGTATCGTTTCTTGCTTGATAAATTGACAACATACATTCATGTATGTATATTAAGATAGTGAATTATGGCGTGTTTGTCTAGCCTAATCATCTTTTCTCTTCAAGGTTTATATATGAATACATTTAGAATTTGTTTGATGATGGGGTTTCTATCAGCCGCCATTTATGGCTGTTCCGATGCCAAAAATGACCGACAAGGTCAGGCTCAGCAGCCAGCACCTGCCGTTTCTACTCTGATACTCGAGAAGCAAAGCGTGGACATCTCGATGGATTTACCCGGCCGTGTTACGCCCTTTAAGCAATCTCAAGTTCGTCCACAAGTGGATGGCGTTATCATTAAACGATTCTTTGAAGAAGGTGCACAAGTTAAGCAAGGTCAGCAGCTTTATCAAATTGACGACGCTCGCTATAGTGCGCAACTAAATAGTGCCCATGCTGATGTAAAAAGCGCGCTAGCAAACCAAAGAACTATGCAAGCTAAAGCCGCTAGGTATAGAGACTTAGTGTCGAGAAATGCCGTTAGTCAGCAAGAATACGATGACGTTATTGCGCAAAACGAGCAAGCAAATGCAAATATTAGTGTGGCTGAAGCCAAAGTCACTGTTGCCAAAGTGAATGTGGATTACACCAAAGTGTATGCGCCAATAGACGGGCAAATTAGTCGTTCCTATGTAACTGAAGGTGCATTGGTAACAGGAAATCAATCACAGCAACTCGCTACTATCACTCAGCTAAATCCTATTTACGTTGATATGCAAGAATCTGGCGCCGCTATTTTAGAGTTACGTCGTGAAATGCAGCAGAAAAAAGCCTTGCCCGTATCCGTGTTAGTAAATGAAACCAGCAATGAACTCTATTCTCAGCAAGGTCAGCTTAAATTTTCAGAAGTAACTATTGATCAAAGCACCGGTTCGATTACGTTGCGCGCAATAATGCCCAATCCAAATGGAATTTTGCTACCTGGTTTATTCGTTAAAGCAAGAGTACACGTTGGTTCAAAAGATGCAGTTTTAGTACCTCAGCGCGCCACAATGCGCCAACCTGATGGCAGCCTAACCGTCTATTTGGTCGATGTTAACAATCAGGTTGTTGCTAAAAAAATAAATCCAATAAAATCTATTGGTTCAGACTATGTCGTTACTACCAATTTAGATTCAGGTGAAAAACTCATTGTAACCGGATATCAAAAAGTTAAACCCGGCGCTACCGTTAACGCAGTCCCTTGGACAACAAATTAATAACGAAACACTCGCTAGACTTAATCTAGCTTGGTACACACTTTAATTTTAGAAACGAATTAGGAAAGCAATTTATGGCTGGCTTTTTCATTGAACGTCCCGTTTTTGCATGGGTACTCGCCATTATCACCATGCTCACCGGCGTACTTGCAATTTCATCTCTGCCTATAGAGCAATATCCAAAGGTAGCTCCTCCCACTGTATCTATCTCCGCCGCCTACCCTGGTGCATCAGCAGAAACAGTTGAAAACTCAGTTACTCAAGTCATTGAGCAAAGTTTGTCTGGTATTGATAACTTAAGTTACTTCTCAGCAAGTAGTGCAAACAATTCAATGACAATCACCTTGAGTTTTGCACCAGGAACCAGCCCAGATATCGCACAAGTACAAACTCAAAACAAAGTACAAGGTATTATTTCGTTGCTACCGCAGCAGGTGCAACAACAAGGCGTTACGGTAACTAAATCAAACGCGGCCTTTGCTCTGGTCGTCGGTTTTTATTCCGACAATGAAGATATAAGTCAGTTTGATTTAAGCGACATGTTGGTATCACAGTTTCGCGACCCTATTTCAAGAATAGATGGCGTGGGTAATGTGCGTGTATTTGGCTCGCAGCGTTCGATGCGTATTTGGTTAGATCCAGCCAAGTTATACAGTTTTAACCTTACCCCAGTAGATGTGCGCAATGCGGTCACCGTGCAAAACACCGATGTGTCTGCAGGCCAGCTTGGTGGGATGCCTGCTATAGACGGACAGCAAATTAATGCGACTATACAAGCACAGTCTCGACTAAAAACGGTTGAGGACTTTGAACGCATCGTGCTTAGAGTTAATACTGATGGTTCTCAAGTAAGAGTGCGCGATGTCGCTCGAATTGAACTTGGTGCGGAATCATACGATGTTGTTGTTCGCTATAAGCGCCAACCAGCCTCGGGGATGGCGGTCAGTTTGGCAACAGGTGCAAACGCACTTGATACTATTGAGCGAGTAAAAGCGAGAGTAGATGAGTTAAAATCGACCCTGCCCGATGGCGTTAATGTAGTCTATCCGCTTGATTCTTCACCTTTTATAAAACTGTCAATTAAATCAGTGGTACAAACCTTAATTGAAGCCGTTGTGTTAGTTTTCTTAGTTATGCTGCTGTTTTTACAAAACTGGCGAGCAACTCTTATCCCTACCATCGCCGTGCCCGTTGTATTACTCGGTACTTTTTCTGTACTTTACGCGTTTGGATTTAGCATTAATGTATTAACCATGTTTGCCATGGTGCTAGCGATTGGCTTACTGGTCGATGACGCTATTGTGGTGGTCGAAAATGTTGAACGTATTATGGACGAAGAAAGCTTGTCGCCAAAAGAGGCGACTAAAAAGTCAATGAAGCAGATAACTGGGGCTCTTGTGGGTATAGCCGCCGTTCTGTCGACCGTATTTATTCCGATGGCTTTTTTCAGTGGCTCGGCGGGCGCTATCTATCGGCAGTTTTCAATAACTATCGTTTCAGCCATGGGATTCTCAGTGTTAGTTGCGATTATTTTATCGCCTTCGTTATGTGCTACATTGCTGAAACCACACGATCCTAACAAAAACAGAAATAAAGGTTTTTTTGGCTGGTTTAATCGCAATTTCAATAAAGGCAGAGATGGTTATGAGCGTGCTACTATGCATATCGCAAAGCGCGTTAAACGCTACCTAGTTGTCTATGGTGCGCTCGTTGGAGTCATGGTCATTATCTTTTTGCGCCTACCTACTTCCTTTTTGCCTGACGAAGATCAAGGTAGTATTTTAATGCTACTCAACACACCTCCGGGCTCAACAGCACAACGCACGTTAGAATCAGTAAAGCAAGCTGAGGACTTTTTCCTAACCACTCATGGCGACGTCACATCCGACTTATTTACAGTGGTTGGCTATAGTTTTGCAGGACAAGCACAAAATACGGCCATGGGTTTTGTGCATTTAATTGATTGGGACCAAAGAGATGAATCAAATAGCGCATTTGCCATTGTAAACCAAGCATACGGTGCGTTTGCCAAAATTCAAGATGCCACTGCGTTCCCAATTCTACCGCCACCTATACAAGAACTAGGAAATGCCACCGGTTTCAACATGCAGCTTGTTGATAGTGCCGGCGCCGGTCACGAAGCACTTATGAATGCACGAAATCAATTGCTCAGCATGGCTGCAAAAAATTTAAAACTTGCTGGCGTTCGCCCGAACGGGTTAGCAGATGTTGCACAATTCAAAATTGATATTGATAGTGAAAAAGCATCAGCACTTGGCATTCCTTTAAGTGATATCAATAGCGCATTGCAAATTGCTTGGGGCTCCAGCTACGTGAATGACTTTATTGATAATGGCCGTATTAAACGCGTATACATGCAAGCAGATGCTCAACACAGAATGGTACCTGAAGACCTTCAGAAGTGGTATGTACGCAATAATCATGGCGAAATGGTGGCATTCAGTGCATTCGCGACTACGCAATGGACGTTTGGTTCGCCAAAGTTAGAACGGTTTAATGGTATTGCTTCGGTGAATATTCAAGGTAATCCGGCACAAGGAATATCCTCAGGTGAAGCAATGACTGAAATGGAAAACATGGTTAACCAGTTATCTGGTGGTTTCGGGGTTGATTGGGCTGGTTTATCTTATGAAGAGAAAGCGGCTGGTTCACAATCAGGTCAGTTATATCTAATTTCCATTCTGGTCGTTTTCTTGTGTTTAGCTGCATTATATGAAAGCTGGTCGGTACCAATCTCCGTATTACTAGTCGTGCCCTTAGGCATATTAGGTGCCGTTGCAGCAGCATTTATGTTCAACCTACCTAATGACATTTATCTGCAAGTTGCATTCTTGACCACCGTTGGGTTAGCAGCAAAAAATGCGATTTTAATTGTTGAATTTGCAAAAGACCAAGTTGGAAATGGGGTTGATGTTATGACTGCAGTTTCAACTGCAGCCAAACAGCGTTTTCGTCCAATTATAATGACTTCTATGGCATTTATATTAGGAGTTACGCCTTTGGCCTTATCAAATAGTGCGGGTGCTGCATCTCAGAATGCGATTGGTATTGCGGTAATAGGCGGCATGTTTGCCGCGACTTTCTTAGCCATATTTTTTGTACCTATGTTTTTTGTCATGGTACAAAAAATAACTAAGTAAATGTTACATTAGACTCAGTGAAGAGTGATAAAGAAAGACGTTTTTATCACTCTGCTAACTGAGACATAATAACAGCTAACTGGGAAACCCCCTGTTCAACTTCAGTTATACCTGACGCTACAGAACTAATCCGCTTAACGCTACTACTTGATAATTCATCAACGATGTTCATTTTTTCGAGCAGTTGTTCTATAAATCGGCTGTTTGCATTAACTACTTCTGAAATTTCTGAAGAAGATGCTGCTGTTTGACCAGCAAGTTTACGAACTTCATCTGCGACAACAGCAAAACCCCGACCAACATCGCCTGCACGAGCCGCTTCAATAGCTGCGTTCAGCGCCAATAGATTAGTTTGATCGGCGACCGCACGAATAGCTTCAACAATACTAAATATTAGCGTTGCCTGTTCTTTTAACTGTTGACTCAACTGCACAGCCAATGCTATTTCTTTTGCCGCTTGCTCCGACACTCCGACTGCTTCGCTTAAAGCATGATTAGCGGTTGCTGCAATCTGAGAAGTCTCTTCAGATGTAGTTGCTGCGCTATCTCTAGCTTCTTGAGAGCGAATGACTTGCGCTGTAATATCGGTTGCAAATTTCACCACTTTATATACTTCACCCCATTCATCTTTTACTGGGCTATATGTGGCTTCAAGCCAAACCGTTTTACCTGCAGAGTCTTTGCGTTCAAAGCGACCTGAGAAACTTTCACCTGAACTTAATTTTGACCAAAATTTGGGGTTTTTAATATAAAAATCATCGTAACAGAACATTTTATGAGGTTTGTTTACGATATCTTGACCGGCATATCCCATGACTGATAAGAAGTTTTGGTTCGCCTCCAAAACGTTGCCAGTAGGCGTAAATTTGATAACAGCCACATTATTATCAAGAGCCGCCAACAACGCTTCTTTATCTTCATTTTGATCATGAACATCAGTAATGTCAGTGGCAATCTCAATTATCTTTATTACGTTATCATTATCATCGACTACAGGAAAGTAAGATGCTTCAAGCCATAGTTTTTGCTTAGATGCTGTTGTTTGGGTAAAATGTCCGTGTTTAGCAACGCCTGAATTTAAGTCTTGCCAAAAAGCTTTATACTCAGGTGAGCGAGCGTAATTGTCATCACATAACACTCTGTGATGCTTACCTTTAATCTCATCTAGTCGATAATCAAATAATTGCAGAAAATGTTCATTTGCATCAAAAATAGTACCGTCTGGCATAAATGTTATAAACGGAACAGCCCTTTGTATTGCGGCGACTGTGAGGTCCAGTTCCTTTTTTCTTACTTGGCATTCATTAAGCTGTTCAAGAGCTTGCGTTAATTTTTTATTTTCGAAAAAAAACATAGATTCCACCGCTGTTTACTAATGACCTATTTCAATAATTGTTTTATCGGCAGTAGGCGGTAAATAATGAGCTTTTTAACAAGCTAATTCGTGGGGGAAAGCAAGACTGCAGGCTATGGCGCATCGATTTCCCTATTTCATTATCGGATTTAGCTTTTGCTAACCGCGATTTACCTATTTAGAAACCGTGATAACTCACAAAGTCTTCATTAACCGCGCGCACTGAGCGCACTTCATTTGCTGCAAAATCGTTATCTGGATAGCCTAACGCAATACAAATCATAATTGCTTCAGTGTCTGGTATCTGCGCATATTTGTGCACCACATCTGATTGCATAATGCCTTGGCCATTAATCACGCACCCCAAACCAAGATCCCAAGCCGCGAGCACAATTCCGTAAGCTAACGAACCTAAACTAAACTGAGTGATACCAGCAGGTTCTAGCGACTTATCGTAAGTAAGAACGAGCGATACAGGGGCATCGAATTGACGAAAACCTCTCATCATCCAATCCATTCGCCTTTCTTTGTCTTCGCGCTTTATACCCATCACTTCAAATAGCTGAATGGCAACGTCAATCTGACGTTGCCTATGCACACCTTCATAATCTTCCTTGTAAGGGAAATCACGAACATGGGGCTTTCCAGCAATCGTATTTTGAGTATTACCCGCGCGTATTTTATCTAAGACCTCGCCTGTCACCGCATGCACTCGCCACGTTTGCGTATTGTAGGACGAAGGCGCCCATTTTGCTGTATTTATAATGGCGTCAACGGTTTCTTTTGAAACCGCTCTTTTAGTAAAACCTCGAACACTTTTTCGAGACGCGGCGAATTCTGCAAAATTCATAAAAACCTCAATTTATTATAGGATGTTAGAAACGATGGCAACTATTAATGTAGTTTTAAGTTGGGTCGTAACCTATTGTTAATTCGACTGACAAACATAAACAACAACGTTTTTAATTTGCCATAAATAACCACTTGATGCATCCGGTACAAACTAACATAAACCATGCGCGCTAAACGCCCCTCAATAAACATGCTACCACTAGTCAGGCTTCCCATGAGGCTGCCAACCGTAGAATAAGTTGATAATGAAACTAAGGATCCATAATCAACATATTTATAATCAGTTTGTGATTTATTTTCATCAAGCAGTTTAATATTCTTAAATACATGACTGGCCATTTGATGGGCAGACTGAGCGCGTGGAGGCACTTTCGAACCATCTGCCATTAAACAGTGGGCACAGTCACCTAAAGCATATATGTTTTCGTCAGTGACACTAACTAACTGCGGTGTCACCACAATTTGGTTAATTTTGTTAGTTTCTAAGCCGCCTATATTAGCCAGGAAATCAGGCGCTTTTATACCGGCTGCCCATACCGACATTCGGCTATTAATAAATCCTCCGCTTTTAGTATGTAGACCAGTTGGTTCGACTTCAGAGACAGGTGTACTGAGTAATATTTCAACCCCTAATTTTTCTAATTCACGCTTGGTACTGTCAGCAATTCTTTCTGGCAGGGCTGGTAACAGTCGAGGGCCGGCCTCTACTAAGGTGACTTTGAGTCTATTTTGAGATAAATGATTATAGCCATATGATTTGAGCAGTTCAGAGGTTTTATAAAGTTCTGCAGCTAATTCAACACCCGTTGCCCCAGCGCCGACGATAGCAATTTCCAAGATATGATTCTTTTCATCAGATTGTAGCCTTAGAAATTCGTTGAGTAATTTAATATGAAATTTCTGAGCACTTGCAGGAGAATCTAAGAAAATACAGTTTTCTTTGGCGCCGACAGTACCAAAATCGTTGGTCACTGAGCCCAGCGCAAATACGAGTTTTGCATATTCCAATTCTCTGGAATTAAGTATCACATTGCCATCATCATCTAACAAAGGAGCCAACGTTATTTTTTGAGTTTGTCTGTTCAGTTCGACCATACTACCCAAATGAAAAATAAAACCATTTTTATTACCTACGGATAAGTAGTCAACCCCATCAATATCGGGGTCCAAGGAGCCTGCAGCAACCTCGTGCAATAATGGCTTCCAGATGTGCGTTCGATTTTTATCTACCAAAATGACTTTGCGCGATTGCTTTTTATAGCGCCGCCCCAATTTTATCGCAAGTTCTAAACCACCGGCTCCGCCACCAACAATGACGATGCTTGTGTTGCTACTCTGAGTTGAATTATGAGTTTGCAATTATGTTGTTCCATTTGCAGTTTTCTAGCGGTTAGTTATTTGTGTCTAGTTTATGCCGTTATTGTTTAAGTATTTACATATCCCAAAGCCCATGATAAATCGTTACCATTTCTTCAATACTGGGGACAACAGGATTATTTTCCGGTGAGCCTGACGCTAATGCTTGTGTAGCCATAATTTCGCAAACCTCAAAAAAGGCCTCTTTTTGAATCCCAAAATCCTCCGGAGTTGGCACATTAAGATCAGCATTAAGTTGGTGGAGCTCCTTAATAAGTAGTTCGCAAGCCTGCCCATCAGAATGAGTCGATTTAGCAACACCCATAGCTCGTGCGCAGGTTGCATAGCGTGAACGAGCTGCCCCAATCGAAAATGCAGTAACACTTGGCAACAACATCGCGTTAGATAAACCATGAGGAACATGAAAAAAGGCGCCAATTGGGCGACTCATACCATGCACTAATGCAACTGACGCATTGGAAAAAGCTAAGCCAGCTAATGTCGCACCTAACATCATGGCCTCTCGAGAAACTTCATTGCTTCCATTGCGATGTGCTTCTCTCAAGTTGGGCGCTAGGAGTTTCATTGCCGCTAATGCTTGGCTGTCACTATATAAATTTGCTTTTTTACTAACATAAGCTTCAATTGCGTGAGTTAACGCATCGATGCCTGTATCTGCTGTCGTGCGAGGCGGCAAAGTTAAAGTGAGCGTGTAATCAATAAGTGCCGCTGCGGGCATAAAACCAGGACCAGCACAGAGCATTTTTTCATCAGTATCTTGGTCTGTAATTATAGTAAATTTGGTAACTTCGGAACCAGTGCCTGCCGTAGTAGGGATCGCGATGACAGGCAACCCCGGCTGACTTTGTATATGAGGAAATTTATAATCTTTCATTTCGCCACCGAAAGTAACTAAAACGGCCACTGCTTTTGCACTATCGATGGGACTTCCGCCGCCCAAGGCAATAATACAATCGTAAGGTTTGCTTTTTACTTTTTCTACCGCCTGCATAATGGAGGCCACTGTTGGCTCTGGTATTGTATTATCAAACACATCTGGCAAGTTTTTAGAATCGGTGAACTGCCCTAATAGCGTCTGCACATAACCGAGTTCAACCATGGTTTTATCCGTTAGTATAATCGGACGGTGACAACCCAAACTGTTAAGTACCTCCACAATTTGAGTTGATGCATGCGCGCCAATTTGAAGAATTCGTGGGAGTACAATTTGTGTCGACATAAGTGACCTTATCAGACCTTGTTTTGATAACATTAATACCAGTATTATTTTGAGTTTTTTAGTATCTCTATAATTTTATCGCTAAGCACTGCTTTCGCTACGGGTTTGGATAAATATCCGTCCATACCAGCATCAAAACATTTTTCCTTGTCACTTACCATTGCGTTAGCCGTTAACGCAATTATAGGAATGTTTTTTACTTTTTTATATTTGTCATGTTGACGAATAATTCGAGTAGTTTCAAACCCATCGAGCTTTGGCATTTGACAGTCCATTAAAATGAAGTTGAATACGTGTGCACTACCAGAATCTAGTTGAGCTAGTGCTTCCTCGCCATCAACCGCTAAAGTACACGAGATATTCAATTGGGCAAGTAAGTTCTGTATAACAACCTGATTTATGTCATTGTCCTCGGCAACTAGCGCATGGCAATTTTCAAATATATGACCAATTGTATTGTTGGGACTATCCTCATTGTTTTCTGTTTCAGTAATAATTAATTGTTCACTTATACCGAACGGAACACTGATAGTAAAATTAGATCCTATGCCAAATTTACTATCTACACTGATATTTCCGCCCATTAATTTAATCAATTTACTAGATATAGGTAAGCCTAAGCCGGTGCCTTGTGCTCTGCGTTTAGCGCTTGAATCGACTTGTTCAAATGGTTTAAATAATACACTTAACTTATCTTGTTCGATCCCTATTCCTGTGTCAATTATAGAGCAAATCAAGCTGACTTTTTGCGTTGCTTTTTTATTAAGTCTCACGCGAACGCTTATCGTGCCGGTTGGCGTAAATTTAATCGCATTGCCGAGTAAGTTATAGAGTATTTGCTTCAACCTATGAGGGTCTCCAACGAACAGTGCGTGTTCCAGTCCGCTTGACTGGTAATCAAATTTAAGGCCTTTTTCCGCGGCTCGATGTTTAAAATCATTTATTAATTCTTCAATTACACTAACCAAATCAAATGTTTGGTTACTGATATTAATTTTGCCGGCTTCAATTTTTGAAAAATCGAGTATATCAGTAATGATACTGAGTAAATGCTGAGAACTATTTTTGATCAATCCTAAATAATACTGACGTTTGTCTTCGCTTACTTCATTGACATCAACATCATCCAACAACATATCAACGAGGCCAATTACGCCAGAAATTGGCGTTCGAATCTCATGGCTTATATTTGCTAAAAACGCACTCTTTTGTAAATCTGCAGCTTTTGCTTGTTTAGCCATTTTTTCAGCAAGCTGAGCATTTTTTTGAGCGCGCTCACTACTCGCTTTTAACTCATTTTTTATATGGTTCGATTCAGTCAGGTCAAGATTAACGCCAGTTACTTTAATTGGCTTATTTTTTACATCATAGATACACGCCGCCATACCCAGCAAACTGCGGATTTCACCTTTATTAGTTACTACTCTAAATTCGTGTTTGAAATAAGTGTGGCTCTCTATGGCCTCTGTAAACGCTTGTTGAGCAGCCTCAAGATCATCGGGATAAACTGAGTCACTCCAATCCTGAAACCTGTTTTTAAACTTATCTCGTTTACGTCCGTAAATTTCAAATAATCGGTCGTCCCATATTAGATTATCACTGGCTATGTCATACTCCCAGACACCTATTTTTGCGGCTTTTAGAGCAAGTCCTGTTCTTTTCTCAAGTCCTTGGCGCGCTATTTCATCCTCTTTTTGCATGGTGAGATCTTTAAATGTCCCAAAGTTTCTCACTATTCGCCCATTAATTACTTCTGAAAAGCCAGTCGCATTTACTATTAAATTTTTACCTTTACTGGTAATGAAATTTAAATCAATTGAATACGACTCACCGGTTTCTTCCAATTTTTGTAATCCGCTAATTAACCTTGGAATCGAATCTGGATGATAGAATTTAATACCGTCTTCAAGCTTAGGTTTAAACGTTATCGGGTTTGTTTCATGAATACGATGGACATAGTCAGACCAGTATAAGTGGTGAGTATCTAAATCAATCTCCCAATAGCCAGTATCGGTGACTGTTTCGAGTGCAGTTAATGCTGAATTAACTCGTTTAAGTTCGGAAACATCTTCCCCAATTATATAGTAATCACTTACGTTTTCGTCTTCATTGAATTGCCACTTAAACCAGAAAAAACTACCATCTTCTTTGCGAAAACGATGAGTATAATATTGGTCATGTAACCGTTTTTTTGCCAATATTTTAGCTACGTCCTCCTTGTCATCTAGATGAAAGAACGACAATAAACTACTACCAAGAAAAACATTTTGATGAGAAGCCGTTACCTTTGATATAAAACCATTACAGTGGTCTATTATAAGTGTGCGGCTACATCTTAAAAATATATAGTCGATATTTTCGAAAAACACTGATGTTGGAAGCATTATGTACTCTTGTTTTTATAGTAACCTACAGAAATTACTATGCTCAAACCATTGGTATATATCAAATGAAACGAACAAATTATAATATTTAATTACAATGTACTTTAGTCTAATTTATATCGCTAAGTAATATCAAACGTTTTAGGCATAAAAAGCAGTCAATATTATATTGTCTCATGTCGACTTTACTGACATCTCATAAACATTATTGCCCTATTTTTCAATATTTAAGACACAAATAGTCCGTTAATTGTTAGTTACATTCAGCGTTGGGGCCACGCGTAAACCAACGTTAACTGCATCCAATAACTTTTTACATTATATTTACTGTGTTTTTATGCCAAAATAAGGCGCTAAAGCAACTCAAGAAATGTGCAGACGAACATGCTTGGCTTCTTGCTATGAATTGCATTAACAGTTGGTTGATAGGCTAAAATAATGATAATCCAAGAAAAAAAAGTCCATTTTTGGAATGGAAATAAATCTCCAACTAGACGGGCTTACGAGAAGCAGCTACTGTCCTTGTGCTTGAAAGAAGCAGGTGTAATGGACGCAGACATTGTAGTTGATGAAACTGACTATCCCAACGCCGAAGATGAGGGCAATATTTTCTCTAACGGCTGTGACGTACTAGTCAGTGTAGCCGGCAATCAAAAATTTTTAGGTAAGCCTGCGACTATTATTGAGATACCCGTTTGCCGAGGTGTTTTGGGCCACCGTTTGCTAGTAATACCGCAGCGACACGCTGAACGTTTTGCTAACCTTAATAGTGTTCAACAGTTACAAGAAATGAACATAGGTATTCCCGCTACTTGGGCTGATGCTGACTTGTTTAGATATAATGGTTTTAATGTGTTGGAGAAAGGCTGCTTAGACGACCTTTTTATTCGCTTGTTGGATCAAGAATTTGACTACGTTGCGTTAGGTGCCAATGAAATAGAATCGATTTTTGAAGAATTTAGAGGCGCGAAAACAGGATTATTACTGGAGAAAAACCTGTTAATTTACTACCCACTCCCATTGGTTTTCTACGTCCACCCTCACAGAATCGACCTGATCAGTTTAATTGAAAGCGGGTTAACAAAAGCAATATCCAATGGCAAGCATAAATCGTTGTTCGAAATACATCATCCGAACCTAATCGATCGATTAGCTCTTAGAACACGCTTGACGTTTCGACTAACGAATCCATATTTACCTGATT
>Ga0307488_10001139_pt1 | contig 22321 bp, 22 predicted proteins | sample SB02metaG_FD_202248 | JGI IMG/M metagenome (GOLD analysis project Ga0307488, IMG submission 202248) | Sea-ice brine microbial communities from Beaufort Sea near Barrow, Alaska, United States - SB 0.2 | ecosystem: Environmental > Aquatic > Marine > Coastal | place: USA: Alaska | collected... | reverse complement strand
GGTTGAATCCCATCATGCGTTCTCCAAAGCTGAACCACCTAGTGAGATCAATCTCATCATATAGTGCTTTCATGAATGGATCCTGGTCCTTGTGCTGTTCAAACTCCTTGTAGAACAGGCTGTTGTCAGCCAGTGTGAACATAAATGGTATTTTCTTCTTCTCAAGTATGTTCTGCAACCAGATTATGCTCTTCCAACTGAGATATGTTTCGTGGTATTCATTTGCACCATGCCTGTAGATGGCTTCCGCAAAAGGTTTCACTCCTGTTTCTATCATGAGGTCTTGCCTGCGTTTCCACTGTTCCTGCTGTACCTCCGAGCCTGCCAGTATATTGTGCCTCTCATCTGCCGCCATGCTGGTGTCCCATGGTGATATAGTCGCCCAACGTGTGTCCTCTAGATCCTTGTGTCTGGGCATGGCCCAATCGTATCTCGAAAGGAAACTCCACATGACCACCACACATTTGATGTCAGTGTTGTTGGCCACTGCATTGAACACACGTCTGGCAATGCCCGAATTGCCTGATCCCGGATGTGCTGTGCATATGTATTCGTCTGATGGACTAGTCTTCAAGCCATGGGCCCATGATTTCTTACTGGGTATTTTTCCTTGTTCGTCGTCACTCAGTTCATGTCCAAATGTGAAACTGCAACCGCCTGCTATAAATTTACTCATATATCCTCAATATGTTATTTAAAAGTGGAAACATGTCACCAAAATTTTCTTTCCTGTACTGATCTGTTTGTAAAATTCTTCTTTTTCTTTCTGCTCGTATCTCTGGGGAATCTCTTTCTGCGGCATTCATGAATCGTATGCTGGGTTGATAGTCTGTTAGCATACCATACCTATCCATTACTATGTCTTTGACTTGTCTTGGTAGTGTCTGTATGTTAAAAACATCTGGATCGAAGCAGGTGTTAACATAAAAAAACTTGGGTTGGAACTGTGCAACCCACAATGCCATCTTGGCCCAGTTGAACACATTGAATATATTAACTGTTGAACATATTTGAAAGTCCATGTTAGGGGTTTTCATTTCTTTAAACTTGATAAGGTTTTGATTTACTTCTCGCCACTTGGCAGGATGCCTCTGGTACTCGAAAGGTTCTCCCACGTCATCAATACTAAACGCTACCTCAACATGTTTGAAACAACTCCATAGGTCAAATATTTCCTGTGGTGGTAACTGTGTGCCGTTTGTGTTGTAGTGTATGTCTATGTTTTTTGCATATCCTTTCTCAACACAGTGCATCAGTATCTTGAAGTGGTCCTTGATCATGAACGGTTCTCCGCCTGTGAATTCAAAGTACTCCACGTGTTTTAGATCTTCCTGCAACTCCTCAAAAAATTGTGGGTTACGCTTTGGCCATCCGCCTTCTTTTAATTGTTTCCTTGCAAGAGGATTATCTCCTCCCTTGGCTGTTTCATAATCTATCTCCTCCTGAGCCCATTTTGAGGAACTCCATGATCCGCATATCCTACACTTGAGATTACACACGTTGCCTAGCTTAAAGTCGATGAACTTCAGTGTTGGCTCGCTATTAGGTGTCCAGTCTGTTAGGCTTGTTTTCATTTTGTATATTGAGTTTTGTCTTTTAGATGTTTTTCCTGCGTCTTCTTCTTGCCAACAGCTCTGGCATCCACTTGGTCTTTCTCCATCACGGAACTGTTCTCGCAATTTAACCATGTATTCTGTGTCTTGTATGGATTTCAAACTCTGCTCGTACACCTTGACCCCTGGCACACTGCCCTTGTACAGACAGCAAGGTGATGCCCCACCGTTCACATCGACTTCCAGATGTGTCCACGGCAACGGACAGACATTTGATTTTATATACTTGTCCACCATTCCAATACCCTTTTATCTCTGCTTAATATTTTTGTTATGTCCTGTCCTCTGATCTTGTCAATCCCTTGCTGTCTTTCCTTGCCTTTCTTCCTACCCACGACAGCATCAATTCCAGGGAACATGTCATCGAGGTTCTCCCTGTTCTTTAAATTTTTAAGTGTGTCAATCAGGCTCTGTTGCTTACGTGTTGCCTTTGGTTCCATGTATTCCAACGCTTCATCTATGATGGCACACAATAGCTCACGAGGTAATGCCAATGGACTCAGCACCTCTGTTGGACTGAATGTGAACATGACCTTTGTCAGCAATTCAACATTCAATTCCTGGCTCAGATCAAACATGTTTTTAAGTTCCAGTAATCCAGGCATTGTTATTGTGTAGTCTAATCTCATCTCTCTGGATGTCTTTGCGACTGCCATCCCTTCCTTGAAGTTTTCCAACCATTGCTTGTAGTCTAGACCGTCCCTAATGTACTCTCCAACTTCTCCTGTTCCGTCTAGTGACGAACAAACTTGCCAGTCCTGGAACTGTGGTAATAGGTCAAACAGTTTGATTCCTTTCAATGATGTCCTACTTAGATTAGTGTTGTACCTGACATACACTTCTTTGGCGAATCCTAGTTCTATTATTCTCTGCATGGCTTTCCAATGTATTTCCCACATCAACGGTTCTCCACCGCACCAGTATATCTCTTTGATAGTCTTTGTCTCCACAGCATTGGTGAACTCTTCAACCACTTGTGTGTCTTGGAATTTTTTGATCTGTTCTCGTAATGGTGACGCCATCCACGGTTGTGATTCTTCGTTCCATGATTTTTCTTTCCTGGATTCTGCTTCCCAACTGCTACTCAACATATCGCCACACATCCTACATTTAAAGTTGCATAGGTTGTTGAATCTGTAATCAAAACTCACTGTTGGCATTGTGGTTGCTCCTGATTCGTCTGTGCTGTCGTATGCTTCGTCTACCTTGTGTTTGAACAACTGGTTGAAATACGATCTGTACACGTTCGTGTTCAACAGTTTGTGGTCGCACACCTGGCATTCAGATAACTCTTCCCCTGCCATCATACGTTGCCTAACAGATCGCATGTGATCTGAATTCCAGTGTTGTTCCAATGTCAGTGGCTTGTACTCCTTGGCATCGTTGCCTGTGTCTATGTACTGCTTGAAACTCTGTGCAGGTTCTCGCGATGCACAACACAAGCGTCTCTCTGTCTGTGGTGACAGGTACGTGTGCGTCCACGGTGCCATGCAGAATGTTTTGTTGCCGTCTTTAGGTTTTATTCTTGTCATACTTGTCAAACAGTTCTTTCCATTCCGGGAACACGTCTAAGGTTTGCTCATTCCTCATTTTGTCATATTTTTTTGTTTGTTCGATATGTAGATCTAGATGCTTCTGGTTGTCTTTTTCAAGCATCCAGTTGATCGCAGACTCAAATCCTTTGGTTGCTCTTGTCAATGGATCTTTATCCTTCAACCATTCCATGTGCGACTGGTATTTCTCCTTTACCTGTTGTTTATATTCTGGTGGTAGTATATCTATTCTCTGCCATATCGGATGTTGTAAAAGATTGAAGTTGAAGTCTGCCGGTTTGATCAAACCTTGCTCTACCCAACTCTTATGGAAATCAGTGACATGTAAACTATTGACCAGTCCTACTGTGGCCGAAATGTAGAAATCTACCTGTGGACAAACTTCCATCATACGTTTCCTGTTAGCAATGGTTTCTTCCCATTTTGTTCCCTTACGCATCAGTTCTCCACGTGGTCCTTCTGCATCAAGGCTTGCACCAACAGAAACGGAATCAAATTTATTCCATAGTTCAAACACGTCAATATCCTTGAACGTTGTTTTACTGAAGTTTGTGTTATAGATCAATCTCACATGGTACATCTTACGTCTGTCCAGTTCTTTCAATATCCTGTAATGCTCTTCCATTATGATGGGTTCACCGCCTGCGAAGTAGAACTGTTCGGCATGGTCAAACGATTCCAACATCTGTTCCCACATGTCGTTTGTGCTTCTTCCCACTTTCATTATCTTGGCGTGTGGCGGTGGTGAACCGGTTAATTTTTTGTGATCTTCATACCAGTTTGAACTGAACCAAGTACCACAACTCCTACAAGCCATGTTGCATAAGTTTGAGAAACGTATGTCCCAGTACTTGATCATGAAGTCTGCGTGGCCATCTGGCAGTGTGCTGTTTATCAACGGAATATTATGCCCAAAGTGTTTGTTGGAACTTAGACGCAGTGAGAAGAAACCTGACTTCTCTTGATCATAACATTTCATGCACTCACGTGATTTCTTGTTGTTCAACATACGTACCCGCAGTTCTTTCATCTTGTCACCGTTGAACACTTCCTTGAGACTCTGCTTGTTCAGATCGCCGACCGGATAAGGATCAAAAGAGAAACAGCAGGGATATGCCCTGCCGTCTGGGTATGCATGTAGGTGCATCCACGGCAACATACAGAAAGACTCACTCTCGATCAACAACTCCTTTTCCCTAGGAGTCATGTCTTTGATCTTTAGTTTCTCGGGCTCTTTAGCCCCGTACTCATATGCCATTGTACCATTCTCCTATTATTGGAAAAGTCTTTACAAAATCTTTCCCGCTCCGTTTGTCGTATTGGCTGTAAAATGTCTTGAAATCTTTTTGTAGTTTACTCTGTTCGGCCGCACCTGCGTGTGGTGTTTTAACAACATCTAGGTAATCTATCAATCTTTGTGTTTGATCTACTTCCATATTTTCCAGGTGCTTCGCATTGTTATTTAAAAACTTCTGTATGTCACCCTTAAATTTATTTCTCAAGTCATCCGGTAACACAAGCGGTGATTGAAAGCTAGGAAATCTCAAAATATTAAGTGTGTAGTTGATTGTCGGTCCGTACACCTTACTTGCACTCTTGAACCATACTATCTTCTCCAGTAGCTCAGGTAACGTTTCTAAACATAATGCATTTATAGTACACATGTTGTGTATTTCAGACGGAACTTTGTCAACCATCATATGTAACAAGTTCGAGAACCAGTCTCCGTAATCTAATCCGTCCCTGACGTATTCTGCTTGTTTGTGTGTTGCTTCCATGCTGGTGTAAAGTTGGAAGTTCTTAAATCCTTTTAGTTTTTTCTTGAATCTATCTATGATGCTCTGCTTCGCACCCAGGTTAGAATTTATTGCAATACGCATGTTGGGATTCATCTTGTCACCTTGTGTTTCAATCCAGTCTAACAATTTCCATAGGTTGGGACTCATCATGGGTTCCCCGCCTGTTATCCTCAACTCGTCTAGACTCTTGTGTAGGTCCGTTTCCCACCATTTGTAAAATGCTTCGACATATGGGTTTGTCTCATCTTTCTTGTATGGCTCTGCTGAATCGTGTGCATGGGTGAAATGATTACGTCCATCTGTTTCCATGCCTGTGTATGGTCCTAATCTCTTGATGTTGTTTGCCCACGTGGAACTGAATGCAGGATTACAGTAGGTACAAGCAAAGTTACACGTCCTGTCAAATGCTATCTCCAATGTTTTTAAGTTTACATCTGTGTTGTGATCTGTGTTGTATGCAGTATCCAGATCCTCATTTGTAAATATCTTAGATTTGTAAACCCTATCACTGATATTGTCCCTGTCTATATCTTCTATCTTCCAGCAGTACTCACAGCCCTTTGGTCTGTCCCCGCACTGCATCTGTCTACGTTCTTCCTTCTTCTGCACTGTGTTGTGTATGGCGCTGGGATTTGTTTTGATCGCTTCTAGATCAATCTTGTGTGGGAGCGGATGGTGACAGCTTGTTGTCATTCCACTGCCCAACCATATGGTCGCATTGTACCACTTGGCTCCACAAAAACTTGCACTCTTTGTGTCTAATATTTGTTTTTTATATTCAAGATCGTCCATCTTCTCCTTTAAAGTAATTTTTTAGTTTATTGTATTCCGTTTCCGGACATAGTATGTCACTCTTGAACATAACATCCTTTGCCCAATGGTAGTGTGCTATCGGTGGAGGGTGTAAATCGCCTTTTAAATAGTATTCTGAAAAATTTTCTTTTGAATATTCCCATAATCCCTTTTTACCTTTATAGAACACAAACTTTGTCCAATCTATATCCTTATAAATTGCAAAGTTATCTGAAATAATGTCATCTTTCCACACCATCATAGTGTATGGTACATTATTTTTTTCTAAATATGTCTGTACAAGCAGTATTTTTTCTAATGTTTTGTACAAATTTTGTTCCTCATTTAGAAAGTGTTTAACAAAGTATTTGTGGTGTTCTAGTTGAGGATGTCCACCTGTTTTGATATTTCCATTCTTTTGCCAAACCTCATACCTATTTGTCCCACTCCACATTATATAAATGTGTTTTGGATGTTCATGAACAGAATTTAATACTTTTCTTGCTATTGTTTCGTTAGCACTGCCTATTTCACCGTTGTTTATAACCTTGTCTGTTGTAAACCATTGTACAAATGATGGCCAGCAAGGCCATTTATAACTTGTAAAACTACAACCATGTGCAATAATTTTATGCATTCTTACACTCCTCCCAAAATTCCGTCATCTCAGGGAAAGTGTTTAAGAAGTTTGTTTGTCTCCTTCGATCATGCTCGTTAAAAAATGCGTAGAAGTTTTTTTTGTTTTGCGTACTTGCGTCCGCATTTTCTCGCCAGTGTGCGAGATTGCGTTGCATTTTTTGAATCTCGAAGTCCTTGAATATGTGTAGTCCGTTTTCCTCGCCGGCGTTGGCCTGCATGTACTTTATGTTGTCCTCATGTATGCTTTGGTACGACTCCGGTAGCAGTGTAATCTGTTGCCATGCGGGTTGCCTCAGTAGTGGCACGTCGAACCATACCCTCTGATAGTTCTTTGAATACTTGGCACGCAATTCCAATATTTTCTCTAACAACTTGTCCATGCTGGTTATACTCAGATTGTTGTAGGTGCATATGAACGTTATGGAATTACGGCTGGGGATACGATCTAAGAATTCTTCCACGTTGTCCATCATGTAGTTGAAGTTCAACCCATCACGTATGTACTCCGCACGTTTGCCAGATGCGTCCACTGACACAAACTGCATCATATGTTCTACCTTCTCCTGCATACATATCTCTTTTGCCATGTTGAAGTACTTCTCCTTCATCTTCTTATCTGCTGGACACATGTTGCTGGTCACATTCAAGTGTAGGTCCTGCTTGGGGTGGTCTATTATGTACTGGAACACCTTGTATGTGTTCTTATCCATCATGGGTTCACCTCCGGTCATACGGAATTGTTTCAAGTTCTTGTACAGCGTTGGCCACCATTTCCAGAATGCAGTCACGTATGGGTTCTCCTCCCTGTTGGGTATGGGCTTACGCCTTCCCTGGAAGTGTTCGGGGGCGTTATGAGGTGTGGATGTTGGGTATGCCCCATAACGGTCTATTTCTTTACCCCATGTGGTCGAGAACTGTGGACTACAATAACTGCACTTGAAGTTGCAGGCGTTGTTGAAGTTGACTTCAACATACCTGGGTGTGTGTTTTTCATCTAGTGGATTGTTCCTTATGTCGTCAAAGTCCTGCATGGCCCATGGTTCACCGGACCTGTAGTGCCTGTCTGACATTTCCCCGGTCTTCTCCATGTTCCAACAGTACGAACAACCAGCGGGTTGCTTGCCTTCGAGCATCTGTTGTCGTTGATTTAATTTTTCCGCTGTGTTGTGCAGTGCCGCAGGATTCAGTTTTACCGCTTCCGCGTCCATCTCGTGCAGTGGTGGATGATAGCATGAATTCGTTAGCCCTGTTGGCAGGTGCAGTGATGTCTGGTTCCACTTGGCCAGACACATGGTAGGTGACACTTCTGCTAATTTGTCCTTGGCCTTCAATGCGTCTTGTTTGTAATCACTGTTACTCACTATCCTGCACTCCCTTGTTTCTGTGTTGGGGTTTGACGAACCTGTAGAATCTACTTTGCTCTGCATCCAGCTCTGCTACGGGCATATCTAACTGCTGTCTGAGACTGTTACCGAACATCACTAGTTGGTCATCAACATCGTCTCTGTCTACTACTCCCTTAAAGTACTCTAACATCGAGTCCAGGTCACGCACCATGTATAACTTGGTGTTGTAGTTCTCCAACACTGTGTAGAAACAACCCATCCTCGCACCCAGCATGGCGTACTTGCCATGTTCCGTGTCAGCACCAACCGTACACCAAGTGCTGAGTCTTTTTAAATTTTCTGGCCAGATGTTTTTAAAGTTTTCTGCTCTGAAGGGCTTGCCTTTTTCAGTACTCATTTTCACACCTTCTCTGTATCCTGCAACAAAACACTGTTCCTCACTGCCATTGATTATTGTTTCCGAATAGCAGTTGTGTAGATTCTCGTGTGGCACACCCCAACAGAAGTCTATCTGGTTCTCTTCTGAATCTGCGTTCTCATGTGTCTTCATGTTCATGCAAGTCTCCTTATCCCATCCTACTACACCACCGTTGCCGTAAATTAAACCATTTACATTGTTCTTAGCTTTCCAACGATGTACTGCTTTCTTGTCGGTCTTTGTCCAGTTAAGTGTCTCTAATAAAAATCTCTCATCTATTATGTTGTCACCATCTACACTTATGAAGAAATCTGTTTCCGCTATGTCCGCCGCGGCCTTGTGTGCTGAATCGAAGCCCACTACACCGTCCACCCGTTTGGCCCATGGCACCTTGTTCTTTAGATCTGCCCAGTTCTGTTCCTTGTTTGGCTCTTTGAAACTGATGTACACGAAGTCTAGATCGCTTATTCTGACTTTGTCTGCCATGTGACCCCTCCTTCCGCTATCTTGTTTGGCCAATGGATATCATCGTCCTCGAAGAAATAACCTTTTTCTGATTTAGCCAATATCCTGTACTTTGATTTTGGTAGCGGTGCTGGTTTCACAACGATCTCGCCGTCCTTCAATATCAGATTGTCTTCACCATGCTGTTGTGACCACAACTTCTTCTCCAACGACACCTCGTACTCCTTGCCCTGCACTGTTATGAAGAACTTCTTTGGTTTCCGCTTGGGCATATTTGCCAATGCTTCAAATAATCCTGGCATGTAACTCCTTGTCGTTGTAGTGCCAGACCCTGCTGACACGTGTCTCTCCTATGTACACAGCGTCACCTGACTTATTTGGATATAGATATTCATTTTGGTCCTTTGCCCTCATTGTGTCATTAACTCCTGGCTTGTGATGAATAAATTTAAACCAATCGTAATCTATCAATCCCTGCGATGTGGGATCCATCATTCTGTATGCTAGAGCAAACACCACGTCGGTGCTGGGATATTCGTCATGGCATGTTATCAACATCTGTGTCCTTACTTCTTTCCAATTCTTCACTATGTGTTCTGCTGTCTCGTAAAACTTCTGTACCTTTGCACTCTTGCGGAAATACATCAATCCGTTGTAGATGTTTGGTAGGTGATTCCTCGTAAACAGTTTCCTGTATGGTGTGTGTTTTACTATGTTGCTCCTGTAGTCAAAACAGTCTACACTGAAAATTAGATCATGTTGCCATAAATGGTTCCACCACCAATCAGTGTTTGTTGTCCACAACATGTCGGCTTCCAGTTTTATTGTATGAGTGAAGGGTGTGAGACGAAACGCCTTGTATTCATTGGCCCACTTAATTTTATGTCCTGCACTATCATCATCTTTCATAACTTTCACCACGTCCACGTATTCACTGTTGAACTTGCTGGCCTCGTCTGTTATCACACATACCTTGTTGTGCTTGTTCCGACGTTTGATGCTCTTGGCCAGTGTAATGGATAGTTCAACATAATCAGTTTTGTCATTGTTCTGTGCGAACCAAAGGAAGCCTTTAGACATTTGCCACCTCCTTGTTAAGTACATGCACGTCCTGGTTCTCCACGTAAGATATCTGATCGTTGTACTTCCAAGCAAGACCTTCGTCCGTGATCTCAAACACTTCGCAGTCCGGTGGCAGTGTTGGCAGTGCGAATGGCATCTTGTCGTATCCGGTGAATCCGTTTATCTGTTGCAGTGCCATGGCGAACAGGTAGTCATTACGTAGGTTCTTGGCATATATCCTGTACATCTCTGTGAAGTAACTGTAGTTCTTTTTGATGTATTTCACTGTATCAAATATCTTCCTGACTTTTTCGTTTTTCTTGAACAGTAGCACAGTTGCCCACACCATGGGTATCATGCTCCACCGCCTCTGGTCGAACGTGTTCCTGCCCGTGAGGTCATATGCTGTATCTGGTACAAGGAAATCGTAGTCAGTGTCGAACAATTGTTTTAGATTATCCGAGAAACAGAAGTAGTCGATGTCCATGACCAGTGTGGTGTTATATGGGGACAGCTCGTAGGCCAAGTGCCTGTCCACGTTGTTCCATGCTCGGCCATTCAATTTGTTGCCCAGTTCTGGTTTTATGAATTTGTAGTTTATGAATCCCATAGGGCTCATCCGTTGATACGTGGCGAAGTCAGTGACCACTGTTATTTCCTTGCAGATGTTCCGCTTGACCAATCTAACACAACGTTCCAGTATCTTGTGATACCGTGTGTGTTCAGTGTCGAAACAGAAAAGCAATACACCCCTGGACATTATGCGTCCTTTTTAGTGAATGTTCTGTAGATCTGATTGTATGTGTTTAGGCTCTCTTGGTTGCGTTCCACTAACACCGACAGGAATTCGTCGGGCTCTGTGATCTCAACTGGATTGCTGTTTGTGTCCAACACACAGAAACTGTCATGGGATTCCTTCAAGGTTCTCACAAGGCATATGGTCTGTGGATCAGCACGGAACAGGTGTTCACTGTACACCACCACTTGCCTGGAATGTGCCTTCTCCAGTGCGTTGCGTTTGGCGACCGCTATGTCGTAAGAGAGGTCAGCTGATTTTTTTAGTTGAGAAATATCCATACCACAATTATACAGTTAATTATTGGTAAAAGCAACACCTAAAAATTATCTTGGTTGTCTGATGCCGTACGCCAGTAGCACACCACGTGGAATGTCACCGGTGTATACCAAGCTGTGTACGAACCTACGATTGTTTATGAATATAGGTTTGCTGACGTCTATCAGCCCTACGTTTTTGAATTTGAATTTTATACCCCCAGGGTCTCCGGACAGCACACAGTACAACTGGGTTGGTCCGTCTATGATGTGCTTACCATCCTCATAAGTGAAGTCGTCCTTGTGTATGGGTAGCACTGAATTTGGTTGCAACTCCACATACTGCATCTGTAACATATCTGTGAATCCAAACTGTCGCATGGTGTTCCTCAGCTTTTGATTTTTTATCTGATCCACTCCGATCATTGGCAGTACTGGTTGGGGTTTCAGTGACTTACACTGTCCTTGACCATAGAACTTTTTGTCAACAAATGTTAGATCCTCATCTAAGTCAATGCTTGTGCCTATTTCCGGGCCTTCGTACTCTACGTATGGTAAATCGTGAAAATCTTCTTTATGGTACCAGTGAGGCCCTTCCCCCTTGGCGAAGAATTGTCTGACGCTGGATGGTATGAAGTCTCCCTCCACTTGCTCGTTCCAGCTCTCTGTGATCAAGTATTTGTCTTTTAAGTTTTTGAATCTAAGTAGGTCTTCATGTGCTATGCACTCCGCTATCCTCGAGAAATATTCTGCCGGGTCTCCGTGCAACCATATCTCATAACCGATGGCTGTGTTGATCCCTGAATTCAGGCAGTGCTTGATGGACTCGTCACCTATCTTTATGTCCTTTATGTCTGTCCTCGGTAAAGGTATTGTTATCTTGTGCCATGCATCCGGGAGGTCAAAAATCTTGTGCTGGTCAATGACCCTGCGATCAAGATCCTGGCATTCCACGGTCGTGTCGGCGTTGGTGAATATATGTACCTGCATGAACAATATTTAATCGCACAAACAGTTGGGTGGAAAAATTAGTTTGTTACTGAGTTCGAAACTTCTGTGTTGGAGGCAAACTGTATGGCCGCCGCCAGTCCCTGCGCCGCAGTTGGTTCATTGGCCGTCAATGCCAAAACTAGAGCTGGACATTCATTGGGGTTGACCGGTACACTGGACAAGTTGTTGGACGAGTAAGTGGTGTCAGCCGCTGGATCTGAACCAACCTGCTTGATGGTGATCACTGTCGCTGATCCAGGTGCCGCGTTCAGTTTGGCGAAAATCTCAAGGGTGTCTGAGGTGTAGCCCGAGTTGTCTGAGGTGATTTTGTTTATAGAAGTGTATGAAGTTCCCATGTCATAGAAACCATTGCCTGTAGCGAAACTGGTCTGTGTCTCTCCTCCACCGCCTGCTTTCGATGTCGCGTGTGCCTTGAATGATATCACTCCTGCCGCCGCTGTAAGTGCCTCAAAAACAGCGTCCTTGTTGCCGTCCACTGATCCCGATGTGCCTGGATCTATCTTGATCGAGCCGCCTGCGTTGAAGAAAGCCCTCATCGTGGCGTTGTTGGCGAACGTGATCGACCTCTCTATGGTCGATGTTGCATTCCATGTTGCCGCGTTGGTGCTTGAGCCCGCGGCCCTGTCTGCTAGTGCAGTTGCACTTGTTGATCCTCCCGCGACTGCCGCCGCCACTGATGCCAGGTTTGCGACCAATGCCGATCTGATGGCAATGGCGTCTCCTGCTGAAACCGATGATGCTGTTATTGATACGTTTGTGTGGTTGGCAATGTTAGCTAACCCTGTGAACAATGCATTCCAACTTGATGCGGCGATCGTGTCGCCAGCTGATACCGTTGCAATTGCTGTTTGGTTGAGTCCGTAGTTTAATGCGCCTGTGCCCGCGAAATGGTTGTAGCCGAATGGATCTGAACTGTTGTTTACGAATGCGTTGTACTCATCATCTAAAATTGCGTCACCTGCCGAATATGCCATAAACTTATTTAACCCCTATTACGCACTCTGTGAGTGCTGTTTCTTCGTTATATTTATCCTTGATCAATCTACCCAGGGTGTTAAAAGTGGTTGCTTCGCCGGCCTGTGCTACACGTGCCGTTCCGTAGCTTCCTGATACAATACGATCACCTGCTGATCCTTTGCCTGTAACCTTGACCGGAACACGTCCTTTCAGTGCTATCGCTGGGTGTGTGTCGTTGTTGCCTGCTTCTGAATTCATTAAATATGCTGGGTGATCTGAAACAACACCAAAAACTGTATCAGATTTATCATCCATGCATTTCGTTATTTCTTCTTTTCCTCCCAGGCTCACCACTTCTCCAGTTTCTACCGGAGTATCCGTGGCATATCGTTCTGCCAAGTCAGCGTACATTGCCGTTGTTGACGTCGCGTGTACTATGTTGGCCCTGATGTCCACCAACGTGGGTGCCGATAACTCGTTTTGTCCACCACCTGATTTGAATGCTGTCCAGGCACCACCTGCGTTTCCATAAGTGGTCGTTCCATCATCTGCGAAGGTCTCGTCCCACACCCAGTATAAATTCTGTTCTGTTGCACTTGACGTTTCACCCCTGTTCACTTTCAAACCTGTGAAGCTGGGCATTCCTGAATTTGAGGATATGTTCCTGTTCAATTCTATTATGTTGTCTTCCACTGACAATGTTGAAGTGTTTATTACAGTGTTGGTCCCATCAACTGTTAGATCACCAACCCTCAGGTGTTCGATCCTTCCTGTTGATCCCGTGATCCTCAACGCTTCTGTTGTTACGCCGCCGTCGTTGACCGTGAATATGATGTCCTTGTCCTGTGTGGTCTGTGCTATCGTGAAATTATCTGACGCAAGGCGCATAGTCACATCTGATCCTGCACCTAGTGTCAATCCTGTGTCATTCAGTATTCCTAACGTGCCTGACGTGGTGTCGTTGGCGTTTGATCTCAAGTAATTGGCCGCCGCCACTCCGCCCAGTGCGTCCGAGTCAGTGGCTGTTCCCCTGAATTTTGCACTTGATACAGATGACGAAAGTTGGATACCCTGTGCGACCGATGAGAAACCCGCCGATGCCAATGCGTCTCCCAACGTTTCCGATGAGCTTGGTGTGAATGCAAGATTAGATACCACGCCCACCACTGTGTCGTTGGCCACTAATTTCAATATGGGTCTCTTGACACCCGTGTTGTCCTCTGGTGACTCTGCGAAAACCTGCGTGACTCCTGATCCAGCGACCGTTGTTGGTCCTATCAAGGTCCATGCTGATCCTGTGTAAACATAAAGTTGTGTGTTTGATGTGTCAAACCATGTGTCACCTAATACTGCGTTGGTCGGTGCAGATATTGAATTGGTTGGACCACCGGCTGGCTTGAACTTTACTCCGTCGTACACGTTTAGCCTTTTATTTGTTTGGTCAAACCAAAGCTGACCTTGAATTTTGTTTGATGGTGCGGATGTGTTGTTGAAATTCTCTAGGAGTTTTACAAGGTTCTCATTTAACTTCTCACCAAACCCTGCGTAACCTTTCCCGATCAGCGTCAGGTCGGTGGTTGCGACATCGATGGTTCCGTCCGCTAACGTGACCAACAAGGTCCCAAATGTGTTGTTAATCTTGTATGCCATAACTTACTAGTTTGATTCGTTATCCCTGACTTCTGTCAAGAAACTCACATCTCCCACTAACTTGATTAAGATACCTGCAGTTTCTGGTGTCAGCATCTGCTCAATCTTTGTTTGCTCTTCCGTCGACCAAACTGTCTCATTATTGTCGTTGATGTAATCTGCTACTTCTTGTTTTGTTGCCATTTAAATGTCTCCTTATGCTTATTTATTATGCTTTTCAATCTGCTCATCGTCTGATATCCAAGTTAAATCATCGGAATACGATCCGTCCAAGTCACGTAGGAAAGTCTTGACGTTGCTCTCCGTAAGCACCATATTGTGGTATTTTGTGTATCTTTTATGCAGTGCTGGTTCCTTCGTGGCTGTGTACACTAATTTCATTCCCCTGTCCTTTGCCAGTCCTATTATGCCGTCAATACACAATTTCAGGCATTTATGCACATTCCGGGGTTCTGCTGTCTTGTCTGTCACTATCCATTCCATGAAAGCGAACTGTGTTCCTTCTCCAAAATAAATCCCTCCGGCACAAACGGGCTTTCCGTCTACTTCCACCATTATGCCTGCAGGTGGTAAGCACTCTTTTGGCACCACACCAAACTCCCAGTCAGTCCACCACCGGACCAGTGTGTCATAATCCTTGTCTCTGTCCCAGTTTCTAACTAACATTTTTCTGCATCACTATCTTGTTAACGTTGAATGTTGATTCGAAACAGTAACGCACCGCTTCTGCAACCTCGTCTGCTTTTAATTTTGGTAGGTCTTCCCATAGTCCTTTTGTCATGTCAGTGTCCACAACATCCGGGCAGACATCATATACCGACAGTGGCTTGTTCAGTAGTTCTTGCTGAAGTTCCTCTATGTAACTTATTAAATTTTTCTTGTTCTCACAATAGTCTATGTATTCAGGATTTTGTAAATCTTCATCTTCTCCCACAGGTGTGCCTGATGTGCTTGTGATCACTACAACTTTCTTGTTCTCGAAAACGAATTTGCCGTATATTCTTTTCAACAAGGTCATTTGGCCTCTCCCAACGTATGCATTAAGTACGATCAATTGGCATTCATCCAACTGTTCCATTATCTCTATCTGGCTACATTGTAGATCGTAACCGTTGCTACTGCTTAATCCAACGACTGTATAATTCTTTTTTTGATAAAGGTCTGCTATGGCCTTACCTATACCTCTGGTGTGGCCTATTATCGCTATCTTATTTTTTTTGTTTCCTTGATTCATACACATCTGCTAGATTCTCCAAACCCTCAAACTCATCATTGTAGTGTTGGTAATAAGCTTCAAACTTCTCTTTAGTGTATAGTGATTCTTTGTAAAAGTCAATTAATAATGTGGTTCTTTCGCCTGGATTGTTGTTGTATCCGTTGTGCAGTTGTAGGTCTGGTTGGAAGACGAATGCATCTCCAGATTTCCAAATGTGTAGTGCTTTTTTCTTGGTCTCTATGTCCATGTAGTACATTCCACTGTCTGTTCCGCCACCGGCATCTATGCACAGCTGATATCTCCAGCCACCTTCACTGTCCTTGTGATTTCCAATTTTTGTGTTTGGTCCTACTGTCATGAAAGCAACATTGGTCTTGTATGGGAATTTCCTGAGGATACTGTACAGCATGGGATAGTCGTTAAATTCTTGGCCTTCATATGTGCCTGAACTTACTCCCAGTGCTTTCCATTCACCCTGCACGTAATCTCCTTCACGCTCTGTGTCACCTGGATAGAACTTGTCTTTGTCTGTGTAATCTTTTGGGTCTCCCCTGACGCTGTTGGAAAAGTCCTCTGGATTTAGGAATATTTTATCAGGTTGTGATTTGAATTCGTGTGCTATTTCCTCGAAATGCTTTTCTAACTGTAGGAAACATTCACCCTGTTGTCCGTAGTAAAAACTCTTATCTATCATTGTTCAGTATTGTAACATCATCGACTCTTGTCTGTCTATCATGATCTTGCCAAATACCAAAAAATTTCTCGCCCATAGACAATAATTTCTGTTTCTCATCTATCTCGAAGTAGTCAGTGAACTCTATACCATTAATAATGATTCTTCTAAGTTCAGAACCAAATACGTAAACTATGTGTTCGTCGTCACCTAATGATTTACCGTGCTTACTGTCTGATACCCTGGTCCATGTGCCATCTTCTTTGACCATGTGTGTTCCTGACACTTGGATGCCTTTGTAGTCATACAAGTTGTCTATCAAGAACTTACCTGTTGCAAACACAAATCCACCAACTGCAACTTCGTCCCTGATGTCTACCTGTTCCACTGCTTTGAAAGAACCATCTGCCATCGTGATCATTGTTCCTGCTATGAAACAACCACCGCCACCTGATCCACCTGCGCCTGAACTAGTGTTACCGTTTGAATTTCCAAATCCAGCCGCTGTCTCTATGAAATTAAGTCCTGAATTGAACAGTGCCTTCCAGGCTCCTGAAACCTTCACGTAACCTGCTGTGACTGTCTTCCATGCACCTGAAACTTTTGTTTGTATGCTTGTTACATCTTTCCATGCACCACCGACTTTTGTGCTGGCCTGTACGTTCACGTTGAAAACGAGAACTGCCAATCCGTTCCCTGCCGATCCTGAACTGCCTGCAGTTCCTACTGCCGCACCTGAATCATAATACTGAACACTGTCTATAACCAGTGATGTCACTCCCGGTGCTGTTCCCGAACCGTTGGACTCTGATCCCCCTGATGGCACAGTGTTCGAACCTGAGTAGCCTCCACCGCCGCCGTTGTCTCCTGAACCACCAGCACCGCCAGTGCCGCCATCCTTACCGCCGCCTCCAGCACCTCCACCACCACCGTCTCCGGAGTGATCTGCACCGTCCTCTCCCAGTGTGCCTGGTGAGGCCGATGTTGCGTTATTTGAATTTATGCCGGATCCACCGTTTGAATCTTTACCTGCTCCTGCACCTGATCCGCCGCCACCTGCCGTCGCAACTTCTGTACCGTCTATGAATAATGTCGTGGCTCCGCCTGCTCCGCCGCCTGCTCCTGAATATGGTCGTGGTCCTGCGTTACCGCCTTCACCACCTGAGAAATCTGTCTTGCCTTTGCCGTTGGTGCCACCTGGGGCTCCGCCACCTGACCCACCGCCTGCTCCACCACCGCCCACTGCCACTTCGAGAGTGTCGTTTACATTTGATGTTAATGAATAACCTGTTTTTGTGACGTAGTGTCCTGCCGCCCCTGAACCTCCCGGTCCTCCCGCGTCTCCACCACCACCTGCACCTGCTCCACCCCATAGATACATGTCTACAGATGTTGCACCCGCCGGTATCGTGACCGTGTTGATTAGTCCTGAGTATTGGAATTTTTTAATTATTGTGGGCATGGTTATGCCTCATACTTGAACCAGAGATCACCATTGGCTCCATCACTTGCACTTGGGTCACCTGTTTGAACGAATTTTGCAGAGCCGCCCCATAGGTTTCCAAATGTTGCCACCTGTCCAATAGTTGGAACGCTCACACTTGAAGTATCTGAAGTTGCTATCGCTGATCCTACTGCCGCCAAACTGACATTTGTCACTGTTACCAGTCCTGCCGCTGTTGTTTTTAAAACTTTTTCTTTTGCCGCATTACCATCTACCACTGCATCTGCTAATCTTATCACTTGTGAATATGATTGTCCGTGTCCTGCTGACCAGAAATTCTCTGAAACGTCATAGAACAGTCTAGCATCATCTGTGTCACCAGTCTCAACTATAAGTCCTGCGTCTGCTTCTGAACCACCTGCATTCACTTTCAAGAAAGTGTCGGAGTGTTCTACTATGTTGGATGATGTGTAGTTGTATGCACCACTTACATTCAGGTTACCTACTATTGTAAGGTCACCAGTGATGTCTACTCCGCCGTCTGCACCTGTCAATTGTAAAGGTGTTTTAGTCGTTCCACCATCGTTGACTGTGAATTTTAAATCTTTGTCTTGTGAAGTCTGTGCAATCGTTACGTCATTACTAGAAACTGTAACTGTCAATTCCTGTGCGTCTCCGACTATGATACCCGAATCTGTGTCAATGGTCAGTGCACCTGTCGTTGTGTCTGCCGCATCTGTTCTCAGGAAGTTACCACCTGCAATAACTGTGCTTGAAGTGTTTGACGTTCCTGCTACATTAACAAACGATGCCTGTGTGTTTGTTCCTTCGAACACTGCTCCCAGTGTTGAGTTCAATGTGATTCCTGCCTTGATCGAAGAGAAGCCTGACTGTGTCACGCTTGGTGTAAATGTTTCTTTTGAAAGTATTGCTACCCTAGTATTTCCTGCATACATTGATGAAACAACTTTGTTTCCTGCCGAGCTACCTAGTGTTTCAATTTTCCATCCTGATAAAGTTTGTCCTGCCGTGTAGACTGGTCCGACCAGTTGGAACGCTGATCCTGTGTAGATGTAAAGCTGATCATCGTCTGAATCATGCCAAAGGTCTCCAGCTGAGGGAGAAGTCGGTGCCGATGCTTGTGATTTTGCGGCGCCTGTTGGTTTGAATGCTGATCCATCATACACCTTAAGCTGTGATGTTGACGTATCAAACCATAACTCACCTTTTAGAGGTGCTGTCGGTGCCGATGTTGAAGCGGCATTCTCTAGCAGTTTAACAAGGTTCTCATTTAGACCCTCGCCAAACCCTGAAAAGCTCTTTCCAAAAAGCTGTACGGAAGTGGTGTTATCTACTGTACCATCTGTTATGGTAGTTACTACTGATCCATCTGTTTTGTTTATTGTGTATGCCATATACCAGTATTTATAACCTTCCCACGCTTATTAAAATGACACTTTCTCCGTCCGAGGCCTTATCTTCCATTGCTTTCCCAACAATAGAGCCCAACACTGGACTGGCAGTCGTTTTTGCACAACCTGGGTGTTCCTCACAAGTTGTCAAAAGATCGCCTTTTGATATTGTTCCGTGTACTTTACATTTGACTTTTCCCACAAGTGCAATCGCTTGTCCTTCTGATTTGTTGTTCATCAAGTATGCTGGATGTTCACTGATCACCCCTGCTACCCTTGTGTCATTTGAGCTAGTTGATTGCGTGACTTCTTTTTCTCCACCAAAAATCATGACCGTTCCCACGTCGTAGGTGGAGTCGGTTTTGTAGATCTCAGCCAAGTCAGCGTACTGTGCCGATGTTGCTTTGGCATGCACTGTGCTGTATCCTACGCTTGACGTTCCGATATCATATGCGTCGTCCGTGTCTGGTACGATGGCTTTGCTGGTCAGTGTACCTCCCATTGCAAGTGTGCCCATCGAGTTGGCACCTGAACTGGTCAGGTTACCTGTGACGTTTCCTGTGACAGACGTTTCAAGTGAAGTTGCCTTTATGGTGCCGTTTACTTCTAATTTAGCTGTTGGTGTTGTTGTTCCAATACCCACTCTTGATTCTGCCCCGTCTATGGTCATCACCGTGGTTGTTGAACCACCATCGTTTACTTTGAAAGTTATGTCCGTGTCTTGTACTGTGTTAGATATAATAGCCCCTGTGCCATCTACGGTCAATGACAAGTCACTATCCGCACCAACAGTGAACCCGGAGTCGTTAACAACACCCAGCGTGCCTGTCGTGGTGTCGTTGGCGTTTGATCTTAAGAAGTTAGCCGCCGCCACTCCACCCAGTGCATCTGAATCTGTTGCTGTGCCTTGGAACTTGACATCAGCTATAGCAGTTGTCAGTGTGATACCTTTCTTGATTGTTGCGAAACCTGATAAAGAAGTCTTTGGTGTGAAAGTATCCTCAGATATTATCGCTATGAGATTCCCATCATTGAATAATTTCGTGACGTTCTGACTTGCGTCGGCTGAATCTAGTATCGCATCAAATGTGAAACCGCTTGTTGTTCCTGTAGAACTGGGAGGTCCTACCAATACAGATGATGTTCCGCTGTAGTAATACATCTGCCCTGTGCTTGAGTCTATCCAAATATCTCCTGCGGCCAAATTGTTGGGTGCTGTAGATTGGTATGGTGCACTACCGCCCGCTGTTTGAAAACTAGTTCCGTTGTATACTTGTAATTTATTGTTTGTGCTATCCCACCAAAGTTGTCCTGTGATAGGTTTAGTAGGTGCTGAAGTGTTTGCAAAGTTTTCCATCAAGTGCAGGAAGTTCTCTGCGATTATTTCTCCGTAACCTGCGTATCCTTTTCCAACAAAATTTAAGTCAGTCTGTGTGTTTAAAACTCCATCCTGTACCGTGTACTGGTTAGGCGATGTCGCACTATTGGTTTTGTTTACAGTGTATGCCATTAGTATCCTGTGCTACTACCTGATGTTGTTCCACTCACTGTGTTGGATGTTGACAGTGCAGTTGAACTAGTTTCAGTGAACGTTGTTAAACTCTGTATTCTTAATGTGTAATCAATCTGTATCAGTCTGTTCAGTGACTTCTGTACCGGGTGGAATATAACATGTGTCAACAATTTGTTAGTTGCTCCATTCTCTGTTCCTTCCCAACTTTTCAATCCTAGTTCATCAAACACATAATCACCATTGAAATCTGTTGTGTTATCAAACGCCGCCTGTCCTGTAGGCTCACCATAGTCTAGTGTGCAAGTCACAACAATGTCAGTGTACTTGTTACCTGCAGTGTGTCTGACTTCCATTTTGTTTCTTGTTGTGTCTTTGTTGGTTGCGGAGTTATCATCCACCACTTTGTAATAAGTTTGGTTGTATAAAGAAGCATTAGTACCAGTTGAATTTGGAGTAAGGTATGTGATTATACCTGTCGGGTCCACGCTAGTACCACCGTTGCCTAGTGCTATCTCGTGTACGAACCCTGTCGACTTGTTCGCCAATGAATTGGCCAGTGCCTGAGACATGTTCTCGTAGTGTATCGCATTCCTCTTGTCTACGATAACCTCACCGGTCTCTGGGTCTGAAATCTTGATATGCCCCGTCATCATAACACCTGTGTTATCCTGGGGCTTTTTGTCTTCTTCTTTTGATTCTGTGGGTTTGTTGTTCTGTGTCATCTAGTGTATTTATTCAGGTGAGTTTGTTGGTTCGTTAGCAATGAATTTAGCCTGTTGTGACGTAGAAGCCTGTAACCCTTTACCGTCAGCAGGATTGCCATCTAATGCTGTGTACCATACCTGTCCTCTCTTGTGTAAGATTTTAACCTGTGTTCCGTCTGCTGGAGCAGTACTTAATGTGACTGCCGTAGTCGATCCGTCCACAGAGTAGTTGATAGTTGACCCATCCTCGCTAGTAAGCAACAATCGTTGGCCACCAATGAATATGTCTAACTCACTAGCGGAGGCTGGGGCTTGTGATAGTGCGAAAATAACAGTACTACCGTCACCTGTGAAGGTGTTGGTGTATACCGCATCCGCATAAGGTATAGTTTGAGTTCCGCTGGCATCTACCACTAGTGTGCCATTGCTATGATCCTTAATTCCTGTTCCAAGTGTTCCACGTCTTAGCTGTCCCAACGTGTTCCCGTCCTTGGTAAAATATTCTATTCTTTCCTTGTCAATGAAGACCGCACCCGGCATGTTGTTTGATGCATCAGGTTCTGGCAATGCAGTGCCGTCCTTGACCTGTATTGTGTTTATCGTATCTATTAAATCATCAACCAGTTCCGTGGTTGCTGTTTTGCTGATACGTTTGTAAAAAGTCCTGTTCAGCATGTCTTTGAATATTCTAAATCCTGTGGCACCCACGGCAGTATCAAGTGCGAAGTACATCACATCCAACCTGTCTGTAGATACTATTGTTCTTCCTAGCACTGTAATAGTGTTGCCACTGACTGTGTAGTCACTGCTCTGTATCAGTTGTTCACCGTTAAGCCACACAAATGTGTAACCTGCATTCAAGGTGTCAAATCTCAATTTAAATATTCCAGACGATCTGCCTTCTAACACTTCTCTTCTCTGTTTCATTCCCAACGCATTGTTGAAAGTTGTCACAGACAAAATATCTGTTGCACTCAAAGAGTATGGACTAGTAATCGCTG
>Ga0307488_10001138_pt1 | contig 22335 bp, 9 predicted proteins | sample SB02metaG_FD_202248 | JGI IMG/M metagenome (GOLD analysis project Ga0307488, IMG submission 202248) | Sea-ice brine microbial communities from Beaufort Sea near Barrow, Alaska, United States - SB 0.2 | ecosystem: Environmental > Aquatic > Marine > Coastal | place: USA: Alaska | collected 2017-05-06 | reverse complement strand
TAGAAGAAAATATGCTGAACGTCAATTACAAAAGTTTATAGACTGGAGTATTGAATCTAAAGGATATTTAAAATATAAAGATTTAATGAAATATTCAGAACAATATGGCACAACAAAAATCACATAGTAGAACAGAAAGGATAAAAATTAAAAGAAAAGGTGTACATGCTAAGACGAAGACATCTAGCTCTACATCTAGCCCATTATATAAAAAAAAATACAACGGACAAGGAAGATGAAAGAAAGTACATTATTAGAAATGCAAAATAAAATTGCGGCATTAACCAGAGTTGTGCAGCAAATGATAAATGAAATGAATATACTTAGTACTACTGCAATGGGTACTTTAGAAACTATAAAATTAATGCCTGGTTATAAAGATTCAATAGACAAATTAAAAGACCAAGCTGAAAAATTAGAAAAAGAAAAGAAAGATGGAGTTATCGAACAAAATACTAAGTGATATAACAGTATATATGAAGTACGCTAAGTTCGTTCCTGAGTTGAATCGTAGAGAGACTTGGATAGAATTAGTAGACAGAAACAAAGCTATGCATATTAAAAAATATCCAGAGCTATCAGAAAAAATAAATGAAGCCTATAAATTAGTATATGATAAGAAAATTCTTCCAAGCATGCGTTCGTTACAATTCGGAGGTAAACCGATTGAAATTAGCCCTAATCGCGTGTATAATTGTGCTTATTTACCAATTGATCACATTGATTCGTTCCACGAAACTATGTTCTTGTTACTTGGAGGAACCGGTGTTGGATATTCTGTACAGAATCATCACGTAAAACAAATGCCTCCAGTTAATCAGCCTTATGCTAAAAGAACTAGAAGGTTTTTAATTGGTGATAGTATTGAAGGTTGGGGAGATGCTATTAAAGTGTTAATGAAGTCTTATATGGGTGAGAAAAGAAGTTCTACTGTAGAGTTTGATTATTCAGATATTAGACCTAAAGGTGCTCAGCTAGTTACTTCAGGTGGTAAAGCACCAGGACCTCAACCATTAAAAGAGTGTATACTAAAAATTAAAGGTATATTAGATGCTAAAGAAGATGGAACGCCATTAACTACTGTTGAAGCTCATGATATAGTTTGTCACATAGCTGACTCAGTATTAGCTGGTGGTATTCGTAGAGCTGCTTTAATTAGTCTGTTTTCAGCTGAAGATAATGAGATGATTAGTTGTAAATCAGGTACTTGGTGGGAAACAAATCCACAAAGAGGTAGAGCTAATAACTCAGCTGTGCTTATGAGACATAAAGTAACTCAAGAGTTTTTTATGGATCTATGGAAACGTGTAGAGCTATCAGGATCAGGTGAACCTGGTATATATCTTAACAATGACAAAGACTGGGGCACAAATCCTTGTTGTGAAATAGCATTAAGACCTTTTCAGTTTTGTAACCTATGTGAAGTGAATGCTAGTGATCTTGAATCACAAGAAGATTTTAACTATAGAGTTAAGCAAGCTAGTTTCATAGGAACACTACAAGCTGGTTACACTGACTTTCATTATTTAAGAGACATATGGAAAGATACGACAGAGAAGGACGCCCTTATCGGTGTATCAATGACAGGGATAGGGAGTGCCGCTGTGCTGCAGTTGGATATGAAGGAAGCTGCAAATATAGTAAAACGAGAAAATACAAAGACAGCTAAAGCTATTGGTATTAATCCAGCAGCTAGATGTACAACCGTGAAGCCTGCTGGGACGACATCTCTGGCGTTAGGAACTTCATCTGGTATTCATGCATGGCATAATGATTATTATACACGCAGAATCAGAGTTGGTAAAAATGAATCTATGTATAAGCATTTATCTAAATATCACCCTGAATTAGTTGAAGATGAGTTTTTTAGACCTCACGACACTGCTGTAATTAGTATACCACAAAAAGCACCTGAAGGTTCTATATTAAGATTAGAATCACCATTTGATTTGTTTGAAAGAATAAAGAAAGTTGCTCAAGAGTGGATTGTGCCTGGCCATAGAAAAGGATCTAACACTCATAATGTTTCAGCTACAGTTAGTTTGAAGCAAACAGAGTGGGATCAAGCTGGAAAATGGATGTGGGAAAATAGAGATCATTACAACGGCTTATCTGTGTTACCTTATGATGGCGGCACGTATACTCAAGCACCGTTTGAAGACATAAGTAAAGTACAGTATGATATGGCTATGAAGCATCTCAAAGATGTTGATCTTAGTAAAATTGTAGAAACAGAAGACGAAACAGATCTTGCAGGAGAATTAGCTTGTGCAGGTGATAATTGTGAAATAACATGAGAAAGTTAGCAATAATTGGAGGTCTTAGCTTAATGACAGCTGGAACTTCATATATGATGTGGCATCCACATGCACCACAGTTTGATTTAAATCCTAATACATTAGCTATAGCTACTGGAGGATTTTTTATAGCTGTTGGAATTAGTTATAAATTTTAATATGTAAAATTATGTGTGAGAATTGTTTGGGTGGATTTTGCCCGTGGTGTTAAATATAAAAAGGGGAAGTCGTAATGACCTCCCCTTTTTTGGTTACAGGAACTTTGGGTATGGTGCCCAGTTTCTTTTGTTCCTTACTTTTTATTTTTTTTTATTATAATTTTTATTAACTCGTCTTCTTTTAGTTTTTTATACTTTTTTAAATTATAACCTCCAACACCAAGATTTTTTAAAAGTCTTAGTTGTTGTTTTTTATTTAACTTTTTTAAAGTTTCATAATCCGTAGAACCTTTAGCTTCTTTTAGTATTGTTTTAGATTTATCTTCTTTAATCTTTAATTTTTCTTCTTCTGTTTTAGGTATTTCAACATAGTTTTTTCTTTCTTTAATTTGCCATTCAGACCAACCTAAAACCATAGCTACAGACTGCCATGCTTCAGCATCTTCTGATGCTGCTGCTTTTAAATTATTAACTTTCTTAAATAACCTATCTAAAGGTACATTAGTAGTTGCTGTCACAACCTTAGCCATTGATTCGTAAGCAGGATTGTCTAAACTAAATCCTTTTTCAAATACTTCTTCTCTACGTTTCTTACTATCAAATGGATAAGCGGCTGATTCAAACTTACTTAATTTACTTTTTATAGCTGGTGAAAATTCTAATAGCTTTTTATAAGAGTCAGTATATTCAGGTCTATCTCGTTTAGATCTTTCGTATATATCAATACCTAGGTTTTTAAGAACTTGAACTGTTACCCCAGCAAATCCCAAGCCTCTTAAGCTAGAATCTATCATGCCATTTAAGGTTTTAACTAATTTCTTTTCATCTTCTTCATCAATTCCATCATCGCCAAACCCAATTGCAAATACAGCTTGTTGCAACGCATTAAACATTAAGTTTTGTATAAAAGCGTAATAAGCTATTCTTGAAAGTCTAGTTCTATTACTTTGAGCCAATGTCTTGCCTGGTAAAGCCCTGCGATTAACCATATCTTGGACATCTCTCTTTTGTAATCTAGCATACTGCATAGGAGTATTTACATACTGCAATATTATTCTACCTAAATAACTAGCTTGTTGACTTGATATCTTACTAGGATCAGAAGATTGTTGAGATTTTTCAGACTCAGCTCTAAACTCTTTCATAGCCCTTATCTCTGCCTCAGATTTACTTAATCCTTCATTTTTAATTAAATCATTAATTCTGTTTCTATAGAAAGTTGCCCCACCTGAGGCTATAGCAAAGCTATCCGCATACTTAGTTGGTAAAAAACCTTTTTCTAATATATAGTTTAAAGCTGCTTTGGCTTTATTCTTAGATGTTTTAGCAGCATTTGCTATCTCTGATTCATTAATATTTAATTTAAGCCCGTTACGTCTATCTACTAAATAATCAGAATTCATTAGCATTGTAAAGTCTTTCCAAAACTGAGGTTGATTAGCAAAAGCTTTACCAGCTTTCAATGGATTGTTAAAACTCCAGTTAATAAAGTTAGCTGATGACAAAGTTTGAAGTAATGCTGATCTAACGTTGACAAACATAGTTACAGCAGTAGAATTATTTATATAATCTAAAACATCATTACTTAATTTATTGCCTCCAGTAAGCCTGTTACTTCCGGACTTCATACGCCCTAAGCTGTTTTCAATAGCATCTCTATATTTTTTACCATAAGCAGCTTCTAGCTTGTTTAAGTTATCTTTAGAATATATTAAATCTACATTTTGATTCCAAGACTCTAAATATTTACTACGTTTAGTGGTATTTAATATATCAACTAAATCAGTTGTTATAGTGCCTAATGCCCAAGCTTCTTTAGGAGTTGAATAACCATCACCTTTTGTTATAGACATTATCTGATCAGCAAATACTTTTAGCTTAGGGTTATTTTCTACTATATCACTTAATTCTTTTAAATCTGCATTAGACAATCCAGGTATTTTTTCACCTGCTTTATTCCATAAATAAACTCTTACAGCCTGCTCATTAGTAAAACCAGAGTCTGTAGTTTTTCTTAAATCTTTAGGAACGTTTAATTCTTTTTTAAGAGCTTTAAAATCTGCCATTAAGTTAACTCTATCAGTTGATAAGTTATCCATAGCTCTAGTATAAGGATCAAATAAGTTTTCTTGATAAAACTTCATGTGAGCTTCACCTTTCTTACCTTTACCTAAAGTTGTGTAAACTAATCCTAGCATATCTTCAGCTGATGGTGGTATGAAAAATCTTTGACCTTTTTTATCACCACCTCTTAACTTAGCTTTAACATCTGAAAATACTTTTTCAGCTCCAATACCTGTAGATTCTTCTATTAGCTTATTAAAATCAGAGCTTAAGTCTTTTGATTTAGAAAACTTAGCTTGTTGAACTTTTGATTTAACATCTATAACAGACATAACATTTTTAACTGCTTTAACATTTTGCAACGCGTCATCAGCAAAATAAAAATCATTATAACCTTCAGCAGCTTTATCTACCATCCAATTAGCTTTAGCTTCACCTGTAGATTTACCTAAGCCTGTTATATTTTCTAATGGTATATTTAATCCTTGGCTATCTAAAAACTCTTTAATAGCTATAGCCGCTTGAGGTGCTCTAGCTGTTAATACAAATACATCTTCTGTACCTCTAGCATCTTGTATTTTTTTAGCTAAATCAAGTAATGGTCCAGGTTTACCTTTAGTTACTTTATCAAACTCAGTAAAATCAAATGAATAACCTTCTTCTAATAGTCTAGCTCCATCCATAGCAAACTTCTCGGCGGTTAAACTACCTTCAGTTCCATCAGGCGCCGTAAATAAAACATTAGACTTAGTTGTAGCTAGCGTATCGTCAAAATCAAATACCCTAATCTTTTTAACAGGAGCATTAATATCTCTAGCTATACTTAAAGCTTGATCGATGCTAGCAGCTTTACCTAATAACTCTTGCATACTTAAATCACCTTCTAAGTTTAAAACTTTAGATTCAGAAAGAACAGACTTTGAAAATTTACCAGCTTTTGTTTTTTGTGGTACTAGCTTTAAATACTCGTTTAATAACTCTTTAGCTGCTTTAGGATCTAATCCATTAGCAATTTGATCTTCAATTAACGAGTTTTGAAATGCTATAACATCAGGGTTGTTTCTATATTTACTATCTACACCAACATTATAAAAATCTGTAAGTATAATTTTGTTACCGTTGTTATCTAATGTTTCTATAGTATTTAAATTAAAACCAGGAACTTTAGCATATCTAATCCAACCGCTTATTTCACCTATAAGAACTCTATAAAGATCTTCTTTTTGAGGGCCTTCTTTCATACCAAGCTCTTTAGCATTTACTTTGTTGTCATTTACTTTTGATATAGGACCTTGAAAATAATTGCGAGTTATTCCCGTAAAGTTATCATTAACAAGTTTATCTGATGCTAGCAATAAGGCTTGTTTAGCAACTAAACTAGCTCCTAAAGCGTGTTCCTCTGTTATTTCACCAGAAAATAAATTTCCTAAACCTAGTTGTCTAAATGTAATAGGAGATATTTTTCTCATAAAATGAGATTGCTCTTTAGAAGTAGTTCTTAACATGCCAACAGCTGCGGGTACTATATCGACCCCAGCATTTTGTATTCTTAAAAATATTTCTTTTAATACTCTTTCTTTAATATCGTTATTTTCAATATTTTCTTTACTGCCAAAGTACTTATTAAACTTACTGGTTTTCTGCCCATGCTTTTTAAAAGCTATAGGCAATGGATCAAACTTAACTTTTTTACCATCTACTGTTTTTTCAAACTCGAAAGCTGCGCCGTAATCTGAATCATTAAAATTATCATTTAAATAATCTATGAAATATTGCTTATGTGAAGGTCTATCTGCTCTATCTTCTTTAGCCTTAAAAGGATACCCTTTGTTTCCAAAAAAAGCCCCTGAGTTTATTAAAAAATCTTTAGAAAATATTTTCACAAGTTTAGGAAACTCATCTTTTTTCCATTTTTCTAATTGTTCTGGGTTGTTAAAATCATAATTTTTACCACCAACATCTTTAGAAAATTTACTCCAAAAGTATTGGTCTGATATATAATTCTCATAAGATCTTTGTTCTAAACCAGCATTTAAAACAATATCCTCAATTTTAGAAGGCTTTTTTAATCGGGTTTTGCTAAACTTAACACCTGCAGGTCTAGCTATTTTTTCTATAACTTGTGGAGCACCTCTTACTATCTCTTCTTCTGTAATATTTTCAGATAAATCTATAGTTCTATCAGTTAAATCTCCTTTAGTGTCGTAAACTGGTTGGTTAGGATTATCTACTATGTCATTAAATTCATTTTTAGCTATAACCTCTGCTAAAAACTTAGGCATTTTTCTTTTTAAAACATCTGGTCTTATGCCCATTAAATAATCAACTACTTCTTCGGTACTTGGATCTAATGTTCTAAATAAATCATTACCAGCTTTTAAATTAACAGTAGATGGTATACGACCTTCATCAATAGCTTTTTGAGTTTGAGTAGGATTCATTCTTTTAATCTCTAACTCATAGAAGGGCGTCCAGTTAGATCTTCTCATAACAGATGGATCTACTTTGTTTAAAGCTATTAAATCTTCAGCAATACTTTCAATAAAAGCTTTTCTATTTTTAGTAGACAACAAACCGTCTTTAGTTCCACTTAGCTTGTCATATAATCTATTTCCTGTTGCTGTAGACATGTAATCAACAAAAGCTTTAAAAAACTTTTTAGGATCAGTCATAGCTGGTCTATCGCTTTTTCTTAAGAAATTAGTTATATCTCTTTTAACTAAGTTAAGTTCATTTTTAGTTAAATCTATTTTTTTAGCTATTTTAGATTGTTGAGGTTTGATTTTCTTTAACTTGTCTTGAACAAGCATCATATCTGCATAATCCTCTGGACTTATTTCATCTGATACTAATGTTTCTCCTATAGTAACTCTACTTTCTTCACCACCAATTTTTTGGTCAGCAGAAACTGTAGAAGGTTTTTTACCTCTTTTAATTTGTATATCTCCAGCTGCTCTATTTATTAATGATTGTCCACTAATGTTTTTACCAGTTAACCAGCCAAATAAACTATTTTTAGATGCATCATATTCGGATTTGAATTTATCACTTATTTTTTCTTTAACTTCTTTAACAAAACCAGGATTCATATCTAAATAAGACTTACCAACTATATTACGTATAGACGCGTCTAAAGTTTCGCTTTGTTCTATCTCTTTTAAAGCAGCGAAAAACTCTTTAGCAGGTTTTTTTGAATAAACTATTTCGCCTTTTTCATCATAAACTATTTCGCCTTTTTCATTAAGTTTTGGTATGCCTTTAAACTCTTCTTTAGATTTAAATTTTCTATTTTCAGCTGGCCCAGTAAACTCATCAAATATTTCTTTTATTTCTTTATTCTCTTTTGTTTTAGAAAACTTTTTGCTACTATCAGGTTTTGGTTTTCCAAGTCTCCAGCTATTAAAATCGTTTTTAATACTACCGTCAATCTTTCCTTTGATAAACTTAATAACTTCAAACTGTTGAGACATATTCCAACCAAACCTTGTTAAAATATTATCTTGGATTTGTTCTAAGGTTTTACCATTTTTAATACCACTAGCTATTATTTTATCAATTAACTTACTAAAAGTTTTTGTTTGACCACCAGCAATAATTTTAGGATCAGTGGTTTTTGTTCCTCTGTCAATAATTGGTATTTGAAAACTAGAATATTCTCCTTTTTCTTTTTTTGATAGAGTGTTATTAGATTTTTCTATTTCTTTTGTTACCTCTACTAAAGCTGCTTCTTCGTTTAAATCAGATTCTTCATCTAAATTTAAAGATTTTTTATCTTTATTTTTATTAGTTTTTTCATCAGCTATAGTTTCTTTTGTGCTTAATTCAGATATAGATTCGCTTAGCTTGCCCTCTTTAACACTTTTATTATACTCTTTTAAAAAATTATATACATCTTTACCTGTTTCAAACTTAATTTTAGCAAAACCTGCTTTACGAAGTATAGGGACTATAACATCCATTAACTTAGTAAATAAATTTTCGTCATACGAAATTTCTTCTTTGGCTATGGCATCTGAAAAAGCCGTTAAAACCTCATCTTGATTTGCTTCTAAATATTCATCTGAGTAAAGCCTATCACCATTTTCATCTAAAGCAAGTAACCTATCATCTATAGCTTTTAGTTGATTTTTGTTTAATCTCTTTTTAAACTCACTTACTAATTTTTTAGCGTCTTTTCCTTTAAAAGCTTGATTTAATATACCATGTAGCAATTCGTGACTACCAACAGTGACAGCTCCTGTGTTTTTAGCTACTTCTTTATTTATATATAATACACCATTATCTATAAAACCATCTGATCTACCTGCATCTTCTCCAAATCTTTCTGTAAATTCAATTTGAGAATCAATAACCTCTGTTCTCAACCCAAACTTTTTACTTTCTCTTTCAGCAAATTCAATATTTTCATCAAGCCTATTATCAGTATCTTTGTCAATGATTTCATTTGTATTTTCAAAGACTTTAATTTTTTTATTAGCTAAATTAATATCACCATCTGTGGCACTAAGTTCTGATATTTTTTTATTTATATTATCAACTCTAGCTTTAGCGTCTTTAACTGACTGCTGATTTGGATCTAATTTCTTTATGCCTTCTTCTAATATATTTCTTTCATAAATTAAATTAGCAATTTCATTTTGTTCTTTTTCATTGAGATTAGAGTCAGTTTGTTCAAGAGCAGATTCATACTCTTTTAGGTCATTAATTATCCTATCTCCTTCTTCTTTAGACATAGTGCCTAGCTCTTGTCTTTTTCTAATATCTGTTATACTACCTTGATATACTTTTTTATTTCTTAAAGGTAGAAGATCAAAAGTTTTACGAACAGTACCACCTGAAGCTTGTATAACACCGCCCATAAATATACCTAAAGCTCCAGCTTCACTAGCTCTAGACATATACTCAGATATGCTTAAATCTTGAACACCTAAGATATCATCTGTTAAATCTTGAGATAAAGACGTTAAAGCCTCTGTAAAGCCTTCTTTACCTGAGTCTATACCAAAAGTTTTTAATACGTCTACAGCTGTTTTATTAGCCATCTCTCTAGCAACTACTTCACCGGCTTTCTTCCCACCTTGTTTAGCAGCCGCTTTAGCAGTAGACTTTAAACCGCTTTTGAATAAACCAAAAGCTCTACCTCCAGCTGGACCCATAACACCTTCAAAAACACCTTCAGATAATCCTCTAAAAAAACCCCTAGCTAATTTCTCTTTTCTACTTAAGTTTTGAATTTTTTCATCTTCAGAAAAAACAGACTCAGTATATTCTCCAGGTATTAATAAAGCTGACATAACACCAGCACTTGCTAACCCTTGAGCCACAACGCTACTTCCACCACTAGCTATTGCAGCAGCTGTAGAAGCTACCATTATTGGAGCACTTTCAACTACTGTATTAAAACCAATATTACCAGCATCTAGTAGCCCATTAGTATTTCCAGTTGTTAAAAACTCACCAATACTACCTCTAAAATCATTTTTATAAGCTCTTTGATCATCATGTAGTTTATCTATATCTTTGGCCATCATCTTGACCATTTCGTCTCTTTTTTTTCTTTCAAATTCTCCAAAAACATTTTCAACTCCAGTAACTTCAGCAAACACATCTTCTATAAAACTAGGTGCAGAAATAATACTTTTACCTAATGACAATCCCGCAGCTTGTAAACCTTCCCACTTGTCACCCAATTGACTACCAGATTCTAACTGCTTTTTAGCTAATTCTTCTAATCTTTCATCGTCTTTTATTTTTATATCTACTTTACCTCCTTGAAGTTTATCTATAAAATCACGATCATATAACTTATCTTTTAATTCGACTCTAGATAACTTAACATTGTCTACGTAGTATTCACCGCCTATTTCATTGTACTTGTACTTTCTAGCGCTTTCAACTTCTTCTTTAGGTAACAAAGTTAGATCAATTTCACCCGTCTCTTTATAAGCATCGTAAGCTTCTCTCTCTGCCATTTTAAACTCACCTTGATCAAAAGAATTTTTTTTGTCATTAATTATAGTTGTATAATCAAAATCAGGATTTGAAACATCTTCGACTTCTTGAACTTTTTCTTGATTAGGTAAGTCAATTGAATAATAATCTTTTATTTCTAAAAACTTATTGTTATCAATATTTCCATTATCATATTTTTCATATAAATCTTTCATCATAGAAGCGTTGTCTCCATCATAATGATCTATTATACTATCAATCTTAGCTTGATCAATTTCTTGATCAGTGTTTTTAGAATAAAAATCTACTAAAAAATCTTCTATTGGCATGTTTTATTTTATTAAAGTCCTTTATATGGTGCTTTTATACCTAACTCTTGATTTAATTTATTTTCCATAGCTTCTGGAGTGCTGAAAATATTTTCATCAAAATCTTTTTCTATATCAATTAAAGTATAAGTAGTTGGGTTTTGAGAAGTTCCAGCACCTGTTTTCTTGTATATACCATCTTTTTTAATTTCACCTGGTGGAATTACTTTATCTTCTTTAGTAATTTCAGTACTACTTCCTTTTATAATTTTTTCAACACCGCTACCTGTTCTAGCTCTAAGTAAATACTTTTTAATCTCATCTAATCTTTCTACTCTTAGCTTTTCTTGATCTGCAAAAGAATCTTTTCCAGGATCTAACTCTACGTATTTTTCACCATCAAATCTATATACTTTTTCAAAATCAGGATTTTTACTTCCATCTTTGTTAAATTCAGCTTTATTTTGATAAACCTTACCTTTTTTAGCATCTTTTATTTTAGGTGGAAGACCATTAGGTGTTTCAACTATATCAACCGCGCCTTCAATTTTATTAAAAGTGTTTTCTATAAAATCAGTGTGGTTTAAACTAGGTCCTTTTTTATCACCTTTTCCTTCTTTCTTAGGATCGTTAAGAGTTGTGCTACCAGCAACATTTTCGCCATCTTCTTGTGTTGTTCTATCTGATTGAGAGTAAGTATCCATTAGGTAATCAGCTTTAGCTTTCTGTAAGTTTTTTCTTTGATCTTCACTTCCAGTCCATGTTTCGTCTTTTCCTGGCTCATAAAAACCGTTAAAAACAAGCATTTGATAATCATCACTATCTATTAAAGCTATAGCTTGCTCATCATTGACTATGCCATTATAAGCTTCTTTAGCTTGTTGATCATAAAGTATTGTTTCTTGAACAGTTCTTTTATTACCTCTATTATCAGTTAAACTCTTTTTTAAAGCTGGGTATTTCTTAACTTGAGTACCCCATTCACCTTCATAGCCTCCTAAAACAGCTTTTTTATCAACTAATCTTACAGGAGCTTGAGCTCCATTAGCTCTAGATAATGCTTGGTTATTTAAACTATATTTATAAACTTGTTTTTTCCCATCTGTGTCAATATATTCTTGACTAAGTATAGAATTTCCATTTATAATTTCAATTTGCACTGGGTTTACTCCATTAACAGAACTTCCACTGCCGCCATATAAACCCATATTATTATATAACGCTCTAGCACCAGGATCGCTGTCAAAACCCACTAAATCAGCTTCACCGTCTCTTATTGCATTTACATAATTTTCTGATTCTAGCTGAATAACACCTAAATTACCACCTAAATCTTGAACTGCATTAATTATGTTCTCTTCTTTTTTTATAGTATCTGTTTGGTCTTCACCCATTGAATTAATAGTAGTATAATATAAATCATCAGCCTGTGCTCTTAATTGATTTGCAAAGCCACGAGCTACAGAATTTTCAGCAGCGTTAGGATCATCTATTTCCTCAGCTTGTCTATAAATTTGCATTTGCTGAGTTAAGGCAGCTTCTTCGTTTAATCTTATATTTGCTTTTGCAGTTTCAAAATTAACACCAAAATCAAGCAATTCTTTGTTTATCTTAGAACCACTTTTGTCTATTAATGCGCTTTCTCCTTGTGTTAGTCCTGGTCTTGAGTATGTTCCCATAATTTATTGATTGGTTGCTAAGTTTGTATTTGAAATAAAAGGTTGCTTAGTATCTGTTATAAGATTACTTATGTAAGCATATTCATCACTATTAGGATCAAATGAGTTTCTTTTTTCTATCATAGAATTAAGACCTGCATCGTCCCAAGCCGTTCCTTTGCCAGTGCCTCCAAAATCAGAAGCTTTAAAATTACCATATCCACTTAAAGGGTCTTGTGTCCCAGGGAACAAGTTGCTAAGATCTTCCGGACCCATTTCTCCAGTTACACCACTGTTATCATTTGGATTTTCTCTATCTTGAGAAACCATACCAGCAGTAAATGCTTTACCCATACCACCTATACCAGCTATCATAGCATTTTGAGATTCAAGTTGTTGTCCTCTTAGTAAATCAGCTTGGCTTTGTAATCTATCTAATTGAGACACCTCTCTAGCTTCTTGCATTTCCATTCTTTTAATTTCACCTTTACCTTTTGCAATATCAACTTGTAATTGACCTTGAGCTTTAAGTTTTTGATTATTAACTTCTTGCTGTTCGATGCTAGCGCTAATACCTTGTTTACTTTTTAAAGCTGCGTTAGCTAATGCAGTTGCACCACCAGCAGAAGCTCCAGTAGCTCTCAACGTATCTAATGTGGTAGCTAAAGCTTGATCTGTTTGTTCCATTTGTATTTCAGCTGCTTGAGTAGCAACAGCTAAATTTTTATATGGATTTTCCATTGCTCCAAAAGCGTTTGTTATTTTCTGTCTACTAGCTTCGTAATTTTTAATTTCATTCATTTTATTTCCATAGTCTACTTTAGCTCTTTGAGCTTGCCAACCACTTAATAAAGCTCCTGCACCTTGAATACCTATTTGCATTCCAGTACCTGGTTTTAAATCAAATCCTTTAAATATATCCATAATTTTTTTATTGTGATGATATTACAAATTGCGACGAAACAGCAAATAATTCTTTAATTCCACCAGGAGCAGTCGTATCATCAGTTGATAGCTTTACAGTAGCGTAGTATCCTTTTATGCCTGTCATTGCTGAACCAAAAACAACTTCACCGGCGCTTGGCTCAGTATTGTTTATCAAGTTAGCATAGTATTTATTTTCTTTTATTGTAAAACCAGCTCTGTAAGTTATACCATTCTCTATATAAGCGCCTTCTTCATAACTCTTAACACTATTTGTAACATCTAATTCTGAATTAACGTTAGGTAAAACTGAGTAAGAATCTGAAATAAAACTGTCTACTTGCCAACCACTGCTGCCTTCATAGTTTATTGTTTTAAAATTCTTATTTACAGAAGGGTTTGGGTTAAAAATAAAAGTTATAGAAGATTTGTTTTCAATCCCATAAAAATTATTAGCAGAAGTCAATGGACTGTAGTGTAAGTATAAAGAACCATCTTTAGCTGTATAAAAATTATTTTTTAAACTAAACATTAAATCAGGTCTAAAAGAATAAAATGTTGTCCAACCTTGCACGCTTTCTTTAAAAGTTAGCGTACTATAGTAATCACTTGTTTCATCTAGTGTTTTACTTCCTGAATGCTGTTGTAGTGATATTACATAATTATCTTTATAGTTATCAAAGCCACCTTCTATTTTATCTTTTTCGTAATATAAAAATCTTAATCTTGGATATATTCCAGAAGATGTTAAATAATCAATATTTATAGGTCCATTATCAGTGAATAAACAAGTTAGGTAAAAAGTTTGTGGATAAGGGGGACTACCTGAACTTATATCGGTAATACCTACAGTTCCAGTGCCAGTCACGTAAGCATTAGTGTTTTGCCAAAATCCATTAGCAGCACTTTCATCTGTAGGTAATTTTGTGTTTGTAAAATTTACTTGAATTAAAGAGCCTACTATTAAAGTGTCAGTACCTAAAACTGGCAGTCCTGGTGGTGCAGGGGCAATAGGTCCTAATTCGCTTACCGCAATCCAAGATCCCAAAGCTGTTGGTTGAGTTACACCAACAGTACTTGGATAGCTAGCAACTTGAGGTTGTTGGTTAGCGTAGCTGTTAGAACCAGAATTTATAGTTGTAACAGCGTATTCAGCAGAGGTTAATTCAATTTTATCATTTAACTTAGCTAATTCGTCTCTAAAGAAATCTTTCATGCCATACTGTGATATTTCAGTTATACCGTCTCTAGACAGCCTTAAAATAGCACTTCGGTCTTTGTCTGCAAAGTATCTTCTGAATCCAAAGCTAGCAAAGCTCTCTGGATTTCTGCTTATACCATACTCGCCTGTATAAGGAGTAACTTGACCTATTACAACATTTGAAGTTGTATTTATTGCAGTTCCCTCAGCTGAGTATATAGCATCTTTATCTATTAATGCTGTACTAACTTTATTTTCTTGAAATATAGTCAAGTTGTTGTCCATCGCGTATAACAGTTGCACAGATCCATTGTGAGGATCAACAGCTTTTGTTATATCTTCGCCAGTAGCAAACACATTTGTTCTGTTTATATTTGTTCTAGAGTTAAAAACACCTGAATACACCAAAGCATTACTCCTATGTCTAACCTCATTAGATTCTTCCATTAAATATGCTCTAACCCCTAAGTCTACAGAAGAATTATTAAAACCACCTCTTATTCTAGACTCTTCAACAATCCAATTAGATCCATTGTTTTCGTCCCAGCTATTGTTAGGTGTTGAATAAACATTAGAATACGGTGGTTCAACAACCAAGCCAGAAGGAATTGTTTGAGGAAAATTATACCAATTGTCATTAGCATAGTCAAGATAAGAAACTCCTGGATATACACTTGGAAATACATCTAGTGTTTCACCCGCAACAGCTGAATTAGTTTTTTGAAGAGGAGTAGTAACTTGTTTTAACCAGAATGTGTTGTAATATTTTACTTCTAAATTATAAGCCATAATTTTTTATTTTAAGGATTACTATCCCCCATTACAAGGAAATTTACACAATAAAAAGGAGAAGATGACTGAGATCCAGTACCTGCACTAGCATCTACTAATTTAATTTTTATTTGATAATACCATGCTGGCCACCAATCATTATTAAATCCTTGCCTAAATAAATTTCCGTGCCAGTTGTTATAATATAAATTATAACCTTGAGGTCGATATATTAATCTCATTATCTGCTTGCTGTTACCTGTTTGAAATTTATTTTGATTACCCGTATCAAAATAAAAATCTCCACTTGCGTCACGAGGATCTAATTGACTACGTAGTGGAGCATCACCAGAGTCGATTTTAGCTAAGGGATCACCAAGATCGTTGGCACCACCTCTAGCCACAAATGTTGTAAAATTGTATGGTTGAGGAGTTCCATATACTCCAGTTCTATCATAAAATGCTCTATATCTAATAGCACTCACAATTTGTGGTTCTAACCCAATCATTGATTTTGGATTAAAATCTGAACTTGTTGGAGTAGTTTGGTCTACGTAATAAGCGTCATTAGTTTTTAAGCTACTTTGTTGAGGATTTGGAAGATAGTCAGGCGCTAGCGGTATGTTATCTAAAGTTCTAAATCCATTAGAAAAATGAGATATATATCCAACAACAAAACCTAGCGGATAATAGGCTCCTACAGAACCATCTAATAAACCAAAAGGATTATTACTTCTTAACCCTTGACAATTCATAACTTGAGTATAAAAATCACTTCCAACTCTATTATTTAGGGGGACACCTGGCATGGCTGATGTAGATAATGGTGGAAAATTTGAATCACCATCGATACTAGATTTTAAAAATTTAAGTAAAATATCATCTCCTGGCAACAAAGCCTGCAAAGGAACATTAAAGCCATTAAATTGATCTAGTGTATTATCATTAATATCTTGTTGAGGTCCTAGCCCTTGAAATCTGTATATTTCAGGCTGAATATTTCCTAGTTTTAAAGTTACTACTTTTTGAATACTTTGATTATTAAATCTAGCTTCTAACGTTACGAAATAACTATCATTAACGTTGGAATCTACATCATAAGCTATGCCCTCAAAAGTAGGTGATAGTTTTATCCTAAAAAATGGAGGAGTTGAAGGTGGTGATGCCGGCGTAGATACTTCACAAACAAATAAGTTTTGAGGGCTTAACGCTGAGCTACCAGGGGTAGAAGGTATAACGCTTACTATGTCTATTAATAAGCTTTGAGAAGCATTAACAACTAAAGGGTCTCCATTAGAATTTAGCGCTGTAAACTCGTTGGTAATGCTAGTGTTTGATGGTGTATTTTCAAGCCAAGAAGTAACACTAACATCTTCTATAAATCCTAAAACAGTGTCTCCAGAAGGGTCAATATCATCAGATATGTCTTGATTTAATTTACTTATAAGATCACAAGTAGAAGTTTCATAAAATATTTCTAAACTAGATTTAAAAGGTTTTGTTTCAAAAACCATTAAAGACTTTGCAAAAACTGATTCAGAAATTGTTGTTCCAGTTAACGAACTCTCTTGCATATCACTAGTAAATCCCATGCGAGAACTAGTAGATATAGTAGCTATAAGAGGATTTTGATTGTTTTTTAAATAAAAAGGATCTACACCACCTTTAGCGCCTGGATATATGAAAGTGTCAATCGCAAATTGAGAAGTCCCGGTTACAGGGTCAATATTTAAATAATGTAAATCTACGTTTTTATAGGAAGTCCACTGTCCTAGTTCTTTAAAAGATTTTACTGTAACTATCTCTTGTTTTAAAGTATTAGATGTTTCATTCTGAGTACTTAAGTTTTGGTCATCATCACCACCTACGCTTGTATTATAGTTATTATTTTTTACTCTGTTATATAAATATATATTAGATGAAAAAATTTCATCAGTATCACCAATTTCTTTTAATTCTCTAGGAATTTTATTTATATTATCATTAAACAAAGCTATTTGAAAAGCTTCGTTTTCATTAGAATACCTTAATCCGTCTATTGTAACAAAATCACTACCAGTTTTATCACCTATAATAGTCTCTGCGTCATTTTTAGTATACACTATATTTCCACTAAGACCACCTGCTGTATACACATTATAATATTCTTGTTCTTGCTGCTGAACAACAACTTTATAAGTATACCAACCAAGAGGATTTGTTTCACTATAAAAACCGTTACCTTCAGGTGAAAATGTAGAAGAAATACTATCTTCAAAAGTGATTTTTAATGAATTACCTAACCAACTTAAAGGATTTGTTCCAGCGTTAGTGTATTCGTTAAATATTGTAGAATTTAAAGAACTATTATTATTTACTATCACATTTGAAGATCTACCATATCTATCCTGTAATACTAAACCTACTTGATAAGATCTACCTTGTTTTAGTGTGTTGTTATTGTGTTCTATATCTGAAACACTAGTTCCAATACCTTTATTTTGTATGTCTAAAGAGTAATTTATACTTGGTGTTGATTTATTTTGTAAGAAATTACCATAAACAATTCTATTACCAACAGCTTCTTGAGTCTGAGCTCTCATTGGTACTATATCACTAACTCTTGTTACCTCTTTGTCGGTTAATACTTTAATAGGTTTTTCAGAGTTATATTTATATAAAAAAGTTGTAGTTAAAGAACTTACTGTTAATTTAGCTCCACCACTAATACCACTTAAAGTTGGTACATCCAATACATCGCCAACTTTATAACCCTCTCCATTAATATCTCCAGCTATCATACTTTTACTTATAGTAAGTGTTATGGTTCCAACTCCTACAGGAGTACCACCAAAAGCTGTACCTAATGTAAATGTTAAAACGTCTCCAGAAGTATATCCACCACCTCCATTTAAAACCGTCACAGATGAAACAGCTCCAGTGCTATCAGTAGTTATTTCAAAAGAAGCAAACCTCTTGCTTGCGGGAATATAAAAACCTGTTCCACCAGCACTGCTAGTTGGGCCTATTGTAGCTGTAGTGTTTGCAGTTGCAAGACCTTGCGATGTGCTTGTAAAACTTGAAGCTGGAATAGCGCCTTTTAAAAGAGAACCAGTATTTGGTATTGGACTTCTTGGAACACCACCTGCTTGAAAACTAATCTCCACAGCACCATTAAGTACTCTTAAATCAGCTAAAGCTCCAGTACCTGAACCACCTCCTAATGGCACCTGCTTATAAGACCCATTACTATAACCTGATCCAGCATTAGATATTGAGTAAGTTTTAGGTGAACCTAATTGAAAACTTGGAGATGATATATCTATATCTTGGATTATTTTAACATTTTGATCCTCAGAAGCTTTATATAATATTTGTATTTCTTTTACTTTTAATTTGTCTGTAATTTCATTTGGAGCAAAAGGAAGATCTATAACTAACTCAGCTGAAGTTATTTGGTTTTCCATAAATTTAACAATACTAGAATCTTTAGTTTTAGTTGTGTCTCCAGTTAGAAAATATCCAAATTGCTTAGGCACAAAAGTGTGCTGTGAGAATGGGGCTGACAAAGAATATTCATTATCATCGTATTTAAATCTATAGCTAAACCTAGTAAATTTATCTTCTAAAAAATCTTTATCACCAGCAAAACTAGGATTATAATTAGGATTTTTCATTGAAAAGTTAAAAACAGCTGGCGTATTAACACCACCCACTTCTTTAGGCCAACCTGATAATGTAGAAAGATCATTTATAATCCCACTTGTGCTTCTTAGAATAATTTTATTATTAACAGCGTCGATACTATTTATAAAAGCGTAGTCAGCTGCGGAGTCGCTAGAGGGTTGAACTCTAATATTATCATTAATCCAAGGCGGGTTGTACTCAGGCGCACCTACTCCTAGAAAAGTTGATAACCTTGAAGCCTCTATTGACTGAGCGCTCCCAGTATTAAAATTAAATTGAAGTTTATTAGGGGTTGTAGAACTATCAACATTCCCTGGAGCCGCAAAAAATGGTGGTAACCACTCATCTTTTTCGTTTAACAAAGTACTTTGATAAGCCCCTGTAATAAAATTTTTAACAAAAGAAATAGTTGAATAAGGTGCATATTTAGCTACTGAAATATGATCCTCACTATAGTAATAACCAGGTTCTTGAGTTGAAACAAAAGGATTGTTTATTGCTGTTTCTATATTTATCTTTCTAGGTTGATTTCTATTGTCTGTCCAAAAAAGTAAATTTTCAATTACGTTTATACCAGACATAGGATGAGTTTTAGAAAAATTTAAAAAATTTCCTGAAACTAAAATTCTAGATGTAATGTTTGATATACTTATTTCAGAAGAGCTTCTAACATTGGGAAGCTGACAGTAACATATATAATGTGAGGATCCGTTTCTATTAAAGTTGTAGAAATTGCCTAAACCAGGCGCAATAAATCCTCCTGCCCCAGGTTCTGGAGTACTTGCTGTTGTTTGTGATAAGTTACTTAGTGAGTCTATTGACGAGTCACTAAAGTTAGTTAAAAAGAAAAACATTCTATTGTTGGCAGTGTCTGAATATTGCCCTATTATTTCTATATTATTATCACTTATATTAAAAAAACTTAAAAGTTGATTACCTCTAATATTTTCTAAAGATCCTACACTAGCATCTTCTGATGCGCTAACACTTGCGTTTTGCGCATCTCTATATTCTCCATTACCTATTATTCTAGAGTCTAGATCTTTATTCATTCTAGACTTTAGAAAAGTATTTTTAATTTCTGGCATATTTAATGTTTAATCCATTTAGATTTACCACGCATTACTTGAGTAAATTCTTCTAATTTTATATTAGACAATCTTATTTTAGCATTTCTAAGAGTACTAGATCTGTCTTTTTTAAATCTTCTTACTATGTATTCAGGCACATTAGCTCTACCAGATAGTATACTATATGCTATGTGCATGTACATAGCTTCTTCAGCCATTTTAGGTATTCTAGTATCAGCGTCGACTGCTAAACCATCTGATATGTATTCTAATATAATTATTTTACCAGCTAGTTGGTTTGAAAAACTAAAAGTACCTAGTCTTTCGTTTATAGTAAACCAACCATTTTTTTGAGAAACTTCAGGTTCTAAACCATATCTTTGGCCATAAGCTAGTCTATCCCAGCCAAAACCATAAATGCTTGCATTTTCAAATACTTCATCAGTTATTTGGCCCGTTATATTCAAAGCATTATTTTTTGCCCATCTATCTTCAGTTATAGACTGTTGAGCATCATTGTTTCCTTCAAAAGAGTTTTGAGTAGGTTCACCATTAGCGTCTTGAAGTGGTAATTCAGTTGGATTAGAAGTTAGTCTAGTAGGGTATATTATATGTTTTACGCCTGCGATATCAACCCATGACGCTTGGACATAGTTTACATAGTCTTGTGGAATTATAACCGACAAACTAGGTGGTATGGTTAACTCTTGTGATTTTATACTTTTTAAAGTGTCATAACTAAATTCTTGTAAACCTCTTTTAGCATGAAACATTATATCAGTTCTTTTTGCGTTTAGTATAAGTTTTCCAACGCCTATGTAAGCAACTATAAAATTGTTTATAATATCGTTTAAAGATATATATTCATAACTACCTTGATTATTATTTCTAGCTGGTTGAGTAAGTTGAAAATAAAAACTACCATTGTAGTCAGTGTTATTAGCAGGCGAAATTATAGTTATTTCTTTTGTGTTTGCATTGCTAACATAAACTAAATCTTGATTTATGGCTGTGTAAGCATTGGGTGTAGCGGCAGGTGCGAAGTAAACATTAAAATTAGAAGCTGCGGAAATCTGAGTTAATTTAATATTAGGAGTAAATCCTGTTTTAGGTAAACCATATGCACTAATAGGATCAGTGTTGAAACTCCAACCAGCTATAACCATATCGTCGCCTGGAGCGGCTTGAGTTTTAGTACCAATTACCTGTTGACCAGCATAGTATTGTGCGTTAGTTTCTGTTATTAGTCCCATTTATTAAGATTTTTCGTTTTGTTTATCTTGCTGTAATTCACTTTGAGCAGCTTGCACTATTTGTGGATCTCTTATAACTACGCCAGCGTATAGCAATATATTTAATATAGCTTCTGTTTGTTCAGAAGTATGTAATCCAAATTCAACGTTACCAAAGGTTGTGCCAGGGTATAAAGTATTTTGTGTAAATAAAATTAAAGCATTTCTTGGTGTCGATGGCTGTTGAAGTTGATAAACACTAGAGCTTATGGTTATAGTATCATTAATAGCGTATCCCAAACCAGGATTTGTTACTGTTAAATCAGATATCACCCCAGTAGCATTTACAGTCATATCGAACACTAAACCAACACCACTGCCAGTATAAGTTATTCCAGTACTAGCTGCTGTTAAACCTGTATATATTACACTATTTCCACTTGTTTGAGGTTCAGTAAAAAAATTATTTACTAAACTATTTATCAAAAAATTAGGTTGCGGAGGTAAACCAGTTTTTATAAAAGTGTTAGTGTCAAATATATACTGACTTTGGTTACCTACATAATATCCCCATCTAATATCACTAGGCTTTTTAACGTATTGCATTTTAATGTCACTAACGTTAGTAATATCACTTGGATAAACTATACATTTATTATCTTCATATAAATATATGGGAAATTGTTTTGTTGGAGTTGTTAATGGAGCTTTTCTTATGTTATAAAACTCAGATCTACCTAGCCTCTGCATTTCAGGGTAGATATTAGAACTTGGTTCATAAGTAACTGAACCTAGCTTGTACAGCTCAGAAGGAACTGTAAATGTATTAGATACTGGATTTGTAACACCTATAGCTTTTTCAGCTATTAATTGATCACTTTCAGTTTTAAATTCTGCAATTTTTTCATCAGTGGCAGCAACTCTATCTGCATAGTCCATATCTGTTTGAGGAATACGAACCTGTTGATTCAAATCCTCAAAGCATTTTTCAAAGAGTTCTCTTTGAACTTGAGTACCTATTCTGTTGAACTCAT
>Ga0307488_10001137_pt1 | contig 22342 bp, 21 predicted proteins | sample SB02metaG_FD_202248 | JGI IMG/M metagenome (GOLD analysis project Ga0307488, IMG submission 202248) | Sea-ice brine microbial communities from Beaufort Sea near Barrow, Alaska, United States - SB 0.2 | ecosystem: Environmental > Aquatic > Marine > Coastal | place: USA: Alaska | collected... | reverse complement strand
ACACTAAATACATTTCACTCGACAGGACGTCTGGTTAATAATCCTGGTATTGATGGCGCCGATTTAGAGGCGTTCATTGATGTGTTGGATGCTTATAGGGAGGAGTTTTCATTCGGTTTTAATTTAAATAGTGCCATGTGTCAGTTTTATATTAATCCGGAAAACGGACGAATGACATTAGAAGAAAAGGCCGAGATAGCTTTTAGTTTCTTGGCAAACTTAAAGAGTAGGGTAGATCGGTATGTGGGTGTGGATAGTCACTTTCAACAAGCTCTTAAGAATGAATTTGGGAGTTTGATTCTGGACCAAATACAGCGGCAGAGAGAGACGGCGGTTAGTAATCAGCAGCTGCCTACGTCAAGTTTCGGCGAGGCAGCTGCGATCGGTTTTATCGACTCAGCCTGTTCTTAAGGGATTGGCTTAAGAATGATATTTAACAGGCGAATCGAGAAGCCTAATAAACTTCAAACAGGCCCGCAGCACCCATGCCGCCGCCTATACACATTGTACAAACAACATATTTAGCACCGCGACGCTTACCTTCTATTAAGGCATGCCCAACCATGCGCGCACCACTCATGCCGTAAGGGTGCCCAATTGAGATTGCGCCACCGTTTACGTTGAGCAATTCGTTGGGTATACCAAGAGTGTCTCTGCAATAAATCACCTGTACAGCGAAAGCTTCATTGAGTTCCCATAGGCCGATGTCATCCATGGTCAAGCCATTGCGTTCAAGCAACTTAGGCACTGCGAAGACAGGACCAATACCCATTTCGTCAGGTTCTGTGCCAGCGACCGCTAGACCACGATAGGCACCGAGAGGCTCTAAGCCTTTTTGTTCAGCAAGCTTGCTGTCCATAATTACTGAAGCGGATGCGCCGTCAGACAGTTGACTGGCATTGCCAGCGGTTATCAATCCACCTTCAAAGACTGGCTTTAAGCCAACTAGGCCTTCAAGAGTTGTAGTTGGGCGATTACCTTCGTCTTTATCCAAGGTGACTTCATGAATACTTTGCTGCTTAGTTGCTTTGTCCATGAATAACATCTTTGATGTCATTGGAACGATCTCGTCAGCGAATTTTCCTGCGGCCTGCGCGGCAGCTGTCCGCTGTTGGCTCTGCAATGCATATTCATCCATCGCATCACGGGAGATGCCATAGCGCTTTGCTACTATTTCTGCTGTATCCAGCATCGACATGTAGGCATGCTCAGACCTGGCTAAAACGTTCGGGTCTGTGCCGCGGTAGCCGTTGCGATGCTCGTTTTGAACCAAGCTAATTGATTCAAGACCGGCGCCTATAACGATAGGCATATTGTCACAGATAACTTGCTTGGCAGCGGTAGCTATTGCAATCATGCCCGAGGCACATTGACGGTCCATGCTCATGCCAGAAACAGAGCTTGGCAAGCCAGCAGCAACGCCGGCTGTCCGACCAATGTTGAATCCTGAAGAGCCTTGCTGCATGGCGCAACCCATTACCACATCATCGACCTCGGCCGGATCGATGCCAGCTCGTTCAACTGCTGCCGCAATCGCGTGTCCGCCTAGTGTAGGGGCGTCGGTGTCATTAAATGCGCCACGGTAGGCTTTGCCTATTGGGGTTCTTGCGGTTGATACGATCACTGCTTCTTTTGTCATGCTTATCTCCAAATGACTATCTTTTATTTTCTAAGTTGTTGAAAAGGTGGGTTATAAATTAAATTTATCGGTGCTATAGCTTTGCTTCAGGTGCCTGAGAATCACAAACCAAGGCTATGATCGATTCAATAGCTTGCCCAGCGAGCTCGGTCATTTCAGTGTCAGTCCTGTCCTGAATTGGGTGAGGTACAAACACTCTCTTAGGGTGAATTCCTAGTGAATTACCCTGTGCTTCAGCGGCCTGAACAAACTCGGTTGAGGCCACAAAACCTGATGGAATACCTCTACTTTCTAAGTCCATGATGTCATGCAAACTGCACGAGGTACATGAGCCTCAGTCGGCCAGCCCTTCAATCACCGCATCACATTCAATGCTGATACGTTGGGTCAGTTCTTTTGGTGCGACTCGAGCAAAGGTCGGCTTTGAATAGCGCTTGATTGTTGCTCCAAGTTCCATCAGCTGTCTTTCAACCTCATCTAAAAACTCTTTGCCGCGAGGCTTGGATATATCGAGCAAGCCAACGGTTGCGCCGGAGAGTGATCGCAGCCTAGGCAATAGTTGCCTCTCAACTGGTTTCAGCTCCGCTGTTGGGTCTAAAAGAGTCATATCACTCATTTTCATCTCCGCTTGTTGAAAATCGTTTTGATACCAACTGGCTGCCGCGTTCACCCGATGCCACCCAGCCGCCAATAATAGCCGAAAACATTCCGGCAGTTCCGCCCGTACTTACAATGTGCAGGCCATCGTCTCTAAACTTATTGAGCAACTTATCTTTGAATTTTTCTGGCATGCCTTCGGCCATGTCGCTGGCGCCGCGAACAATCTCATGGCCCGGTGTCATCAGCTCGTCAAACAATGCCGCTTTCAAGTCAGCCTTGCTCCAGCCGCTGTCTTTTAATAAGCGCCGGTGTTCTGGGCAGACTATAAGAATGGCATCTGCAAGTCCGAATAATTTCACGTGGGCGACACCACGAAGGCTAGCGGCCATGCTTTTAGCCAGTGACGCAGCGGTTCTAGATTGCTGGTCTAGTATAGGTGTCAGGCCATCACCGGCAAATAGACTTACCACAGATTGATCTCTGTCGAATCCTCGATCCATTGCCAGGGTGGGCCAGTCCGCATCTGATTCATCTTCTGCAAAACAGTAGGTATATTTGCCGGGATTTCCCATTGTTGCACGATCGATACCGCCCGGAACACCCCCACCCACATTGCGTATTAAGAGCTGCAGAGAACGGCCAATGGTTGCATTAGCGCGGTTGCCTTGGCCGAGCGCATTGACCCCTGAATTCATGCCAATTTGACGGGGCGCTGGGCCATTGATAATAACGACTGGAGACGAGAAATAAGTGGTGCAAAGCAGGCCGTGCATGCAGAATTTATCTAACAGTGCAGCCTCTGCTGCAGCTATTATGGCAGGGAAATATTCAGGCTTAGCACCTGCCATCACGGCATTGGTAGCAATTTTTTCAATAGAACAAGGTCGATAATCCGGCGGCACATTGCCAATGATTTCGCTTGGACTGCGATCGCTGCCAGCCAACATTCGCATGACTCGGATTGGGGTTGGAGGTACAACAGGTAAACCATCAGTCCAGCCGCGCTCATAGCAGGCTTCCACTACGTCCTCAGATTCGGCAAGTTCAACCCGGCGTGCCTGCAAAATACCGCTGTCGAAACGCAGGGCGAGGACTTCGTCCATCCCGGGGTCTTGGGACTTGGAGCCGCAGCCGGGCTTGAAATCCACTAAGCCCTCACCCAAGGTAGGAAGGCCTGTAAATTCACGCCATTGTTGCTTGTCCCAACCATAGATTCGATCCTCTGAATCAGCCGTTAAATTAATAAGGGTGGGAACGAACTCGATGTTGTTTTTGTAGGAAAACTCCAAAGAACGGTCATCGATTGGGTTAGCTGCAGTTGCTGGGAAGCTGGGATCATCTTGGACATAGACAGTCAGCGCCCCAGCCATTGCTTTAATCAATTCTGCAATAACAGGTTCAATTAAGGCACAGGTGGGACAGTCTTTTTTGACGACTAGGGCATACGAAGGTTCGACAGATTGATTCAAGGAATGGCCTTAATAAATAAACCCGAGGGCAGAAATGCCGACGAGTACGTTAATGATCATGAATATAGACGAGGTTCGAGACATCACTTTCCAAAGCAGGGGGCCGCGGTAGGCGGCGCGTATACCTATAATCAAAACAACAGTGTAAGCAAGCATCAAAGCGACCATCACGAGGTAGCTTATCCATCGCTGGGCATCCACTGCTCTGCTTCCGAATACGAAGAATAGCCCAGAGCCTACAAAGTAAAAAGCCCAATAAGTAATAGCCAAGCCATAGTCACCAGCAAGTAGCTTGGCTAGGAAAGACCGGCTATTTTGTGTGGATAAGGAGTCTTTTTCTTGGATATCGCCGGGGACATTTTCGGAAGCATTACCGGAAACCTTTCCAGAAACATTGTCAGTAGCTTGATTAATTTGGATTATCTCTTTGTTATATGAGGCCCGTAGTGTAACCCACGTAAAAAGGATAAAAAATACAAAACCCCGAAAAAACCAAGGCTGAAGGCTCAGCTATTTGCATTTCTTTTTTTTACGTCACTAAAATCTTGCCCCAGTAACAATGCAGCAAACTCTTCGACAGGACTTAGTTTAAGATTTATGATATCGAACAAATAATTAGTAGAGCAGAAAAGGTAGAACCAGGTGAAAATCACCACTGATGTAGATAGCCAGCCGTTAAGCCTAGCCTTCAGTTTTAGCAGGCAAAAAGCTAAGGCGCTGTATGGCCTTAAGGGAATCTTGATTGGCATAGTTGCGGATCAAAGGCTTAATGAGAAAGAACTCTTATTTTTGGACTATTGGTTGAAATCCCAACATTTTATGTCGGAAGATCAAGATGTTGTGAGTATTTTAACTAAAGTCGGCGATATCCTGGCTGAGGGGGAGATTAACCCTCAGGAACTACTGGATATTCAGTCCGATATTGAGCTGCGTGTTAGCTTGATGCCAGATTCAGTTTTGTCTGAGGTGAAAGGGGTAGGTCAAAAAGACGAACTTTTAGGTTTTTTGAATGGTGTAGCATCAGATGGAGTACTCAATGATCAGGAAGTTGAGGCCTTATCTGACTGGCTTAACCGCAATGAATCCTTTCGAGATCTGTGGCCGGCAAGTGTTATCGTTAATAGGCTGAATACGATTTTAGAGGATGGCATCATTACTGAGGAAGAACGTCAGGATTTGATGCTCACGGTAAATCAGATTACCGGGCATGTAGATGATGAAGAAACTGTAAGGTATGAGTTCTCTACCGAGGTTTGGGAAGATATCGTCGATGATTTAGTCGTGGCAGGATCAACTTTTTGTTTGACGGGTGATTTTGTCAGCGGCGATCGAGATGCGGTAAATACGATGCTTCGCAATCTGGATGCGGAGACATCGACCAATGTGAGTAGTCTAGTTGATTATCTCGTTATAGGAACGCTTGCGAGTAGGAACTGGCTGTATACCAGTCATGGCAGGAAAATTGAAAAGGCACTGCATAGTAAAAGGCAGGGTGGGCAAATAAAAACAATTACAGAACGAACTTTGTTGAAATTTACGCGGTCGGTATAGGCACTCGCGGGCCGCAGTTGACTATTAAATGACCGCTGCAATTAGTTGACAACTACAATGCCAGAACGAAGCGTCTAGAGAAAAATTTTTAGGTATCTCAAAGAGGGAGCAATGATGGCTGATTTAAGGATTTGCCTGGGAGGTAGTACTTTTGTTAACCGCTGGGCCTAATTGTAAGTGGATAAGAGGGGTAAACATTCTGCTTTACCCCTTCTTACTGTATAGGCCAGCAAAGGTTGCCCTTTAGTACTGCTGCGACTAGTTATTTTTAAACCGATTTTCTCCAAAATGGCTAGCGTTTCCCACCAAGCAGGCCTTGCAGTGCGGCTGGAATATCGGCAGGAAGGACAATGAATTTGGAGTTGTCAGAACTTGATAAGGTGGTTAGCGAGTTAATGTATTTTTCACCGAGTAAATAAAGTACAGGTAATTCTTTTTCTCCAATTGCGTCGGTGACCAATGAAATTGAGTCTTTACTTGCCTGAGCCAAAATGACCTGACCTTCAGCAACTCGTCTCGAGGCTTCGAGCTCACCTTCAGCTTGCAGTATTGCAGCTTGTTTGTCTCCGTCAGCGCGAGTCACAGTAGCCCGGCGAGCACGCTCTGCCGCGGCTTGCTCTTCCATTGCCGCTTGCATCGTATTCGATGGATTAATGTCCTGAATTTCCACTGTCTTTAGGGTGATCCCCCAGTCAGCTATGTCATCAGAGATAGCGGCTTTAAGCCTAGCTTTAATGTGATCTCTGGAGGAGAGCGCATCATCTAAGGTCATCTCGCCGACAATTGAGCGCAACGAAGTCTGAACCAGGGTTTGAATTGCCACAATATAATCTTCTACGCCATACACCGCTTTTTCTGGGGACACGATATTTATGTAAGCAACTGCGTTAGTGACGAGAACAGCATTGTCTTTGGTGATTACTTCCTGCGAGGGTATGTCTAGAACGATATCTTTAGTGGTGACTTTAAATGCTACCGCATCGATATAGGGGATGATGAAATTTAGCCCCGGTTGAAGCGATGAGTGATATTTGCCCAGCCGCTGCACTACCCATTTGCTGCCTTGGGGCACTTGGCGAACGCCTTGAGCCACAGTGATAAGCAAGAATGCCATAACTGCGATTGCTAGAATTAAGCCTGCTTCCATGATTGTGCTCCTGTTCTGGCGCTAAATGTCTGAGAATTGCTGAGAGTTACTTAAGGTGTTACGTCTTTTTTACAATGAGCGCATTACCTGATAAATCGATAACGCTTACTCGGTCACCTATGACCAAAGAATCTTCTGAAATGATGAGCCACTCGTCGTTTCCAAGCAACGGAGCTGGAAATCGGATTAATCCTTTGCTATCGCCATTGGGAGCATTAATTATTTGACCTATTTCTCCCACCAATGCTTCTTTAGACAGGCCTGCTTTTGTTCTATCGTTAGATAAAGGCTTAAGATATTTGAACCAAGCTACAGCAAGACCAATGGACAAAATTCCCCAGCTCATAACTTGGAGAACAGCGCTGAGAGAAGGGATAAGAGCAACGATAAGACCGGTTAGGACAGCTGCCGCGCCAAACCAAAAGATAAAAAACGACCCAATGAATATTTCGACCAGCATCAATGCTATGCCAGCAACGATCCAATGCCAGTATAGAAGCTCGAAGTCCATAGTCATCTCCCTTATCCGTGTTTAGCCATTATTGAACTGTTTGCTTAGACTAGTAAACATAATATGGGGGAATAGTGGTTTTTTTCTAGTCTTTAGATCTTTAGCAAACTAGTTTGGGATTCATTCTATGACATGGGAGAATAGGTGTTCTGGGATTGCCAGACTCTAAACAGGAATTACTTTGAAAGATCTAGAAAGCCAGTCGCTTCTTCAAATTGGCGATAATATCGACAGTAGTGCACCAATATTCCATTTCTCACATGCCAATGGCTACGCGCCATTAACCTACTCACAGTTTTTGAATCCATTCCAGACTTCACACCAAGTGATTGCTAGCCAACATAAGCCGCTGTGGCGACCCGGGCTCGACCCTGACGCTACCAAATCTTGGCTAAGTTTCAGTGATGATATTTTATTTTCGCTCGACGCAATTGATAAACCTGTCACCAGCGTTGGACATTCTATGGGTTCTGCTGCAATTACTATGGCCGCGTCAGAGCAGCCGGCACTATTCAATCACCTTGTATTGATTGAGCCAGTTCTTGTTCCTACCAGTTATTACCTAATGTTAAGAATGTTTGGAAAGCATGTGGCGAATAGGGTTCCGCTTGTTTCTAGGACCCTGAATCGAGTCGATAGTTGGGATGGGCCTGACCATTGCTTTGCTCACTTCAGACCTAAAGGCGTGTTTAAAAAAATAAGTGATGAAGGCCTTTGGGACTATGTTAATCATGGCACATTTTCCGATGAGGAAGGGCGTTTACGCTTGGTTTACAGTAAGGAATGGGAGGCGCGCTGCTATTTGCTGGTTCACAACGTGTGGAATATGCTAGCTAAACTAAAAATGCCTGTGCTGGTCATTCGCGCAGGAGACTCCAACACATTCACTGCAGCATCGATGCTTAAATTGAAAAAATTGGCACCTCAGCATAGCTATTTAGAGATTCCAGGGGCAGGGCACTTGCTTCCCTTTGAGCAACCTCAGCGATTGGCGCAGGAGATATCTGCTTGGCTTGCGGCACAGCCTTAAATGGCAGCAATCTCATTATCTTTGTTTTGATACACAGTTGACATTATTCATTAATGGTTATTATTTTAGGTCGGTAAAGTGAGCCCAAAATGCCTCCAAAGAGATTTTTATAGATCGCTTCTATCTCTTCTTTGGAAATACTGCCACCGTGTATTAGCATTTCAAGTCGCTCACCTGGCTCTTTAACAAGGTAACCTGAAGAACTAAAACCATTATTTAAATAGAATGCTTTTCTCTTTACGCGTTGTGAATAGTTTTGTTGTTGTGCTTGAAGTTCTTCAATATTTAATACGACTCTGTTTTCATGCTTCTCTTTCAATGCGTCTAATACCTTACTCCCAAAACCAGACGAACGCTGAACCTCTGCTATTGCAAAGAAATGAACAAAGACAATATCTTTATACTCGGTAATATAGATTAAACCAATCCAGTTATTATTTTCATAAAGAACGCTAAAGCCGTCCTTCCCTTTTCTCAGCATGAAGCGAAGTAGCCAAGAAGGAACACGCCTTACTGCCGTGAAAGCTTCTTTATAAAGCTCAATAACATTTGTATAGTTAATGTCATATCTAGAGAGGGGGCTGAATTTTATGCTCATGAGTATTACTCATATCCTTTGAATCTATTGATTAGCAGTCAGGGCTTTTGGACCTTAGCCGTATATGCTTTTAAATAGTGCGAATTGTTTTCTAGCCTCATGAATATATTGATATAAATTTCAAACTTGTGATGAGGCTAAGGACAAGGGTGCGATGAGTTCTAAATTTCATGTAAACAGGATAATTTGAAGGCGTTTAAACAAGCAAGAAGAATTAAACGACCGAGGGCTTATCTTAAGTGTCAGTTACTAGACAAGGGCTGGCGCATAAAAAATTTCGTCTTAGCGTCACTAATTATCGTATCTACACCGGCTTTCCTTTGACTATTCAGGAGGATGATAGAGGTAATATCGTCGGTCAGGGTGATCTTAACGGGGGTGGCAGCCGCATCTATTTGGAGACGACTAACAGCGACATTAATATTTTAAGTGTTAAGTAATTTGAACTGACTATCATTTTAGCTTAACGGCAAAACTAAAACCGGCAGTGTGAGCGCACTGCCGGTTTTTTTATGGGGTAATTTGAGGATTCTTGAGTCAATTTGAGCTAGCTCTAAAGCCAGATTTAAACTAAGTTTCTCGTAATCAGGTGGTCAGGAATTTGATCGGCTATTTTCTCATGCAGCTTAGGCAGCTTAGACCAATGAATTCCTTGCTTATAGTGATGTGCGGTGTGATAGCCCAAATTGCCGGTAAGCCGGTTATACCAAGGGTTTAAATTATTGTATGACGCCTCAAAATGACTGTCAGTGTCTAACCCCGCATGATGGTCATGAGTAGCCCAAGCGGTCATGAACAAGCCCATTATCATTGGCAGTACAAAGACTAACAAACCGGGGATGGGATTGTAGGCCACTAGAAGCGCAACTATTGAGAACGTGATTATTGAAAAAATAACGAATGCGCGCTGCTCTTTTGGATACTTCTTACCCACCAGGTAGCCTCGGTAATAGGCCGTTGCGGTTACGTTTAGGCTGTATTCTAACTCGCCCATGCGTTGGCCGCTTTTTCGCTTCCACCGACTTTCATCTTTGGTTTGATCAAGGTAATTCATGTGATGCCCGTACACGTGGTGAAGCACCCAAAGATTAGTGGTAACTCCTGTGTGCAAAGCATAGAAAAACTCTAGTATTCGATTGGGGATAGTGGTCTTGAATGTTGGCGTATGTTGATGATGATGATTCCATGCGCATACCTGAGATTTAGGAATAATAAGCACATAAAAATAGAGTCCTAAAATATAAGGGTTCTCTACTAGAAAATACATAAGAAAATCAACGGCACTAAATGCCAAGATTAGAAGGACCGGGATTCGGTCGGCTGCATTTTTAAACACGATAGAAAGCTACTGCTTAGAAGTCTGCTGTGGAATTGCACGTGAGATTAGCACAATAAAGCGATGCGAGTCATCGGCGGTTCATCTCATCATAGACAGCATGTAACCTTATTCGTACCGCAAAGCGTCAATTGGGTCCAAATTGGCGGCTTTAGCAGCTGGCAGGATGCCGAAAACACCCCAACAAAACCTGAAAACCCTAGGGCAAGAGCAATTGACCAGAAAGGAATGCTAGCTGGGGGAAACCCGGGAATACTCCCAGATATGAGTGTGCCTAGGCCATAACCCATCGCAAGCCCAATAATCCCCCCCCAAAAGTGATAAAAGAAGTGCTTCTATTAAAAATCGCAGCTAAATATGGTGGCGCTTGGCCCCAATCGCCTTACAGATGGCGATCTCTCGGGTGCGCTTAGTAACCGAAATCAGCATGATATTCATTATACCAATGCCGCCAACGAGTAAAGAAATGCTGACAATACCTCAGATAACAATGGTGACCATATTGATCACAGTGTCAAAAGTTTCCATCAACTACTCTGGGGTCTGGATAGTAAAATCATTATCTTCATAGCCTTTCAAATTGTGAGCGTCTCTGAGTATCGTTGTTAATTGCTGAATGACATCGTCGATGTTAGCTCCTTCAGTCAGGCTCAGTCATACTTCTGTCCTCTTTTCATGATTTGGCATAGATATGTTTACGCAAAAATTTGCCATCAAATAAGCGGCTAAGATGTAGTTTAGCCGCTATTTTTTTTTGCTAAACTACTTCCTATTCAACCGCACGTTCTATAGCACGAAGATACGCAGGCCGGGCAAGGTTTCTTTCTATATAGGCATTTAGAGTTGGGTAAGGGTCCAGAAGGCCCAGTCGCTTCGCCATAGAGACAACATAGCTGATCCCGAAATCGGCGGCACTAAACTTGTCGCCTAGAATAAATTCGTTGTCGGCTAGTTGATTGGCAATGTGTTCCAAATGTAGCTTAATTTCTTTTTCACTGTAGGGGGTGAGAGCGATGTGTTCTTGGGCAGAGCGGGCAAGTATCATTCTAACTAGTAGAGGAAGAAAAACAGAGCCTTCAGGGTAGTGTAGCCACTGAGTAAACTTGGTCCAGCTAACTAGGTCAGATGGCGGTGGTGAGAGTGTGTTGGTCGGGTCAAATTTTTGTAATAAATACGAAGTGATGGCGCCTGATTCTGATAGCATTATTTCACCGTCTTCGATCACTGGTGATTTCCCTAATGGATGAACTGCTTTTAAATCGTCCTGTGCCTTAAACGTTGCTGGGTCGCGGTGGTAGACTTTTAAATCGTATGGAACGCCGAACTCTTCTAATTGCCAAACAGTAAAAATAGAGCGACCAATACGTAGGTGATGAAGTAAAATCATTATGTAACCTTGTCTATGGGTTTTAGTTAATCGAGTGCACATCAAGTTTCAGTGTACTTGCTAAGGCTATCCCTCGAAAGTGAAAACCTTTCTCAGAAGCAAACTAAATGTTATCACCGCAAACTATTAGCTACGAAACCCTTTTTAAGAAGGCTTGGCCCATCATATTGGCCAATGCCTCAGTTCCTCTGTTGGGGTTAGTTGATACTACAGTTATAGGCAATATTGGCACAGCTCAGGATTTGGGCGGAATTGCTTTTGGGGCGCTAATTTTTTCCTTCGTTTACTGGGGATTTGGATTCCTGCGTATGGGCACCACTGGATTTGCTGCTCAGGCAGATGGAGCTGGAGATCAAGAAGAGGTGAGAGCTGTTTTGGGGAGGTCTCTATTGCTGGCTATAGGCCTTGGACTGTTCTTAATGCTGCTGCAGTGGCCAATAAAGCAAGTTGCATTCTCCATGTTGAGTGGAAGTGAATCGGTTGAAAAAGTAGCACAGAGTTATTTCTCAATCCGCATATGGGGGGCTCCAGCCACTTTGTGCACATTTGCCCTAATGGGCTTGCTCATAGGTCTCGGAAACAGCGGGCAGCTGCTAATCATACAATTATTTCTCAATGGCCTGAATATAATGTTAGATATTTGGTTCGCGGGATTTCTCGAATGGGGAGCGCAAGGGATAGCTCTTGGTACCGTGATTGCTGAATGGGCAACGGTTGTCTTTGCCAGCATGCTTATTTTCAGAGAGCTGGCGAGACGAAAAATTTGTGAAACTGCATTTTTCCCGATTAAGAAATTGCGCGACCGCGGATCTTTTGTAAAACTTCTTTCTGCAAACGCAGATATTATGATTCGCACTTTAATTTTGGTTTTTTCTTTTGCTTATTTCGTTAATCGAAGTGCGAGCTTCGGTGATGTCAGTTTGGCGGCAAATCATATTCTTTTACAGTTAATTTCCTTTGCCGCTTTTTTTCTTGATGGCTATGCGTTTGTGGTGGAATCTTTAGTAGGTTCCGCTATGGGCTCTAAACAGAATAAGATGTTTGACAGTGCCGTAAAAAAATCAACTATCTTGGCTGCTTGCACAGCGCTAATATTAGCGGCTGCGCTCTGGGTTTTCGGTGGTTTTATCATTGCAGGGCTAACGGATATCTCCGCGGTAAGGTTTGAAGCTGGCCAATTTCTGCCGTTGGCGAGCGCTTATATTTTTCTATCTTTTGCAGCATTTCAATTGGATGGAATTTTTATTGGAGCCTCATTCACGCGAGAAATGCGTCATGCTGCCATGCTATCCATAATTGTTTTTCTAGTGGCTTGTCAATTACTGATCGAACCCTTTTTAATGTTTGGTCTATGGTGGGCAATGGTGCTCTACGTTGTCGCTCGCGCTGCAGCTTTACTGCTATTCTATCGGCGCCTGCGAGCAGCTGTGGGACTCTAGTTTGGGCGCCGGTAGGTGAGGGCAATTGATTTACTTAGTGCTCAATATCATCTGGGACTATATGGGCGTCCAAATCTAGGCTCAGCATTCTCATGCCAGCAAGGCTAATGATACCTTCATAGCGCTCTTGGCCGGTGGAGGTGAATTCAAAGCCGTACCGCCGGCGCAATCGAAGAATTCCTTGCTCATCTCGACAGGGCCAAAGACCTTTTAAAACCATGGTTTGATCTAATAACTGTAGGTTTTGATCTTTGCAGTACTGGTAAACAAAGCTCAAGGCTAGGCCTTTAATTTTATCGCTCTGCCACCAGAAAGAAATGAAGCCGGAGACCACGGTTGCCCAAAAAAGCATGGTTAATGAAAGCATAGTTAACCTGTATATTAAGATGAGGGTAAGGTAGATTTATATTTGCTGCGGTAAGATAGGAGCGAATTATCATCTTACCGCATCAAAGTGCCTCCACCTAAAATTGAAAGGTTTTAAGCCTGTTCTGTGCGAGCTCGATATTGGGTATAGCGTTGAATGCTTGGCGCCAAGATCTCAAGCGCTGTTTGATTGCATGGTGGCAGCTGTGCATCAGATTGTGCCAATGGTGTCGTTCTTTCGCCCCATCTAATAAGTCCAGCGCCCCAAGTTAGGCCTGCACCAAAGGAGGCGGTTAATACATAATCTCCCGGCTTAATTCGATTTTCTTCTAACGACTCAGTCAGTGCAACAGGGATAGTGCCAGCGGAAGTATTGCCATACTTGTGAACATTGACGAATACTTTGTCTTCGGGAATACCTATTCGTTTAGCCAATGCATCTAAGATTCTTTTATTCGCTTGATGAGGAACAACTAAGTTTACTTGGTCGATTGTAATTCCCGCTTCTGTTAAGACATCACCTGCCGCTTGGGACATCGCTTTGACTGCGCGCTTGAATACTTCTTGGCCTTCAAAGTTCCAGCCGTTATAAAGAAAGTCTTCTGAGTTTTTACTAAATGCGGAGCCGAGGTTGGTAATTTCAATTGCATGGTTGGCTTCGGCGTCACAGCCAATTTTGGAGGCTATTAGACCAACAGGTTCTTCGGTGGCTTCTAATACCACTGCGCCGCAGGCATCGCCAAACAGCACTGCGACTTCGCGGCGACTCCAATCCATGTAGTGAGAAATAAATTCGCCACCGATAACTAGGACCTTTTTATGTGCTCCAGCTTTGATTAAATTAGTTCCAATGTGAAGGCCGTAAAGAAAACCGGTGCAGGCGGAGTTAATATCTATTGATGCTGCGTTGGTGGCGCCAAGCGCATCTTGTACTAGTGATGCCGTATTTGGACAATAACTGTCATTGGTTAGAGCGCCTAGCAAGATGAGGTCGATATCTGTCGGCTTTAGATTCGCAGCCGCAAGAGCCTGCTTCGCCGCCACCAGTGCCATGTCTGAAAAATTACAATGGCAGATGCGTCGTTCTTTGATGCCTGTGCGACTAGTGATCCATTCGTCGGTTGTATCCATAAAGGTCGTTAGATCTTTATTGGTGAGTATGGTCGGAGGCACACATTTACCCCAACCAGTTATCTGCGCATAGTGCATCATGTCTCTCCACTGCCTTGGTCTAGGCCGCTCGGTTTTATACTATCAGGCTCAATCGCTTAGGTTTTAGGTCTTTAAGTAGATGCTGATGAAAGAAATCCCAGTCTAAGCTTTCTTACAGGTAGAATGTTGAATAAGGTCCGCCGAGATGCCGAGCCTAAACGATGATTCAGGTCGGTTTCATATTTGGTATTTTTGAATAAATTACAGGTATTCCAATAGCATACTTCATTTTACTGGGGCTGAATAGCCTGAAATAAAAGACCAAAAGCCATGGAATTTCTGGGCTGTACATCGGATAGTGCCTGATGGTCAGCGGGCTATATTGTTAGCAATAGAGAGCACTAAAAAATTTAGAGCACATTGGATTAGAGATGGGTATTAGAAATAGATTAGCCATAAGCGCTCTGCTGATAGCATTGAGCGGGTCGGTATCTGCAGATTTTGATCACAGTCAATGGGATCAGTTGCTAAGAGATAATGTTGTAGAGCTTCGTGGAGGCCGGGCGACACAGGTGAATTATGATGGGATGTTAGCCAGCCGAATGCAGTTGCGTGGCTACCTGGCGGCTCTTGCACGAGTGGAAAAGGCCGCATTTGAAGCTTGGAGTTATTCAGAGCAATTAGCCTATCTTATCAATGTCTATAATGCATGGACTGTTGAGTTCATTCTGAGCGAATATCCGAAGCTAGATTCAATTAAGGATTTAGGGTCGTTTTTTAACTCTCCATGGAGCCAAGAGATTGTGCTTCTGTTTGGGGGGCAAGTGTCTCTCGATGATGTTGAACATGAAATGATCAGAGGCTGGGGTAGATACAACGAACCTCGAATACATTTTGCCGTCAATTGCGCTGCTATAGGCTGCCCTGCTTTGGGGGCGGAAGCCTTTACGGCTGAAAATCTAGAACAATTATTAGATAAAAATACGAGGCGGTTTATGTCAGACAGTGAGCGCAATTACTTTTCTAACGGGCGCTTTTATCTGTCAAAAATATTTGACTGGTACGAGGAAGATTTTGAAAAAGGGTGGAAAGGCTACAACACCTTGGCTGAATTTTTGGGTGATTATCAAAGAGAACTCGGTCTGGGGCCTGAGGCGCGCGATGGGCTGGCCAGCAATCGTTTTAGTCTGCGTTATACCTCTTATGATTGGGGGTTGAATAAAGTGCCTTAAGGCAGGGTTCAGATTCCTGTGTACTAGTTGGTGTTCTAATTCCGGATTATGCTAGACTCCTCCGCGGAAGAGTATCATCCCCGGTGGGGTGCCCGGACTTCAAACTCGGTGAGGTCTGTTAAATACAGGCCTGGTGGGTTCAACTCCTGCCTCTTCCGCCGAATTCTAATTCAGTAAAGACCAGCGAAGTCTCTTATCCTCAGGAATATACCTAAAAATAAGGCATTTTTCGTCTTATTACGTCTCCTGTAGTCTTGTGCCAGCCAGAAACTAATGTCGCACAACATGTAACACACATTAGTGGGAAGCTTAATCATGGCCAATACCACCACAAATCTGACTGATATCCAGCCAAAAAGAGCAAAGCCTAGGGATAAGGAATACAACTTATCCGACCCAGGGGGGCTTCAACTTAGAATTAAACCAACTGGCACCACCGCATGGTTAATTAATTACCGAAGAACGTTCACAGGCAAGCGCACTAATATGAAAAGAGGCGTTTATCCTGATTTTCATTTAGTAAATGTACGGAAGATTAGTGATGAATGATGAGTCAGGCTCAGCGTTTTCTAGGCGCACATGTTGCCGTTTACAATTTGTTCAATCTGGGCCGGCATTTGGTTTCTGCCGAGAATTACCGATATTTCTGTCTGCGTGCTTTTGCGTCTTGGGAAAGTGCGGTGGCCATAGCTAGGGTTTGACGGGAATTTTCTCGGCTTAGTTCGTTAACTTGTTAATACCACCCCAATAGATCGAATGAACTCGCCAATGTTTCCCAAATCTTCAAGATTCATGTTATGTGCCCTGTTTTGAAGGGAATCCAATTCGAAAACTAAGCGCTAGGGCTATTAACAGTGTGATGCAACCAATCGCAATTGGAACCTCGAAACCTGCCCTTGGTCCACTGCCCTGCAAAATCGCCGATGGTATGAGTGATACATACCCAAATACTGTGAAAACCAATAACGCCCACCAACTCCAACGTTCCGCCCTCCGGAATGGGATAAGAGCTATTAAGCCAACGGTTATGCAGAAGCCAACCTTGCTGGCCGCCGCCCAGGTCACATGAAATCGAGCGTGGTCTGGCCAGCTTTGGTCAAATCCGTGCATAGGCAACCCATCAACAATTCCTTGCACAGCAAGCACGAAAGCTGTTCCCGCAAAGATCCACGATGCGACGTTTAGATTTCTGTCGTTAGTGCTGATCATTTAACTGCCTCCAAAATTGTCGAAATTAGATTCGTTGCTGGCGGTACTGACAAGATCGATTTCATTCTGCATTGATTCTCAGTATGACTCAATCAGAAATGTACGAGCGCCATCGATTTTCGCGCGAAATCATTCAATATACAGTTTGGCTTTACCATCGTTTCAATCTGAGTCATCGTGACGTGCAGGGCTTACTGGTCGAGCGGGGTATGCGCAGGTTTAAATCAATGGATCAAGCACAATGTTTTTTTGGTTCTCATGCTACGATTTACACCTAGTTCAATTCGGGTCGTCACTTAGTATCGGCTGAAATTATAGGTTTTTTTGAGCGCGTGTCTTCTCGCCCTGGGATAGGCAATGGCGATATAAAACCTGATTGGCGGTGATTTTTCTCAACTTGGCCAGTTAACTTGGCAATACCTCTCGGTTATTCAAAAAGGACAATTACTCACCATTCTAAATGGTCGCTGATCTAGGATGTGACTAGCAAGCGTATTATAGTTTTTCGTAGATACTGTTAAATTTGATTTTACGAAATGAAATGTAATAATATAAAATTTGTCATGCTTGGTATTAGAATGCTTCAAAACCTTAAAATTGCTGCGATTTTTGCAATATTAGTGGCGTCGCTCTCGACTCATTCGCTTGAGATTATTTCGCCTATCGCGACAATCAAGTCGGCATCGACCGATGACAGTCCCAGTGCAAGCATTTTTGAGCTGAACGTTCAATCATCTGTCGCACCGACTGGTCTGACGACTACTACAGACTTTTTAGTCTCGCTCACTCTACGCCCACAGGCTGCAGATCTCACTAAAAACGCCTCTGTCTACATCATCATCGTGGCCAACAACCAATTCTTTAAATTGGAACCCGATGGCAGCTACGCGCCATGGAGCGGTGCTTTAGAGACGCTTACGCCATTCGCCAGCGATCAAATGCTGGCAAGCTCCCAGACCTTAGTTCTTCTTGATGGCACTATGGCCGAAGCTGGTGACTATCTTTATTTCGCCGCCTACAGCGTCGAGGGCGAATCTACACTTCACTATACGTCCGAACCTGCTCAGATCTCGGTGAAAGCCTCTACCGAACTCCCAAACAACATTGCGTCGCAAGCCGCCAACACGTTCGAAACTGAGATCGAGACTGCCGTTGTCCAAGCCCGTTGTGTCGCGTGTCATGTCGAAGGTGGTCTTGCACGGAATTCTGCGCTCCAATTTCAGCGGACCAACACGGCGTCGGCACTAAATAACTTCGGGTCACTGTCGGCTTACCTAAAAGAAAAAGGTGAGACGTTCTTTTTAGCAAAAATAGCAGGCGGAGAGGGCCATGCAGGGGGCGTTCAACTCACTGAGTCTAGTGATGGGTATTTGGCTATTCAGCGCGTTATAGCTGAGCTTGCCGATGCCGAGAATCAAACCCTTTATGCGTTTAGCCAGGCAAGCGGCGGAGTCAGTTCTCGTCAGGCGAGTTTCCTCACTGAGGTAACCCTCGAGCCAAGAGAGGCGTCGCTACGAAGAGCGGCATTATTACTGCAAGGCAGGCTGCCAACTGAGGCAGAAAGAAACGCCGCCGACTCAGACGCGGGACTGCGTGAAGTGCTTCGTAGCTTCATGGCAGGGGCGCCGTTTAGAGAGTTTGTCATCACAAGTGTTAACGACAGACTATTAACCGAGGGCTCAGATAACCCTCTTAACTCAGCCTTTAGCCATTTTGTAAAACTCCACAACGAAAAAGCGCGCTCCAATTTAGCTGGCGAAAACGGGTTAGTTGAAAACGGAGTGCAAACGGCCTTAAGACGAACAGGCGGTGAGCTTGTGGCTTATGTGGTTGAGAACGAACGTCCCTATTCCGAAATACTTACAGCCAATTACATGATGATGAATCCGATCCTCAACACATGGCTCGAAGGAACGGCTTCATTCTCTGCCAACGATGACGCGCAGCTGTTTAAGCCCTCAACGATACAAGGCTATTATTATAGCAGCGCCCTTGAAGAAGTAGAATTTCGTGAAAACTCGAATAGCACTTTCCGCGTTGTCGGTGAGTCCGTTCAAAACTTCCCACACGCTGGACTGTTAAATGATTTCGGGTTTATCTCACGGTATCCTACAACGGCAACTAACAGGAACAGGGCGAGAGCACGCTGGACTTTCTATCATTTTCTTGGAATCGACGTTGAAAAATCATCACAACGGCCAACTGATGAAGCGTCGTTGAGTGACCGTAATAATCCGACGATGAATAACCCTAACTGTACCGTGTGTCACTCGCTGCTCGACCCCGTAGCCGGTGCTTTTCAAAATTGGGATGAAGATAATTTCTACCGGGGTAACGAAAGAGATGGTTTAGATGGCTTTTATAAACACCCGCAAGATGGCACGAAGTCTCTCTACCAAAATGATGACCTGTGGTATCGAGACATGCGTGACCCTGGTTTATTCGATAAGAAAATCACAGAGCGAGACAACACACTACTAGCACTCGCTGAGCTCATTGTAGACGAACCTCTGTTTAAAACCGCCTCGGCTTCTTTCTGGTGGTCGCCTGTATTTGGTAAGCCCTTGCTCGATAAACCCGCGGTCGAAGCCGATAATGGCTATGCAGCAAAACTTGCTGGCTATCGTGCACAGCAGGACGCGATCGAGGGCTTCGCTGAATCTTTATCTAAAAGCATGAACGCGAAAGACATGTTAGTAGAAATGTTCATGTCGCCTTGGTTTAGTGGCGAGAGCGTCGCGAGCTACACCTTTGATAGCGCGCACTTCGAATCAAAATTCGGCAGTGAGCAGCTTTTAACGCCAGAGCAACTCGCAAGAAAGACGCGGGCGGTCACCGGGGTGGCTTGGCGTACCATCAAACATCCTGATGGTACAGTCTATTCTCAGTACGACGAGTTGAGCGTCTTGCTAGGTGGAATCGACTCGGCGGCAGTAACGGCACGCGCTATCGAACTCACGCCAACCATGACGTCTATACTAATGACCCATGCGACAGAGAGCGCTTGCATTGCTGTTGCGAGGCAATTTGCAACACCGCTTGTCGAGAGATCGCTATTTACAATGGTCGAAGAAACCACGCTGCCTCTTGCAGCGGGCTCGTCATGGGACACGTTGCCATCAGAAAAGCAGGGAGACTGGAAGACACTGTCGTTAGCCGGCGAAATAGGAACGGGTTCTCACACTTTTTCATTGTGGTTTGCCAATCCCTACTGTAATTGGACAGGCACTGAATGCTTAGATCAGCGTACACTCTATGTCGACTCTGTCACTGTTACCTCGCCATCGGGTGTAAAGCAAACGATGCGCGGTAGCGATCCACGGTTAGTCACCTCGTACTCTAATGGTAACCCCAGTTGCTACCCTCAATCGGGAGGGTACTCAGTTTGCTATGATGGCTCTTTAAGTTTGACTATGACGATTACCGAACCTGGTCGTTATATATTTGAATCTTCACTGTCAGCAGAGTTGGCGCCAAGCCTCGAGGGCTATGTGGAGGTGCAACTCGCAATACAGGCACAAGGGGATATTCTTAAGGCTACCACTAAAAACGCGACTGCGATAAAAGAACAAATTAGTATTTTGTTTGAAAGACTGCATGGGACTATTAACGAGGCAAACTCCGAGCAAGTGATGCAGGTTTACGAAATCTTTGCCGCTGCACTCACCGCCGATCAAGAATCAGATGAGTGGTGGGGGTTTGAAAACTGCGCTGTATATGAAGATGGATTATTCGATGAAGAGATCTATACTGCTGAGGAATTGGCGTCCTTTCGAACCGTAACATCCGGACAAGATCAGTATAACGTTGACTGGGACATAAAAGGGCCGTTACAACTGCGTATTACTGCTGATCCACTCAGTTCGAAATACGCATGGACCGCAGTAATGATGTACATGTTAAGTCATTATGATTATGTGCACGAATAACGGGCGATCAAGGCAAACAGGATGACCTAGAGATGAACACGAGAAGAAATTTTTTAAAGTTCGCAGCCCTGTCGCCGATTGTCGTCGGCTACCCATCGGCATCCCATGGTGCCGCGCCTTTTGCGGGAAAATTTGTTGTTACCGTCCAGGCACTCGGCGCGTGGGATGTGACATGTTTCTGCGATCCTAAAGAAAATCAGCCCGGAGAACTCGAGATAACCCAGTGGTCTAAAGAAGACGAAATACAGATAACCGGCAATATTAAATACGCGCCTTTTGCAAACAACGAGAGCTTCTTTAAAAAACACGCCAACAAAATGTTAGTGATCAATGGCGTCGACTCCCTGACTAACTCTCACTCAATTGGCCAAACCGTAAATTGGAGTGGAAGAACGGCGTTAGGCTTCCCAACAATCACTGCGCTGTATTCTGCAGCTTATGCCCCGAATCTGCCGATGTCATATGTCACGTTCGGCGGATTCAATCGAACCGAAAATCTCATCAGAGCGACGCAGCTTGGTTGGTCGGTAACGAATATGCGGCAGCTTCTAAAGCCAAATGTCGCTAACAACAGAGCGATGATGAATGACGAGATCTGGTCACATATAAAAGTGGTCCATGCCAATGACACGCGAGCGAGTATTGTCGCAAACACAGCGACTGCGGGTAATAGAAGTGCGCGCGAAGCATACCTGTCCTCGTTAACCTCGATGGATCCCCTAGTCGACTTTGCCGATACGCTCCCGGCCGACAACGAATGGGAGCCTAGCAGTCGAAACGGTAATCTTAGGCAGCAGGCTCAATTCACGATTGCTGCGTTTAAAGCGGGGGTCAGCATCACGGCCGACCTTACACAAGGAGGCTTCGACAGCCATGAAGATAACGATCTTGAGCAGACGACAAACCTGAACGAGTTGACCGGCGGAATTGATTATCTTTGGGAAGCTGCCGAAGCTGCCGGCATCGCCGATCGTCTCGTGGTTATTGTAGGAAGCGATTTTTCACGAACGCCTTATTACAACTCGGCACAGGGAAAAGACCATCACCCCGTCGGAAGTTTTATCGTGATGGAGAAAGGGGTGTCTTACACCAACCGAGTGATAGACGGCTCAGACGAAGGGCAAAACGCGGCAAGAATAGATCCCGAGACCCTTCGGCCTTCAGGCTTTGGAACAAAAATCCTTACTAGTCATGTGCACGACACCCTTCGAGAGTATCTTGGGCTAGCTAACTCGGCGACGGCCGATATTTTTCCATTAAGGAACACCGAGCGTTTCAACTTTTTCTCATGAATTTAGGGTGAATTTTTCTTAGTATACAAAGCGCACAAGGCCCTGACTGCGAGTTTGTCAAAGCTACACGATCGTGCGTCCACAGTAGTATGTATACGGATGCAATGGAACTATTCTGACTTATCGGGGTGTGCCCTAGGGTGGGGTGCTGGTTGGGCTACTAGGAAATAGGGGTGGGTGCAGCTATTTAAAGCTGAAGAGCCATAGGATACGCATTGGACTGTAACGGTTGTGGGGGCTGATTAGTGGGGGTATGGCGGGTAGGAAAGCTGTAAAACGATAAACATCCCGAATACAAGCTCAGTGCGGTTGCTCCGGGCATTGCAAGGACGAGACCGAATCCATTCACATGCTCGCTACGATAGAGCATCGCCTTGGTCATTTAAAAAGGACAATTACTCACCATTCTAAAACGTCGCTGATCTAGGCTGAAGCTCGCTGGAGTTTACCATTAG
>Ga0307488_10001136_pt1 | contig 22346 bp, 25 predicted proteins | sample SB02metaG_FD_202248 | JGI IMG/M metagenome (GOLD analysis project Ga0307488, IMG submission 202248) | Sea-ice brine microbial communities from Beaufort Sea near Barrow, Alaska, United States - SB 0.2 | ecosystem: Environmental > Aquatic > Marine > Coastal | place: USA: Alaska | collected... | reverse complement strand
GAAGACAATATTATAGAATTAAACAGGAACATATCATCAAACAGTGGTATGCCAAACTACACAGGATTAAAAGTCAACAGAGGTGAAACATCCACAGCAACAGAGCAGGATCTGTACTGGGTATGGGACGAGACATTCGCAGATGACGGAACAACTATCCATGGAAACTCGGGTGGTGCCTGGACAGCTTTCAAATCGGGTGGTGGAGATGACGAGATGTCTGCACCAACATTGGTTGATATGCGAGCCAATGTAGTACACGCTACATCAACATCGGCACAATACGCGGATTTGGCGGAAAGATATGCCGCTGACATGTCACTGTCGGTAGGAGAAGTAGTAATTTTAGGTGGTTCAGAAGAGATCACAAGATGCACAGACGATCTAGACAGCAAGGTTTTTGGAGTAGTTTCTGAATCACCGGCATTCTTAATGAATGCACAGGCAGGAAACAATGACTCACACCCAATGATAGCACTCAAAGGACGTGTGTTAGTTAAAATGAAAGGCACAGGCTCAGCAGGCGATCGTGTTGTTTCAGCAGGAAACGGAGAGGCTAGAGTAGGCACAAATGACGAAATAACTACTTTTAATGTAATAGGACGTCTCATCAAAGATAAATATTCGCAAGAAACACAATTAACTGAATGTGTAATAGGGGTTAAATAAATTTATGGCATACGTAACAGGTGATACAATAACAGCAACAGAATACAACAATTTTCTTAACAGCACGGCTTCAGGTCTGATAGGTTGGAACCACATGGCAGGCACAGGTGCAACAGTTTACGGACTGGGACAAACGGATATTCCGTCAGTGTCAGCTAACGCAACAACGATCACAGCATCACAGTGGAACGCATTGTTCACAGGAATGGACAATCTTGTAAATCACACAAACGTATCAATAACAGCAGGAACAACATCGGCTAGATCAGCAGGACAAGACGTAGCAGTTGTTTCGGCAATTAACGCAGACTTACAGACGATAGCAGTAGCCATAGCAGGTGGTAGTCATGGCGCAACAGCGGTAGCGGCAGGTTCAGAATTACTAAGTTCGGCGTCGAGTACTAGGTATGCAGGTTCACACACAGTTGAACACACATTTACTTGGGCAAATGCCAACAACAAGAGATTCTTTTTCAACGCAGGTGGAAAAGTTAGATTCCTTTTCACAAGGAACGGAGGTGGACTTGCAGATGGATCATCAGCATCATCCAAGGACGGGTCAGTAGACGAATTGATCACAGCAATAGGAAACTTGGACATGGGATCAGCACAGACAGTAAGATCAGGATCAGGAGAAACACTGACAACAAACGGTCTTGGTAACGGAGCTTCGGATCTAACAGGAACATATACCAGTCTTATCAAATTGACACAGGCAAACGGTACATACACTTCAATGACTATGGAAGTACTAGCAAAATGTAACAACAACAACTACGGTGACGCAACAACGATCACTATGAAATACGTATTAACTGATGCAGACAGCACTGACGCCGCTTACACTAGTGGTAACCTTTCAAGTGTCGACGTTAATGCAGAATTCTTAGGGCAAACAGACATGTCCTCAAGGCTAGTTGTACCAACAACAGCACAGGGACTTAATCCAATCTACACAATATCGGCTAGTGCCCAAACAAGTAACGCCACAGCCTAATAATTAACCAGATCTTCTATTACCAATTGACTTGGGTAGTAAATAATTGTATAATACAGTTATGGATATTGGCAAACTCAAAGACTATTCTGATCAAGCACACGATCTAGCTCAGACGAAAAAAAACGCATTGGAGAAAATGCGTAGCAGACAGATCATGGCATATAACGGCAGGCTCTTCAGGGCAGATGCTGACACCATAAATGCGGTACAGACATACAAGAACTACCAAAAGGAGTTTTACATGTTAGACATCAATGACAATCCCTGTCACGTGAAAGAGCCAGATGAATTTTTGAAAACATTGGTTGAAAGAAACCAAGAATCACTCAACACATATCATCAACTTCACGAGGACTTAAAAAACAAAAGGTTAAGATAATGACAACCGGTGTGTTAATGTATTGTTTCAATACACCAGATGTCAACTATCACCTGCTGGCCGAGAGGTGTGTGAGACAGATAAAGAAATATCTCAAACTAGAAATCACCATAGTAACCAATTCTGAAACATTCGACAAGTTCAAGCCAATGGGGCATATCAATTACAAGATTGTGGACAATGCCGTGGGCAACAGGAGGGTGTACAGAGAAAAATCTATTGCTTGGCACAACATGGAGAGGACACTAGCATGGGATCACTCGCCCTACGACACTACAATATTAATGGACTGTGATTATTTTGTTTTCACAGACAATCTTCTGCAGTACACTAACACGGAATATGACATACTGTTGCACGACAAGGTATACGATATAACCGGAGAGAACATGATAGAAGGCTCTCACGAAGCTACACTACCAATAGTGTGGGCAACTGTTTGCATTTTCCGTAAGAATGAGAATACAGCAAGATTTTTTGCCCTAGTGAAACACATACAGAGATACTACACACACTACAAAAATTTATACAGGATAAAGTACACAAATTACAGGAATGATTTTGCTTTTGCAATGGCACTACATCAGTTAAATGGTTTTGTGCAGTACAAAAATGTAATCCCAACACCTATGGCCATGCTATCACATGAGGTTGATGTGGTCGAGATGACTGATAGCGGACTAGTATGGAAGTACAATGACAAGATAGGAATAATTGAAAACCAAGACGTCCACGCAATGGATAAGGAGTTTGTAAATGGATAGAGGATATACATGGTTCGCACTAAACAATTCAGAGACTGACTACATCGAGTTAAGCAAGTGTCTTGCGAGATCAATAAAAAAGCACAACACTGACAACAAGGTTTGTATAATAACAGATAAACCTGTGGAACACGAAGAATTTGATCACGTTGTTGTATTAAAAGAAGATTATAGCAAGGAGCAGGAATGGAAATTAAATAACGAATGGCAAGTTTTTGAGCTGACACCGTTTAAACACACAATAAAACTAGAAGCAGACATGCTGTTTACAGCAAACACGGATTGGTGGTGGAACCAACTGCATCAACACAACATGATTTTCTCCTATCATTGTAGGTCTTACAAAGATGAACGGATAGCGAAAACACCTTACAGGAAACTTTTTGAAAGAAATAACTTGCCAGATGTTTATAACTGTTTAACATATTTTAGAAAAAGTAAGCAGGCTCAAACATTTTACAATATCTGTAGAGATATAACTCTAAATTGGCAGGAAGTAAAGGACAAGATGCTGGTCAACTGTCATGACAAACAAGCCACAACAGATGTGGTGTACGCACTGGCACTTAAGATAATGGATCCCTTACAAGAAAACAGAATTGACTACGAGTGGTTCAACATTATGCACAACAAAAGTGGAGCAAACAGATTGTACGCTGGGTTTATTAATGACCAATACCTTTATACAATGAGGGTGGGAGAATCTATAATGTTAGGTGGGTACAGGCAATCGAGAGTGTTTCATTATCACAACAAGATTTTAGCAAAGGAGTTGTATGAGTAACGAATTTGAGCAGGCTTTTAATAGTTGGGTCGAAAATAGAAAGAAAAGGAAACCAAAAAAATTCTTCCTTAAATTTAATAAAGAAGACATAGAAGTTAGTCTTGAAAAGTATCTAGAAGTAACCAGGCATGGCATTGAAAAGTACGAATACAAGAATAAAAAAATAGTATTAAAACCGATTAAAAAAGCAATACAATTGAAACCAACCCTAGCTCCTGCCGAAATTGTGGGATATCATTTCTACAACGGAGATCCGTTTTGGGTAACAAAACATAACAGGGGAGGATTCGAGTGGGTGACAGAACAAGAATAACAGATCTAGACTTTGTTTACATTTCTTACAAAGAGCCCAACAAGGAAGAGAACTGGGCGGACTTATTAAGCAAAGTTCCATGGGCCAAACGTGTTGACGGTGTGAAGGGATTTGACAATGCACACAAGGCCGCGGCAAGGTTGGCAGAGACACAATTTTTTATAAGTGTGGATGGAGACAACATCATCGACGAGAGTTTCCTATTACAGACACTGGATTGGGACAAGACAGATCCAAAAGCTGTACACAGGTGGAGGGCAAGGAACAGCATCAATAACCTAGTTTACGGCAACGGTGGATTGGTAGGATGGGACAAGGATACTTGTCTAGAAATGTACACACACGAAAACGCCAAGGATAAAAAAGCAGAGATAGATTTCTGTTGGAGCGTACCACACGAAAACCTACACAACTGCTATTCAACAACAGTTATAAACTCGTCGGCAAGACAGGCCTTCGTAGCAGGTTACAGGGAAGGTGTTAAGATGAGTCTGGAACAAGGACTACCTGTAGATCCCGAACAATTTAAAAAAAAGATATATCCAGCAAACCTACGTGTGTTGACCACATGGATGAGTGTTGGTGCTGATGTGGAGAACGGAAAGTATGCCATGCTAGGATCCAGGATGGGTTGCTATTCAACAACAGTATCGGGGGATGAATACATACAGGTCCGAGACCTAGAAAAAATGGCAGACCTTTTCACTAATGCTATTGAAGATATAGATACAGATCTAGAAGCATACGGGGAAAGTGTTAGACAAAAATTAGATGTTCCGGTGGCAGACTTCGATGAGCAGGACAGCAAGTTCTTCAAATTCTGTATGCCACAACACATCAATAGAGGGGTGCAGGATCGTGAAACAAAGTAGTTACAAACTGGATGCAGAGCTGGCCAAGGAGAAGCTATCAACAGTTTCACCTAGTATGTGCCTTGCAAAATGGAACCAGACGTCACTGCACTTGCCCACAGGACTGACAAATTCGTGTTACCACCCACCACTGCACAAGATGGACGCAGACGCAGTCAAGAAGAATCCTGCCGCACTGCACAACACAGCGGAGAAAATGAATCAACGACAACAAATGCTTCAAGGAGAGCAACCTGAGGGTTGTTCGTACTGTTGGAACATAGAGAAGACCGGGGAGATGTCAGACAGGCATTACAGATCCGGTGAACCATGGGCCATGCAGGACTTCGAAGCCATCAGAAAGAATCCAATAGACGAACATTGGACACCGAGGTACGTGGAAGTGAACTTCAACAACGCTTGTAATCTAAAGTGTAGTTACTGTTCTCCACAGTTCTCGACAACGTGGGGCAAGGAGATTGACAGGTATGGCCAATATCCCACATCTCCTCCCCACAACGCACCAGAGCACTTCCAGGGCAGGCGTAGGCCTATACCCAACAGGGAGGAGAACCCATACGTGGACGCATTCTGGAAATGGTGGCCCACACTGTACAAGAATTTGAAGCACTTCCGTATGACAGGCGGAGAACCCATGATGGACAAGAACACTTACAAGGTGTTCCAGTATATAATTGACCATCCCAAACAGGACTTACACCTGAACATAACAAGTAATATGTGTCCTTCAGACAACAAGCTGAAGAACAAGTACTTTGACATGTGCAAAAGGATATGTCTAGAGGAGAAAGTGGAACATCTAATGCAGTTTGTCAGTGTAGACGCATTTGGCAAACGTGCGGAGTACATACGTAATGGATTAGACTTCAACTACATGATGGACAACGTGGAGGAATTTCTTGATCGTATTCCTGTGCGTAACTCCATAACTTTTATTTGCACATACAACAACCTCAGTGTCACCAGCATGGACAAGCTGTTGGAAAAGATACTGGAACTAAGGACCAAATACAGCAAGACGTATCAGAGGGTATGGTTTGATGTGCCACTGTTAAGAGAACCGTCTTGGCAGAGCATAAGTTTACTGCCAGAGTCATACCAAGAGATACACAAAGGCAACATAGAATACATGCAGACCAATTCCGGAGAGGAGAACGGGCTACACATATTCAAGGACTTTGAGATTCAAAAGATGCAACGTAACCTCGCATACTGGCGCGACGCGAAAACAGATTTAACGCAGAAGAAAAAGAACTTTTACGCATTTTTCGAAGAACATGATCGAAGACGTGGAACTAACTTCCAAAACACGTTTCCTGAGATGTTAGAATTTTGGCAGGAGTGTAAGAACACATGAGTATAATTTGTCATGGATGTAGTTTCACAAGATACAAGTGGTCAACGTGGCCAAACTTTGTAAAATGGTTCAGCGATGCCGAAGTAAAGAACTTTGGGCACAGTGCTAGTGGTAACGAGACCATTGCAAGGGCAGTTGTGAACAGCGTAATGAAACACAAGGACATCGAACATATGTACATAATGTGGTCTGGATCTGACAGATATGAAGTTATACGTGATACTGAAGAAAAATTAGATCATGAATTTGCAACATATTCAAGATTTGATCCAGATTTTAATTGGTGTGTATGGTTTGGCGGACATCCGGATTTTAAAAAACACAAAGAATATCAAAAACATTTTCTAAACGAAGGACACAACTGGTATAGAACATTAGAAAGAATATTGTACACACAGATGTTCCTGGAGAAACACAATGTAGAGTACACAATGATGATATACAAGTCAGATGTTTTGAGACATACAAATTTGTCTAACTCTGAGAATGCCTTGTATAAACAGATTAACTGGACAAAATTTAAGTTTTATAAAGACAAGTTAGGAATGTGGGAGTTTGCAAACGAACTGTATCCGGATCAATTTGCAGACGAAACAGATCAGCACCCTTTGCCTCTTACACATTATCATTGGGTAAAAGATATTATATTTCAAAGTGATACTAAACCACCAGAAGAAGAATATAGGAAATTAAAAGAATGGAAGATCTTAAATTTAAAAAAGAAATACTAGACACAAAGTCTGCAAGTTTCTGTGGAGCAAAGTGGTACAATGCGACCATATGGTTGGGCAGTGGTATGACCACGAGTTGCCACCACCCGTTGCCACACAAGATTGACCTGGAAGCCATTAAGACAAATCCCAGTGCGATACACAACACAGTGCAGAAGAAAGAGGAACGTAGACAGATGCAGTGCGGTGACAGACCTAAGGGCTGTGAGTACTGTTGGAAGATAGAGGACATAGACAGGGACAACATCAGTGACAGGGTTTACAAGTCAAACATCTATAAACACCAAGAACTCGACTACGCTTTTAACCTGGAATCAAACAAAGATGTAAATTTAAAAACACTGGAGATAGCATTTGACAGAACCTGTAACTTTGCTTGTACATATTGCAATCCTGCTTTCAGTTCCACGTGGGCAAACAATATCAAAAGGCAAGGACCATACACAGGAATGACAACAGATGGTAGGAATCATTTCACACACAGTCATGAGTCTGCAGAACCATATAAGAAAGATGAGACAAATCCTTATGTTGAAGCATTCTACAAATGGTGGGAAACGGACCTACACAAGAGTCTAGATGAATTGAGGATAACAGGTGGAGAACCAATGATGTCGCCTAACCTGTGGAGACTGTTGGATTGGATTGAGACACAAGGTAACAAGATGAATCCTCATATGCGTATTGCAATAAATTCTAACCTAGGTGCAAAACAAAGTATCATAGACAGATTTAAGAAAAAACTAAAGGGCTTTAAAAACTTCCATCTGTACACAAGCTGTGAAGCAACATTCGAACAGGCAGAATACATAAGAGATGGACTAGACTACGGTGAATGGTTTTCAAATGTTCTACACATGATGGTAGATAAAGTTCCTTCGGAGATTCACAATATGTGTACAATTAATGCACTGTGTCTAGAAACATTACCTGAGTTCCTGGAGAAATTAGTATGGTTCAAGAGTGCAAGTAAAGTTTATGGACCAACTCTTAATTACACACTGAACATATTAAGATTTCCTAGTTTCCAATCACCACTTGTACTGCCGGATGACTTGAGAAATAAATTTAAAGGTAACATACAGAAGTTTTTAAATAACAATGTGAGGTACTTGGAGCATATGGAAGTCAATCAAACACAGCGATTAATAGACTACCTAGATGTTGTCAAAACACCACACGCAGGTGCGGCCGAACAGAGTAAACTACAAAAAGACTTCAAAGCATTTTACAGTCAATACGACAAACGATCAGGAAAGGATTTTGAAAAGACTTTCCCAATAATAGGAGAATGGTATCGTGGCATATGATTATGGCGCCAAAGAGCCTGAGAAACTAAAGATAAAGGATATGACTCCTAAAGAGAAGGAGTTGTTGATAGACAATGATGCATTTTGCATGATGCCTTGGTTGCACATTCACGCATTTCCGGACGGCAGGGCATATCCTTGTTGTTTCGCATTGGACAAGTATCCTGTTGGAGACCTAAACAAGGATTCGATGGAAACAGTGTTCAATGGCAAGGACATGAAACAGATCAGGAAAAACATGCTGGCCGCAAAGCCAAGCAAACAGTGTGGCAAATGTTATGACCAAGAGAAGTCAGGATTCTTCTCACTGCGTTTAAGTTCAAACAAACACTTCGGACACAATATAGGCATGGTTGAGAATACCCAGGAAGACGGAAGTGCAGATTTCGTAATAAAGTACTGGGATATAAGATTCAGTAACTTATGTAATCTTGCTTGTAGGAGTTGTGGTACATGGTTCAGTTCGAACTGGTACGAAGACCATAAAAAACTAACAGGCAGTCCACCTAATCATGCAAAAATTATGAAAGTAGGTAGGAGCAGTAACGACATATGGGATCAGATGTTGGAACAATTTGAACATGTTGAACAGTTTTATTTTGCTGGCGGAGAGCCGATTATAATGGAAGAACATTACAGGATATTGAAAGAACTAGACAAGCGTAAGATGTATCACGTAAGGTTAATTTACAATACAAATTTCACAAGAACAAAATACAAGGACATTGATGTACTCGAATTATGGAAAAAGTTTGATTCTGTATCTATAGGAGCAAGTTTAGATGCAGAGGGAGCCAGAGGAGAGTATATGCGTAAAGGTACTGTATGGAAAGATATTATAGCAAATAGAAAACGTATGCTTGAAGTTTGTCCCAATGTTGATTTCTACATATCAAGCACGGTAGGACTGATCAATGCATTACACATAACAGACTTCCACAGGAGTTGGGTAGACCAAGGACTGCTAAAACCACAAGACTTTAATTTTAACTTGTTACAATATCCCTATGCACAAAGGATTGATCTTTTGCCAGAGTCATTCAAACAGCAGGTAAAAGAGAAATTTGAGAAGCACATAGAATGGTTACGTCCGTTGGATCATCTCACTAGAGCAACCAAGGGATTTGAATCCGGGCTGGATTACATGATGAGGAGAGACAACAGCAAGGATATGCAACAGTTCAAAGACACAATGAAAAAGATGGATGTTATCAGGGATGAAAACATACTGGAAACATTTCCTGAATTAACGGAGTTGTATGAAAAGAATTAAACCCAACGAAGGCAACGATACATTCTGTATGGCACCCTGGGTGCATACTTTTATATCGCCGCAACTAGAAAGAAGAATATGTTGTGCTTCGTTAGAAAAATCTACAAACTTTAAACAGTACATTGACAGTAGCGGTCCTGACAACAAAGAATTAAAGATGTTTTCACTTGAGGAGCATTGGAACTCTGATTACATGAAAAACATAAGGGTAAAATTAATGGAAGGTAAAGAGATACCTCAATGTGCAACTTGTAACCATAAACTCTTAGGTGCACAGGTGTACAGGCAACATTTCAATAGGATGTACAGAGGACAAATAGATGAAGCATATGAACGAACAGACGAAGCAGGAGCAACAACAATGGAAGTTTCTAGTTTTGATTATAGGTTTAGTAATTTATGCAGTTTCACTTGTAGAATGTGTGGTCCACCTTTAAGTTCTAGTTGGGAAACGGAGAACAGAAAAGCAGGAAATATCGAACCTTGGATGCACAAAGATATAAAAGCTCAACTACAAAAATTTCATGATCAGCAGGTAGTAAAAGAATTCACACAAGCTGTTGAAGATAAAAAAGTAAAAGAATTTTACTGGTGCGGCGGAGAGCCTTTGATGTGGAAAATACATTGGACGGCAATGCAACGAGTAGTAGAGCTTGGATATGCAAATGAAGTGTTTGCTAGGTACAACTCGAACATGAGCAGGATTACATATTTTGGAAAAAACCTTTTTGACGACGTGCTATCTAAATTTCAAGACTGGCAAATAAATGCTTCTATTGACGGAACCGGCGAGATAGGAGAGTACATCAGAACCGGATTAAATTATGAAAAGTGGTATGAGAATATGAAGTACGCTAGGAAGTGGATCAAACATCCTAGACAGCTACAACTTGATCTTACAGTCACTCTTCCTGGATTATTTGATCTAGAAAATATGTACAAATTACAAAAAGATTTAAAGATACCTTTACTTTCTAAAAAGGTATTTTCTTTCACGCCAGACACTTACATGAGTCCGTTATTTTTGCCAAGAAGATTACTAGACAAATTAGTATCGAAAGTTAGAGACAAGTTCAAGGACGAACCAAAGAATGTTTTTAACCTATCATTTCTTGAGGGATTGGACGATCTTATGAACCATCCTACTAATGACGAAAAATACGACAAAAAAACTTGTGAACAAGGTTGGCGAGATGGAAAATCTGAATGTGAGAGGATTGATAAGTTGAGAGGTAACGATATTAAGAAGATATTAGCAAAAGACCCGGAGGTATTAGAGTGGTGGACAAGTATATAGATTCAAACATATGCCCATTACCGTGGAATCATCTAGAGATAGATGTCAACGGTGGTGCATCGCCTTGCTGTTTATACAAGGGTAATATTCCTGATGTTAAAGTGTACGAACAAAGTCTGAAATCGATACAGACGACAAACTACATGGAGAACCTGAGGACACAGTTCAGGAACGGCGAACGTCCTGCAGGTTGCCAGAGCTGTTGGCAGGAAGAGGACGCCGGCAAGACATCCAAGAGGCAAAATTCACTGTATAAGATGAAAAAAAGTTTGGAAGATTGGACACCTAATAGCGAGCCGACTCTAAGATTCATTGACTTTAAGTTAGGCAACGTGTGTAATCTGAAGTGCAGGATATGTGGATCGTGGAGTTCCTCAAAATGGGCTCAGGAAGAATTAGACTACGGAGAAAATCCAGTGGCATTAAAAAATCTAAAGGAAGGTGGATGGCCAAAACGTAACCCACAGTTTTTTGAGGATCTCAAGGAGGATCTAGAACACGTGGAATACTTCGAGTTCACGGGAGGAGAACCTTTCATGATAAAAAATCATTTTAAGATATTGGAATACTGCGTAGAAAAAGGATATGCGAAGAACCAGGACATACACTATAACACGAATGGCACACAGTTACCGCCACGTGAAATATTTGATTTATGGAAACATTTTAAACACGTTGAAATAGCATTCAGCATAGACGATGTGGGAGAACAATTTGAATATCAGAGATACGGTGCCAACTGGAAAGAAGTGAATTATAATCTAAACCAATTTAAAATATATCAAAATTCAAATATGGACTTTCAAATATGCTCTACAGTTAATATTTTTAATATTTTTAGTTTGGCAAAACTAAACTTATGGGTACGTAATTTTAAACCAAAATATTTTTATGTAAACACTTGTTTTGATCCTGATTACTTTAATGTACAGACACTGCCTAAACAGGTCAAGAACATTGTTAATGCACGTTATTCTGAGTTGAAAGATTTTCAAGCAATACTGAGGTTCATGAATTCCGCGGATAGAGATAGTGTAGAAATCAGACAACAGCGTAAGCAGAGAATATTACAAACAGACAATTACAGGAAAGAAAATTTTGGGGAGGTGTTCCCACTTTTAAATAAAGTATTACAGATATATGAGTAAAAAAATATACAGAAACGGAAAACTAGTATTGCCTAAACTGATTGCAGGCGGTTGTTCATTCACTTTTGGACATGAATTAAGTGATGATAATGAGGGTAGAACACCATCTAAAAAATCCTGGGCACACGGATTGAAAAACGCAGAACAGGAATATCTATGTACAGCAAAAGGTGGCGCAGGAAATTCTGGCATAGCACGTAGGATCTTCACAGCAATAGCAGGACTTAACAGAGATGAGATAGGGGCCGTGGTTGTTATGTGGTCATTCCCTTCGAGGTATGATTGGGCTATGCCGAGACACAAATTATTAGAGAAAACAAGATGGGCAAGTATAACGCCGTGGGACACCACAGATAGAGGCAACGAAGCTTTCGAACAATTACAAAGTTCGGAGCCGCACACTGAGAGATGGCAAACACATTTAGAAGAAGCCAGAGAGACAGGAGTCAAGCCATTTGCAGATGCCCTATATCAATACGCCGCTAACCAATACCATGAGCTTTACCTAAGTTGGAAAAGTATAATATGGTTGCAGAACATACTGGAAAAGAAACACATACCGTATATGTTCACCTTAGCGGACAATAGTTTATTTTATGATGAGATGAAAATACACGCAGGCACAGATGTTTTAATGAATGCCCTATACAAAGAAATAGATTTTACCAAGTGGGTTAGTTTTGGTGAAAGGATGATGGGCTTTAACCAATGGGCACATTTAAACGAATACGAGCGTGGAGTAACACATCCACTAGACAAAGCCCATACAGATGCTGTACAATTAATGTTACCACAGTTTAAAAAAATAGTAGGAGGAAAATAATGTTTAGTTGGATTAAAAATATAATCAACAAGATCAAACAAGAACTTGCTTATCGTAAAAGATTGAAAGAACTAAAGAAGAAAGACCCATTCATATACAAATAAAATGGAAGAAATAAAAAAACGTATCAAAAAAGCGTTTGCAAAGACGCCCAAGTTCGAACTAGTAGAGATGCCTTTCATAGACACCTCGGAAGATCCTGTGAGACCGGAGTTGAGTCTAGAGTTTAGACAGGCATACGGCAGGAAGATATATGGGATAAAAGATGAGGAAGGTGATATCGCCGCGGTAATGTGTTTCGCATTCACAAACGATATCCCAACAAGTGTGGAAGAAATGGATACAATGAGTAAGGATGCCGCCATGCAGGCAGTACACAGAGCAGGTGTACAAGGTTCTGTTGCAATAGCATACACAGTCTGGGCAAAGAAAAAAGGTGGAGGAAAACACATGGTTAACGAAGTCTACAAAATGATCAAGGAATCAAATCATCTAAACAGATTAGTCACACTATCGCCTATTACAGATATGGCAAGGAAGTTCCATCTTAAGAACGGAGCAAAGGAAGTACAAGTTAATTTAACAACACAGAACTTTGAATACGATATAGAATTAGAGAAGTGGGAAGTTTTTAAGAACAGGGCAAAAGGATGGTTTAATATAAAATGACTTGGTGGAATTGGTACTGCTATGACTGTAAATGGCGAGGAGTGGCACAAGAACTAGGACAAGACTTTGACACAGAAGAAGGGTGGGTGTGTCCTAAATGTAGAAGCATTAAAATAGAAGACATGGGTTGGCACCAAGAGGATAAGGAATGAAGATACTAGGAATTAATTGTATGAATCACGATGCGTCGATGAGTGTAGTAGACGGCAGAGAGATACTATGGGCCGCACACAGTGAACGTTATTCAAAAGTCAAAAATGATCACTACTTAAATTGGGCGATAGTGAACGAAGCAATGACTTACGGTCCTTTCGACAAAGTTGTATACTATGAGAGACCTTGGTTAAAGAAAACGAGACAACTGTATGCAGGACAATGGGGAAATGCTTTCAGTTACACCGAACTACCACAATGGCACTTAGATATGTTTGGTATAAAAATTGACCAGTATGTCAAACACCATGACTCACACGCCGCGGCAGGATATTTCACATCACCATTCAAAGAAGAGGGTGCAACAATACTGACAGTGGACGCAATAGGAGAATGGGAAACAGTCAGTATATCGACTGCTGACAAAGTATGGATTGAGAGAAAAGAAACAATCAACTATCCACACTCGGTGGGCATACTGTATTCAGCATTCACACAACGTTGTGGACTGAAGCCTGCAGAAGAGGAATACATCCTGATGGGAATGGCCGCATATGGCACTCCCAAGTACAAGGAAGACATATACGAGGACTTTGTACATCAGTCTCCGTTCAAAATGAAGAAGAATTTACACAGAGGGCTGAGCGACTGGCATCCAGAAGCAGATGTTATGGACATTGCCGCGAGCATACAGGCAGTGATAGAAGAAATACTTGCAGACCTTTTCCTGAGAGCGTCAAAGTACGGCAGTCGGAATTTAGTATATGCCGGTGGAGTGGCGTTGAACTGTGCGGCCAACACTGTGCTGGCGAATCTAGGATTGTTTGAAAAAATATGGATAATACCAAATCCAGGAGATTCAGGATCCAGTTTGGGTTGCATAGCGGCCTCAGAAAAAATACATTTGAATTGGAAGAACCCATTCCTAGGACACAACATAGAAGGCGAATATCCCGTAGATGCGATAATAAAAGAACTTACAGAAAACAAGATGGTGGGAGTTGCAAGTGGTAGGGCAGAGTTTGGACCAAGGGCACTTGGCAATAGATCCTTACTAGCAGACCCCAGGGGTGAGGACATCAAGGATTTGGTAAATGGAATCAAGCGAAGACAGAAGTTCAGACCGTTCGCTCCGGCCATTCTAGAAGAGGACGTGAACGACTATTTTGACCTGCCTAAAGGTGTTAAAAGTACCCCTTATATGCAATACACAGCGGCGTACACGCATGGTAAAGACTGTCCTGCCATATTGCACTATGACGGCACATCTAGGGTACAAACCGTATCAAAAAACGACAACGAAGGGTTTTATGAACTGCTAAAAGCATGGAAGAAAACAACAGGTTGTCCTATATTATTGAACACCAGTTTGAATATTAAGGGTATGCCCATGGTAAATGACATCAAAGATGGTAAAGACTGGACCAGCAAATACGGAGTTAAAGTTTTATAATGAAAATATTAGTTACAGGTGGTAAAGGATTTATAGGCTCAAAAATAGTTGAGATGCTATCCAATGATCACAAGGTCACAGTCGTAGACAATCATGACACATATGGCATCATGACCAAACAAGAATTAAACAATCTATACACATGGCGTACAAGAAATTGGAATGCAAAAAATGTAACAATGATTCAAGGAGACATACTAGATAGACTTGTTTGTCTGAAAGCATTCTCTCACAATCCAGATGTGGTAATACACCTAGCAACTTACCCGAGAGCAAAAATTGTAGACAATGATCCTATCGTTGGAATACCTAAAGTTATAAACACAACAACAAATTTATTATGGCATTCAGCAAAATTTAATGTTAAGAAATTTGTTTATATCAGTAGCAGTATGGTCTATGGAGACTTTGCTGACGGAACAAAAGAAGATGCCAGCACGAAACCAAAAAATATTTATGGTGAAGCAAAACTGACAGGTGAACGAATGGTCAAATTGTTTGCAAAACGAGACGGACTTAACTACAACATAGTGAGACCGAGTGGTGTGTATGGTCCGGGCGACATGCCTGACAGAGTGGTATCTAAGTTTTTTGCTAAAGCAATGAAAAACGAAACAATTACATTACACAATGGAGAAAACAAAGTTGACTTTACATACAGGCAAGATGCGGCAAGAGGTATAATACTAGCGGCACTGTCATCTGTTGCAAATGTAAGTTTTAACATAACTGCCGGCAACGCCACAAGCCTGAGGACATTGGCAGAAAAAATTATTGAAATAACAGGCAGTAAATCAGACGTGGAGGACATCGGCAATCATGAATTATACCCAATGCGTGGCACACTAGACATTGGTAGGGCAAAAGACTTACTACAATACGAACCTGAGTTTACACTAGAACAAGGATTAAAAAGTTATTATGACTGGCTACAACTTAAAATTTAATGGTATTGATAGACTGTACGACAGTTATTCGTGGAGACTAACGAGAAGAGCCAAAGCGGCTTGGGAAACCGGCGAAGCACTGCAAGGCAAGTATCTCAAAGAGTTGGAAACTAAAATAGCAGAAAAATACAAAAGGAAATATGCAATAGGTGTTGGCAGTGCCACAGATGGACTATACTTTGCCATGAAGGCAGTTGGTCTAAACAAAGGTAGTACAATACTATGCCCAGCATTCAGTTATGTGGCCACAGCAGGTGCAATAAAAAGACTAGGTGCTGATATACGTTTTGTAGATACAGACGAGCAAGGTAACATAGGAGACTGGGGAATAATGGGATTGCCCGATGCTATCCTGTATGTCAATATGTTTGGCAACCTGGCAGACTACGATAGGTTAAAGAACTACTGTGACAAGCACAGGATACCTTTGATCGAGGATGCCGCACAATCACAAGGTGCTATGTATGGCAAGAAACCTGCAGGAACGTTAGGAGATGTTAGTGTATTCAGTTTTGATCCAATGAAAAATATGCCTAGTTTTGGCACAGGTGGAATGGTGCTGACAGACAGCAAGGACGTCTATGACACAATTATATCATTACGTAGACACGGATTAAATGGTAAATCAGAATATGGATACAACAGTCTTATATCTGAGGACCATGCAAATCAATTATTATTGATATTAAGCAAGTTTGACAAATTGCAAAAGATGAGAAAAAAAGTTTTTGAAAGATACAAAAAGAATCTTGAACATACTAATTTTATAGAAACACAGGAAAACACACAATCCAGTTATCACAAAATGGTTATGTTGACCAACAGGCGAGATGAACTAAAAACGTATCTTGCACAGAACGGAATAGAAACTAAAGTACATTACGTTAAAACACTAGACAGCAAGAACGTTGGACAATATCCCAATGCTGAAAACATATGTGCCAAGGCACTGAGTCTGCCAATATACCCACACTTGGAAATGTACGAAGTGGATCATGTATGTGAGAGGATTAGAAAATTCAATGGCGTTTAGAAATTTTAACACAGAAGCATTAACAAGAATGCCCAAACCAAAGAACAGTACATCGTTTGACAGTATAAGGGTCAAGTTCAATAATGTAAAAGAATGGCCGTCGCCGTTAGTAAACTCTAGGACAGTACCTTTTGTTCAAAGCTATCTTGAAGTTATAAAAAATTGTATAGATGAAATCAAAACAGAATACTTTTGGATATTCCCTTCATTTATGCACTGCAAAGAAATAGATTTTAGCTACGTGCCAGAACAGTTTGAAAAAGAGCAAATCCACACTTGGTATACAACACACCCCATGGGCGGACTGAACAAGGAAGGCCATGTGCTGTTAATACCTACGAAACAATTCAAAGAACAGATCAAAGACTTAAAATTCCTGCGTGACTACAAGGATATAAACTACCATGCACACAAGGACTTATGGAATCCGCCTGTAACGAGAGTTCCGTTTCCTTTAAGGGATCCTATTGATTCGTACAATAAGACAGAAAAACAATTTTATAAATGGATGGTCAACAAGGACCTGCCCAAAGACAAAACTAAATTGCCAAACTTCTATCCTAGTTTCTGGGAAGACGAGAAGCTGTACACTTTTGGAAAAACTAAAGATATAATGTTAGTGCCATGCAAAGACAAAATTGAACAATTCTATGATTTTGATCGCACAGTGCATATAGAGTATGAATACGATGTTACGCCAATGGATATAATTTTTATATCATATGACGAGCCAGGAGCCGAACAGAGATACAACAAACTTAAAGAAAGATTCCCTAGGGCACAATGGTGTAAGGGAGTTAAGGGACAGACACAAGCATATTGGGCCGCGGCAGGAATGAGCAAGACAGATTATTTCTTTGCTGTTTTTCCAAAGATAGACATAGTAGATACTTTTAATTTTGATTTCCAACCAGACAGACTGAAGAATCCATGCCATTACATATTTGACTGCCATAACACAGTTATAGATTTAACGTATGGACACGATGGTGTTATACTCTACAATACAAGACTAGTGATAGAAACGTTAGATCCAGGATTGGATTTCACCTTGTCTAAATCACACACTTCCGTTCCTGTACTTTCTGCAAAACACACTATGGAGGAAACACCTTTATTGGCTTGGAGAACTGCATTTAGGGAAACTTTAAAATTGAAAGCACAGAGCGTTGTAAAGCCTACAGTGGAAACAAACTTTAGGTTAAAAAAATGGTGTACACTGGGCAAAGGAAAGAATGCTGAATGGGTATACAAAGGAGCCATGGACGCAATAGAATTTACAAAATCAAGAACGGGCAAGGATTTAAAATTAAGTTATGATTTTGATTGGTTAACAAAGTACTTTGAAGAGAAATACAAATGAGATTAGGATATAAACACGAGAAGGATAGCATACAGGCAAACAGGTATTGGAATAATACCATACTACCTTTGCTGAACAACGGTTCTTTAGAAAATGCAGTTAACGGAACATATGCCTACCCAAACAGGGTTGGACTGTATCCCGGAATGACCTGTCAATTCTTTTGTACTTTCTGCGGACGTAATTACAGTGCCAAATACAAAGCAGATGACATCAATAAAAGTTTTGAAGTGTTCAAACAAGTGATAGATCAAGATCCAAAGGAAGGAGAGTTCTGGCAAGACAGGTTTAGGATCAGCGGCGGATTAGAGCCTCTGACAAATCCAGACATAGGAAAGATAATCAGCTATGGAACATCGCAAGGTTTTAAGATGCAGATGTACACAAATGCATATGCACTTTCTAAAAAATTCTTAGAGAAACAACAAGGTATCTTTGATCTTGAAGTGATGCGTGTGAGTCTGTACGGACACGACAGCGAAAGTTATTACAGGGTTACGAAAAATAAAAAAGCATACGATATCGTAAAAAAGAACCTAAAAGAATTTTGTATACAAGTACCAAAAACAAACAGCAAGATAAAACTTGGAGTAAACTGGATAATACTACCAGGACGTAGTAATGATGTAAAACCAGTGTTTGAAATGATCAAGGAGATTAACAGTGTTTCAGATTTCAAGATATCTTTCGTAACACTCAGAGAGGATTTTTCGCAAACTAGTAATTACATCTCTGATGAGGAAAGGGAGAAACTGCACAATATTTTCTTGGAGATAGAACAGGAAACAGACATTCACATAGATTACGGATATGCACTGCACTCAGTAAGGCACGGCAAACCGACAGGTCCCATAAGAATGGCCACTCACGAACAGTTGGACAGGCATGGCTGGCCACAGATAGCGACTTCCATAGATAGTCTAGGGAACTTGTATGTGTATCACGAAACAGGATTTTTAGAAAGACCGGGCAGTGAAAGATACATAATAGGAAATATAAAAGATTCAAGCATATCAAATATAGTTAAGGAACACTTGTTGGGATCTGGTATAAAATCACAACCTTACGATGTTGGATTTCTAGATGCTTTTGATCATACAACAACATTGTTAATACACGAGTCAAAACAATACAAAGCACAAGGCCTTAATTGGAAACAAGAATTGGAGAAAAAATGGAAGTCCCATACGCAAATTTAAAAAGAGTATACAACAACTCTAAAGAACAACTGGATAAGGCAGTACAAGATTGTATAGATAACAGTTGGTTTATTAAAGGACCTAAGGTAATAGAGTTTGAAAATAATCTAAAGAACTACTGTAAAGCACCAGCAGTGGGGGTCAGCAGTGGAACAAGTGCATTGTTACTCGCTTATGAATCTTTACAATTGAAACCGGGGGATAAAATTATAATTCCAAGTTTTACTTTTATTAGCACACCGGAGATGGCATCGAAGTTGGGATTGGAAATAGTTTGGGTGGATTGTAATATGGACAATTACACAATAGACATAGAGGATCTTGCCAAGAAGTATTCAACAGACATCAAGGCTGTGGTCGGTGTAGATATATTTGGACACACCTGTGATTGGGACAGTGTGAAAAAAGTGACAGGAGATACTGCAATAATACAAGATGCCGCACAAAGCTTCGGAGGAACATACAAGGATAAAATAAACGGAAGTTACAATGATCTAACTTGTTTCTCTTTCTATCCTGCTAAGAATATGTTTTGTTTTGGAGACGGGGGAGCAGTTGTAGGTAAACAAGAATATGTTGATAAAATTTCGATGTCTAGAGATCATGGACGTACAGACAAATATGTACACGAATTTTTAGGATGGAACGAAAGACTAGATTCACTACAAGCAAATGTCTTGAATCATATGATCACAAAAATCAACGAACACAATGATAGTAGAAGACTTGTAGCAAACAGATATGACTTAGAACTTAAAATAGACACAATGGTCAACAATGCCGATTGGTGTCATAATGTATATAATCAATATTCGGTCAGAGTCAACAACAGAGAAGACATTATAAACAAGCTCAAGGATAAGGGTATACAAACGGGAGTAATGTGGCCGATGGGCTGTCATCAACAACCAACATACAGTAGCGACACACAGTTGCTCAATACAGAAAAATTATCAGAGACTGTGCTGAGTCTTCCTTGCTGGCCTTATATGAGTGATGATGAAATTAGTTACGTTGTTGAAAATCTAAATAAAATTATTTAAAACTTTTTGCTAATATTTTGGAAGTTTTACTTTCCATATCTTTTTTCAGTGCGGCCACATCAAATTTCAAATCCATAGAATTAATATCGTTGTAGTGTTTAGTCAGCAACTTGGTCAGTAATTTTGCTATGCTACTTTGACTTTTTTTCTTTGCTTCTTGTTTGATGTTGTAGTGTATTGTGAGATTGTTTTTTAATATGAGATTTACGTACAGTAGGTAAGTGACCGGCATGTTAGTGAAGTGTAATCCTTCAAGAACTTCCGGCCACTCGTTAACAAAATCTCTTGTTAGCTGTAACCAAGTACTATTTTTTCGCGGGTGTTTTTTTGGCATCCGCTTTTTTAGTTGTAGTCTTCTTATCTTTTACTTCTGCCGGTGCATCTGGATCTTTTGCAAGTTCAGATACTTTAACACCAAGGTCTCTTGCTATCTGTTCATTTAACTTGTTCAGTGCAATTCTACCGTCTGGTCCAGTACCGTAAGTTACTACGATATCTTTTGTCGGCATCTTCTTGATGTAGTTGTCGTTGTGCATCATTGCTAACATGTTAGTTCCATCTGGGAACGTCTGTCTACCTAGGTAATCAGCAAGTTCATTTGCATCTTGTCCGGCATCACCTTCAACTGCTTTCATTAAAGAGTTGTGGTACATATCCGGTAGGAATTTAGTTCCTACTACAAGACAGTTGTCTGGTTCTCCAGGTACCGTTCTGTACACTATAACAACTTTGGCTTTACTTGCGTCTGCAAGTTCTCCTATGTGTTTAAAGTGTCTCTTTGGACCTGTTTGACCTGTGCCTGTTGCTCCGGCGTTTTCGCCCATTGGCATAGCTTGGTCGTTTACATTTACTAGTGGCATAATATCTCCTTACTTGCTCTCTGTTGGAGCAGTTGTTGGCGCCGCCGCTTGTGGTTGTTGAGCTTCAACTTTCTGTAAGAAAGCCGTTAGCTTGTTGTATATAAATCCAACCCCTGCCATTTCGCCGGCCTTGAAAGCACCTCTTGTTGATGCAGTGTCAAGGATCAATGTAAGATTTTTTAAATCTCCGATTGATAAAGCCATTGGATCTGCTTTAGGTTCAGTTCCAGCCGTCGCTGTTGCCGTCGCTTCTGCAGTAGGTTCTTGATCTACTTTTTTAGTTTCTTCTGTTGCCATTTGTTTTTTCTCCTAATTGCAATTGGTATTAATATACGTATATTATACTAAAAGTAATTATAGATAGCAACGACTAATTTTGATTTATCTGAGCTTTACCGGATAAAGCGAATAGGGTTAGGTCACCTGGTTCTTCAAAACCAAGTACAGTGATTGATCGAGATTGATCACCTTCGAATATAACATCTTTGGTAATTGAATATCTGCCATGGCAGTTCTCATATATCCATTTACGCATTTTTTCAACATCGGCCTCGTGTGCTTTTACCACAGTGTTTACAAAGTGAGGAGGCAATATATCTAATTCTCTTTGGAAAAAATTATTTGGATTAACTCGCATAATACCTCACGACAGCAATAATAATTACCAAACAAAATATTATTGTTGATATGTACAATACTTTTTCGTCTGTGTTTAATTTATTCATCATACTGCACTGTCATTCCCCATGGTGCTTCGATGTTTTTTTCGTATGGATTGTTGATTAAGAATATAGTATCACAGTAGTGTTCGTCACCCCAACTATTGAAAGGCCAACCATCTGTGAACATAACAAATTTCTTAGGCTCTATACCTTGCTCCTTCATATAATCCCAATTACATTCAAA
>Ga0307488_10001135_pt1 | contig 22367 bp, 11 predicted proteins | sample SB02metaG_FD_202248 | JGI IMG/M metagenome (GOLD analysis project Ga0307488, IMG submission 202248) | Sea-ice brine microbial communities from Beaufort Sea near Barrow, Alaska, United States - SB 0.2 | ecosystem: Environmental > Aquatic > Marine > Coastal | place: USA: Alaska | collected... | reverse complement strand
TCACACAAGGCTGTTCACGCCAATTTTGATCCCGCGGAACGACATCGCGAGCAGTACAGCAATGCCGAGATCAAGGTCCCCGATAGCCAAGCTGACACAGCAGAGAATTACGCTGGCAAGCCTATGTGGGTCAAAAACCAGCGCAATAGTTGGCACGGCGTTGACTTCCCCTATCACAGTGAGCTCAACGTGCAGGAATACAAGCGCCAGTACCACCGCGCACTTTCGTCGGTTGATGATAGCTTGGGGCGGATCAACGCTTGGCTAAAAGCCAATAATCTTGACGACAATACCGCCGTAATCCTGATGGGTGACAACGGCTTTATGTTTGGTGAGCACGGGCTGATTGACAAGCGCAATGCCTATGAGGAGTCTATGCGGGTGCCACTATTGGCCTATATTCCCGGGGCCAAGCAAGACTATGTGGTAGAAGAAATGGCCGCAAACATCGACATTGCACCAACCATTCTTGATATTGCCGGTATTAAAAAGCAGCCAGCGCAATTCGCAGGTGCGAGTTTGCTGCAATTGGCGAAGGGTGAGAAAGTGGATGGCTGGCGCGATAGTTTACTCTATGAATATTATTGGGAATTCAATTTTCCGAGTACGCCGACAACCTTTGCAATTCGTTCCGATAATTTCAAGCTTATTCAATATCACGGCATCTGGGATACGGACGAACTCTATGACATTAAAAATGATCCTCAGGAGATGCGTAACCTGATCGACGATCCGCGCTATATAAATGTCAAACTGGACTTGCGTAAAGCGTTATACCAGCGCCTGGCAGATGGTGGAGAGTATTCGGTCCCCTACACCAAAAAATTCAGCACCGGCGCAGTTTTTCGACAGGGCGACCGTTCAGAAGCGGCCGAATTTCCTGATGATTGGTTGCGTAAAGGGGATGAAAAAGACCTGACTAAGTTTTTTCTTCGTGACAAGAGAGTCAAGAAATAGTGACATTGAAGTGAGGGCGGATGGCATCCGCTCTCACCAACACTGTCACTATCACTGTCAAGGGTCAGGCTAGCGGCGTGTTTTAAAACGGTATTGTTGCTGTCTGCGATGATAGTTCGAAAAATAGAGGCAGTATCCATAGCAGAGTATGCAGACTAAAAATGCCGCCTTAAGACCTGCTATATCGGCAAGGCTTCCAGCGATCAGCGTAATGATGGCACCGCCACAGATCGACATACAAAGAAGTGCGGAAATTTTTGGTGCCGAGGAACCCTGGCCGCGGAGTGTAGTACTGAAAATAAGCGGAAAATGAACTGAGTTAAAAAAACCGACTGAAATCAATGCAACTGCAGATAAAGGGCCGCTAAAAATAATTGCACTGGCAGCGAAAAAAATTGCCGTTGCCGAAGCCAGCATCAATATTCTCTCGGCACTAAACCATTTTAAAGCCGCCACTCCGGCAAAGCGCCCAAGCATTGCTAGTCCCCAATAAATGGCGACAAGAGCAGAAGCGTCAGAGGCCTCGATAGCGAGCACATCCTCTCTGCGCATGTAATTAATCAACAGACTACCTATGGTTACTTCGGCGCCTACATAGACAAAAATAGCCCCCATACCGAGATGAACCTGCGGCTTTTTCAAAAGCGTTAGATAAGAGGTTATTCCCGTATGATCCGCCGGTTGACTTTTTTGCGACAAATATAGGCTCGGTTGGGGTAGAGCTCTGATAAGAAGAGATAAGATGCCAAGAACAGCGCCGAGTAATAGTGCAAAAGATATCAAAGCTTGAGCACTATCCTGGTGGTACGTTGCCTGTTCTGGCAATGACAATAAGTTGATTTGGTCACTTGATAAGGTATCTATACTCAGTATCGAAATTGACGCTATAACGGGCGCTATGGTTGTGCCGAGGGAATTAAGCGCCTGCGCAAACATCAGTCTTCGCGGAGCTGTTAATGGATCGCCAAGGGCAAGGATCATAGGATTGGCTGTGACCTGAAGCACGGCAATGCCACTTGCCGCGATAAATATACCGCCTAGAAAAGCTGGATAGAGCTGCAACATGACCGAGGGGGCCATTAGTAAAATGCCCAAAGCGGTGCATGCCAGGCCAATAAAAAGACTCTGTCTATAGCCATAATGCTGAATAAACTTACCCGCTGGGATAGGAATAAAAAGGTAGGCGAGAAAAAAACTGAATTGGATTAACAGTGCTGATGTATAGGACAAATCGAACATCGATTTTATTCTTGGGATCACCATGTCTACCGAGGTGGAAGTAAAACCCCAGCAAAAGAAGACCCCGGGGACCAAAATCCAAATTAACCCGTTATGACGTAAGCCGGATATGTAGCGCTGAAGATCTGCCACCATCTTTTTAGAATTCTCTGGTCAATAGGGTAAAGACGAATGACACCTGATTTCATAAATGCTGCGTCTCTAAATATGTAGGTTTTAATCTTGGAAAGGCAACGGTGCTAGTTTACTTTTATCTGATTTCAAATAGCAAGTCTGACGTTTAGTTGCCGTCTCTTGTGATTTCGGCCGTTTGTGGAATTAAATCATTAGCAGAAAACTATAAAATTTTTGTAAAACTGCCCAAATTATAACTGGTGCTGACGGGATACACTCGAGGGGACTTTCTATGATGAGTAGGAGGCTTTCCCAAAGGGTACACGGCTACTCAGCCCGCATCCAAATCAGCATACTCATTACACCAAAGATGATAGCGCGCTGATCTATGTGAAAACTGGGTATTTGGGCTGAGCCTCGGGTCAACCATATGCTGGTGATGCCGTTAAATCAGGTACGAAAAATAATAAATACTCATCATAGTAAGGATAATTCATGCCAAAGCTAGGCCTGTTAATCGTATGTCTCCTGTCACTTTTTTTACTGGCTTGTGGCGGTGGCAGAGGCGCTTCAGGGGGACAGATAATGGCCCCGGCTCCCGATCTGGATCTCGTTGTTGAGGGTAATAGTAATAATGATGCCAGCAATGGCACGAGTAACGCCTTGAGCTCGGATCAGCCAAATATTCTATTAATTATTGCCGATGATCAGGGTCTCGATGCCTCTGCACAATATGCCCTTAGCGCGGATCTTCCCGTTACGCCAACGCTTAATCAGCTGGCGTCTCAGGGTATTGTTTTTGATAATGCCTGGGCAACACCGGCCTGTACCACAACACGCAGTACGATGATCACTGGCCAGTATGGTGTCAATTCTGGCGTACTTGATGTGGGCGATAAATTACCTGCTGATGCGCTGACCCTGCAACGATACCTTGCCAGCGATGAAGATACCGACAATTACAAATCCGCTGTAATTGGCAAGTGGCACCTGAGCGGCACACCAGCGGATGCCAGTCATCCCGCGACTGTGGGTATTGATTACTTTGCCGGTAATCTGCGCGGGTCTATTAGCGATTACGCTGAATGGGATCTGACAATTAATGGGGAGTCCAGCCTTTCGACCGAGTACCACAGCAGTGCCATAACCGATTTGGCAATTGACTGGATTGATGACCAGGCTCAGCCCTGGTTTCTGTGGCTCGCCTATGTGGCGCCTCACAGCCCTTTCCACCTGCCACCTGCTGCACTGCATACACAGACCCTCTCAGGCACTGAAGCGGATATTGAAGCCAATCCACGGGCCTATTATCTGGCTGCCATCGAGGCTATGGATGCCGAGATTGGCCGCTTGCTGGGTACTATGACTGAGGCGGAGTTAAATAATACGATCATTCTCTATATTGGCGATAATGGCACTCCACGGCAGGTGGTGGATGGCTCGGTCTACGGTAACGGTAGCAAGGGCAGCTTGACGGAAGGTGGACTACGGGTGCCAATGGTGGTGTCAGGGGCTGGCGTGTCACGACAGAATGTGCGCGAAAGCGCGCTGATTAATAGCACTGACTTTTTCGCCACCATCGCCAATTTGGCCGGGAGCAGTGTAACTGTGGTAGAGGATAGTCAGAGCTTTAAAGGCTTGCTGAGTAACGTCGATGCTGATCAACGAGATTATGTCTACAGTGATTTTGAGGGTGACTCGGTGTCTGGCTGGTCAATCCGTGACCGTCAATACAAGTTGATTACCACCCTAGATGGTCAGCAACAACTCTACGATTTAGTAGATGATCCGCTTGAGACTAGCAATTTACTGGACGGCTACAGCAACTACTCAAGCATTGTCGAAGGGCTAGCCTCTGTGGCTACAATGATTCGCGATACGGACACGGGTGGAGATGGCGAGACAGTGGCGATTGACATTACTGGAGAGATATTCACCCAACGCAGCGCTAACTGTGAAGACTATATTGCCAGCTACCAGTCGACCGCTATGGATGTTTTTCGCTCAGTGCTATTTTCCGGGAATCTAACAATTTCGGCCAGCGCAGGAAAATGTCAGCTGCAGTCAAACGGTGTGCCCAATCATGATTTTAATGATGGTCAGCAGAGTTTTCCAAATAATCTCAGTGAGCAAAACTATAACTATCAGGTTACTACTAGCCCTGTGTTTGCCACTTCCAGCACCGCACTGGCAATTGGCAGTGACAATGGACTTATGCTGAATGGTGTCAAAGTCGATCTGCTCGCCGCGGCCTGTTTTGCTGTTGGCGATGAAAAAACCGGTTGTGGCGATATGTCACAGCCATGGCGGTTTGATCCTATGTTCCCAGCTAATGGTTTTAGAGTCGACAGCCACAATGCTCATGTCCAGCCCAATGGCAGTTATCATTATCATGGTACGCCGAACGCGATGTTCGCCGCGGATACCGCCGTGGAGTCCCCACTGGTAGGCTTTGCTGCTGATGGTTTTCCAATCTTTGGAAGTTGGTTTGATGATAATGGTACTGTGCGAAAAGCCCTGCCCAGCTATAGAACCAAGAGCGGCACACGTCAGGCTGTATCCGGTTACGCCACACCCAGTGGGGACTATGACGGTACCTACAGAGATGACTATGAATATATTGAGAATCTGGGTGACCTCGATGAATGTAATGGTATGCAGGTGAATGGCGTGTATGGGTATTTTATTACCGATGGTTATCCCTACATTATGGGCTGTCTGAAAGGGCAGATAGATCCGAGTTTTAATTGATTCAGTGTAGTGAATGTTGTCTTTGAATGGGCAGCAATTTGGGATGTTTGGCCGCTTTTTTATGTCCGCAATTGAAACTTAGCGACGTTATCTGCAGTAAAGACCGCCAGAGTATAACGATCCTCTTCTGAGGCGGCGGCCTTTGGGGTAATTTGTTCCAAGTAGTTGATGGTGAGGTACTTTTGCGTCTCGAGTCAACGAATAGGAACTAAGTAGACTTAAGTTATAAGAGCATGGGTGCCTTTGGGACTGACTGTGTAGCTAAAGTGGAAGCCTTTATTGCTGATCCAAGTGCTTTAGATTTGAGTAGGGACTATCTCCTCGCTGGCGGGCTGCAGGAGATAGAACGTTTAAATGTGTTGCCAACACTGCTGACTAAAGAGTAGAGCATAAGCTCAGGCTATATGACCTTTCTGACTCTAGATATGCTAAATGATCCACGCCCTAAAAGTCGTAATCAAATAGTTTTAACTGCATTAAGGTCGAGGCATATAGCTGGTAACAAGACTAATCGAAGCTCTATGTGTTCAACAGTGAGTAGTCTGAAATCTGCGGGTATAACGGCTCATTCGCCATGGCAATTGAAATGGCTTGGGCTGTTTTACAGCCATATATCAATGCTACGCTCAATGTGCAAGCCAATGAGGTCGATATCCTAAAACAGAAGATAGTCGATATTTTGGTATCGATAGCAGATTACTGAACCGCCGTTATAAAGCAATAGCCACGCAAGGGCTTTACGTTTTCATAAAATATTGATTTAGTTGGATGATGAAGATGTAGGAAGATTCATCAAATATTATAAATTTCCATACCAAGGCGTAACTACAATGTTTGATGTACTCCGTTTTCAACCTTACGTGGTAGTGCAAATGCTTGAATCGGATTTACCGTAGACCGGTTTTGGACTGCGCTATAATCTCGAGTGGTTGGATTAGTCGGTTAGTTAATGAATACCAGTAAACTGTATCAATGGCTTCTCGTTTGTTACAAGGTGTGTAAGCGAGTATCTGCTTTTGTATTGAAATAGCTAAAGAAAAAATAGCGGGAAAGTTTCCTAAAAGGCTATGTAAGTTACAAACCAGTTACAAGCCTGCTAATAGCGCTTGTAACCCATTGTTTTTATTGGGCTAAATATAGCCCAACTATTGAGTGGGAGTAGTCGGGTAGGTGTACCCAATTAATTTGATATAGGTTTATGGTTTGCTAGCTTGCTGCAAACCACCTCAGTCCTTCATCTGGGATCAACATGCAATTTATCGCGGCTATTCAATATGCTGACAACGAATTCTTTGTTATCAAGGCTACTCTGTATTCCCGTAAGTGCATCTTTACGCCTGTATTAATAAGCTATAAGACTCTGAAAAAAGCTAACTGAAGCCGGCTATCAGGCTGCCCCATCAGAGTAAGAGCCTGCGGCTATGCTTCGTTACGAAAGCGCAGCTAAGGAGCTAGGTAGGCTGAACTAAAGCACTTTAAGTGGTCGATAAAGCATCGCCAATATATAGAATATGACTTCCCTTGACCCTTTCCATACAAGCCAAAGATAGAGAGGGGGAAAGTATTGAAACTAAATATACCGAACAATTACCCTGCGATGTCCGTCAAAGTATGGATAAGATCAGAGGCAGCGGCTGTTATCTCGCTAAGAGCCGAATCAATGGCGTCAGCGGAAATGGATTAGAGCTTCATTGCCATAAAATTGCATGCGAAGTAGGCTTTTATCACAATATAACTCATTGAAAAATATACGATAATTTATCAGTGTGTGATATTTTCTATAAAAATTAGCATCCGAAGTCAAAATATTCTAGAATAAGGTCAAACCGTAATACTGTTATTACCAGGTTGTCGCTCGTGGGTGTTCAATAGAGCAGCAAATTAATGAAAAAAAATAATAATAATCCTTGGGGGATTTCAATGACAAGTAACTTCCGAAAAACCAAATTAAGCTCCGTTATGTCGACGCTAGTACTAGCGCCGTTTATCGCTTCATCATCGCTGGCCCAGAATTCAATGATGGACGAAGTGATCGTCACAGCGACTAAAAAGTCGGTCAATGCTCAGGAGATTCCGATTGCAATCACGGCGATCGATGGCGGTATATTGAACGACCTGGGTGTTTATTCAAGCATCGATTTACCCAAATTAGCACCAGGTTTAAAAGTGCAGTGGAAGGGTCCCTTCCCTAGCTTCAAAATGCGTGGCGGTGGCGTCGCAGGCTTGAATGGTGAGGCTGTTCCGCTATACACCAATGGCTTGGCCGGAGGCACAAGTTGGGCTGGCTGGATCGACCTTGAACGAGCAGAAGTCTTGCGCGGCCCTCAGGGTACGCTCTATGGCGCAAATACACTCGGCGGCTTGGTCAATATCGTCTCTAAAAAGCCAAGCACAGAAGGTACAGATTACGGCGTGGCGGTTACCTTAGGTGACTATTCCATGCGCAAGGTTGAAGGTTTCGTCAATATGCCGATCAGTGATACCGTCGCTGTGCGCCTTACCGGTAGCAACACTGAGCGCGATCCGTTGATTGAAAATAAGGCCTTTAGTCAAGGCGGCCTTCGCGATGAAGACAACAGTTACATTCGAGCTCAAGTATCTTGGGCCCCGACTGAAACTACGAACTTAAACGTCGAATACACCAAGTGGGAAAATGACTCGATGGGTAATGCCAGCTTTGGCTCCCACTATGTAGGTCTCCCCATAAACCCTGTGACTGGCCGTTCAAATGGCTTCAGTGACAATATTGTCCCTCGTAAAGCGCCTATAGATGGTAATGTGCAAACTGGTGGCCGTACCTATCACAACGCTGATCCGGCAACTGATCCAACGGGCTATTACAATACAACTGGCAACTTTGCGAATACTTGGCAGGCTGAAGCCGAATCCTTGACCCTCGAGTTCAATTGGGAATTAGACTTTGCAGACCTCAGTGTTAAAGCTCGCCACAGTGAGTCAGAGTCTTTGGTGCTCTGGGATGTTGATGCTGGATCAGGCGGCTTAGCCGATGGCTCGGTTGACTACTCTGCTAACGATCAGATAGATATGTATCTGTCTTCGAAAGGGGATACCGAGCTACGCTGGACACTCGGTTACTACTGGTCTGATTCCTGGGACGAGGATGATAACAACGGCGCATATCTATGGGCCTATGTTGGAGCTGAGCAGAATGACAGCACTAGCTATCCTGCTTGGACAACTTGGGATAGCAGAGGATCTAAGTCTTCAGCAGTCTACGCCAATGCCGAATATGACATTACCGATGACTTGACCGTTTCTGCTGGTGTTCGCCGTCAGGACGATTCGACTAAAGCTAGCAGTTACGGCAGTAACTACTATGGTGACAAATCTGTCTGGGGTGAAAGCTACTCAGCTAGCGGCAAGGTGCTAGATGCAAGCTACTACACCGAACTGCGAAGCAGCGAAGAAGTTATAGATTCAGGCCACACTGACTACAAGTTAGCCTTAAACTATGCTTTCAGCGACGACATTAACATCTACGGTAGCTTCTCCACTGGCTATATTGCTCGCACGGTAGATGCTGGCAAAATTCTTGATCCAAATGAGCTAGATGCATTTGAGTTGGGCTTAAAGTCTTCATGGGCTGATAACACCCTAAGATTTAATGCGGCCCTTTATCACAGTGATTACACCAATCTTTCTTACACGGTTTTTGAGACCTGTGGCGCTAGTATTTGTTCAAGCCAGGAGACCGGCGGTGGTCTAACTTCCAAAGGACTTGAGCTGGAGCTGTTGTGGCAGCCAGTAGAAGAGCTGAATATCATAGCGGGCCTTGTATTTGATAAAACAGAATTAGATGAATTCCAGGTAACCGAGGCGGTATTTACCGAAGCCGCATTTGTTACGGATGCAAGCAGTACCGATGGCGGTTACTACCCCTACCGTCCGAATGGTCACAAAGGTGATTGGCTCAGATCAGATACTGATGAGGTAATTGCAACGCCGACCTACGATCTCAGCGGTGAAGAGGCTTCTTTCTCGCCAGATTATATTGTTAACCTGGATGCTTCCTACCGAATTGATTTAGGTGGTAATGGTGCTCTTATCCCGGGTGCTACTGTCTATCACCAGGCTGACTACAAAACCATGAATCATGAGTATGGTTTTGCTCAACAATCTGGTTATACCACTCTCGATCTGCGAGTTACCTGGGTAACGCCTACAGACGGCTTAGAAATTAAAGCCTTCGTTAACAACGCGACAGATGAGCTATATAAAGTTTCTCAGAACGCATTTAGTGGTGGCCGCATCATGGCTGACTATGGTCGTCAGCGTATTTGGGGTGTAAGAGCTGGTTATAAATTCTAACCGAGCCATTACAGTCACAGAGGCCATGGATGGCCTGTATACTAAAGCCTCGCACTTAAGTGCGGGGCTTTTTACATTTACCGCCGACTGAATACGTCCATATGACAATAACTGATTTACTTAAAGCCGGACTCGAGTGCTACCAACAGGGTAATTTGGACGCTGCTGAGAAAAATTTTCGCCAAGTAATATTGGGCGATAGCCGCAATATTCACGGGCTTAATTTACTCGGTATGATCTGTGTTAACACCGGGCGCCATGAAGAAGCCGTAGAGCTGATAACAGAGGCACTAAAAATTAATCCCGCTGATGCCCAGGCCCAAGGCAATCTAGGCCTAGCTTATCAGCGCATGGGAAACCTGAAGTTAGCTGAACGCTGTTTTAGAAAATCAATTGAAATAGGTGCTAAAACCCCTTCTGTTTTTAATAGCTTGGGAAATGTGCTCAGAGAGAGTGGGCGCGCGTCCGAAGCGGTTCAAGTCTATGAGAGCACCCTTAAAGTTGATGGCAACTATCCCGAGTGCTGGACCAATCTGTCTCAGGCACTGGTTGAACTTGGTGAATTTGGACGCGCTTTTCAAGCGGTGAGCCGAGCCTTACAGATTGATCCCTCCTTTGCCGAGGCCCACAACCAAATGGCCGAGGTATATCGAAACACATTTAAATATGACCTGGCTATTAGTGCTTACAAAAAATCCCTTGAGTTGTGCCCAACACTCTATGAATCCATGCTTGGGTTGGCCACCGTTTATCGAGAATCTGAGGATGTAGGCGCCTCGCTTGAGGTCTTAAAGCGGCTAATTGCAATGGAGCCGCGACACGCGAAAGCCTATGCAGCGTTGGGTATATTAAAAGAACAGATAGGCGATACGGTAGCTGCCGCTGATTGCTTCAAAAAGTCCATAGAATTAGCCCCTGATGCAGTTTCACCGCATTATCACCTGTCTCAGATTAAGGGCAGAATCATTAGCCAAGATGAAATCTTGGCTATGGAGCGCATTCAGAAAATCACCGATCTCTCTTCTAAAGATAAGTCTCATATACATTTCGGCTTGGGCGAGGCCTACGACCAGAAAGGGCAAACCGACAAAGCCTTTGCTGCTTGGCTGACCGCTAATCAGAGTAAAGCTGAGCGCTACCCTTATGACCTAAATAAAAGAACAGGCCACCGAGATTCAACCATTACCTATAGCAAAGCCTTGACCGGAAGGTTCATTGAGTCCCCAGCAGAAGATATTCGTCAGTTAGTATTTATAGTAGGAATGCAACGCTCCGGAACCTCACTGATAGACCAGATCCTGGCAAGTAATTCTAAGGTGAGCAGTTTAGGTGAGGTTGGCTATGCAGATGAGATGGCGGTTCAAGTAAAGGAGCTGACAGGAAAGCATTACCCTCAGGGACTTTCAGGATTGTCCCAAGAGGATATCAGTTTACTGCGTGCAAACTTCTTGGAAAAAATCCCCCAAAGGCATTCAGGTGACCCAGTACTCATCGACAAAACACCGATGAACTTTCAGTATTTGGGTTTGCTCGCTGAAGTCTTTCCAAATGCAAAATTTATTCATTGCTCCAGAAACCCCATGGATAATTGCTTCTCTATTTTCAAGTTAGCCTTTGCTGACGATCAAGACTTCGCCCATGATTTAAAATCATTAGGAGACCATTACAGACTCTATAAAGGCTTGATGGATCAATGGAAAGAAATGTATCCACAGCGAATATTGGATGTTCGCTACGAAGACACAGTATCCGACATTCAGGAACAATGTGTGCGCTTAGTAGAATTTCTGGGTTTGGACTTTGAGCCTGAAATGCTAGAGTTTTATTCAACCAAGCGTTTGGTAAGAACCCCCAGTGCAAGCCAGGTACGCAAGCCTATCTATAAGTCATCAGTGCAAGCTTGGAAAAAATATGAGCAACATCTGCAACCTTTGGTCGAAGCGCTTAGATCGACCCATGTCATTACCGGTGAATAGGTCAGACTCTTTTAGCGATATCGGAGTTGCAGTGGAATTTCAGGCCAGCCATATTTTACTAAGTTCTTTCAGTTACAGCCTAAGGTAAGCTCAGGTTAGTATCACAAAGCTATACAGCGTCGCCTTACTAGCGCCTCGACGTATTCGCGTTAGTCCATTTGGTAAAAGTTGTTAGCGGTTTGATAAAACATTTGATGCTGTTCTAAAGAAGAATACTGCTTAACAGCCGATCGGTAACAATCCCAGTAATTGTCGTAGCTACGATAAAGTTTGTCGACTGGGAAGTTAGAGCCGAACATGGTTTTGTCGGGACCAAACGTATCGATGATACGTTCAATCAATGGGGCTAAATCTTGGTCACGCCAATGGTTATTGAACATACCTAACCCAGATACTTTACAACACACATTGGGTAGCGAGGATAACTTCTTTAGGCCTGCTTGCCAGCTATCGAGCCCTGATGGAGATTGGTCCCAGGGCGAGCCGCCGTGGCATAGGGCAATCTTTACATGGGGTATGGTTTGTAATGCTTTATATACCGCATCGACTTGTGGCGGGATCATTTGTAAGTCAAAACTTAAGCCCTGCTCCGTAAGATAGACCATGGCCTTACGCCAACTAGCGTTTGCGAGCAATGCATGGCTACCATGTTTACTGTCTTCATCGGCATGGCGCCCGATAATTTGACGAATACCCTTCACTTTTGAATAGGCTTGTTGAGCATCGATTTGCTGCTCATAGTTGTCAGCACTTAAATCGCAAAAGGCAACAATGGCACTGGGAAGCGGGTTTTGCTCTTGAAGCCATTGTGTTTCTTTAAGGCTATCAGAGTTACTTGTACCAACTTGGATATGTACCGACTTCTCGGGGCGGTATTGGGTAGACTCATTGAGAAAATCGCTAACGAGGTAGTTCTTTTGGATAGGGCTAGGGTCTCCAAAAAAGCGCTGTTCCCCTTTAGCCATTAACCAGGGGTAGTCGCAGGCCTCTAAATCCCATAGGTGATGATGGGCATCGATAAAGCGAAACGGATAGCTATTCATATTTATCTCTTAAGTAACAGGATTCGTCAAACTTTCATGCCCTATTGAAATTGAATTCAATAGGGCAACAGTGGGTTGATTCACAACATATACGCCTTCAATTAAGAATCAGTATGAAGGCAGGACCTACTTAGCTAATCTGAACGTCCACAGTGACACGCTTTAACGTTTGATTGAATACAAACGGTGACCGATAGACACGACTGATTGGCGCATGACGGTTTTCACCGCAGCGAATTCCAGAGTTTGGTGTATAGATTGGCCAGAGTTTTGGTAGCACCATCACCCCTAATCTCTGGCTGCCTAAAGCCACTTTGGCAACCGCGGAATCAGTACCGGTTTTATTAATCTCGACCGTTAGTCTGTGTTCGCCTAGGGGTATCTTTCGGCTAGATTTGAAGCTGTAAACAGTGTCTCTGGTGTAGACATATACGATGTGTAGATAACCCTTTTGTACAAACATCTCATACCCACTACTGCTATCCCCTGAAGCAAGAATCACTCCATTGACATCGCGAGTCTGTACGACCATTTCGACAGTGATGAGAGAGTTATAATTGTAGATATCAGGGGCGCTCAGCCGATCGAGCCGCGTCATGCCGGGGTAGAAAACATGGGTAGAACGAGGCTGCGGCACAGACGCCTTATAGAGCTTTAGCGTATCGTCCTCTAAGGGCAAAACGTCGTAGCGCTCGGCATCTCTATACCAGAGTGCAATTAGCTCTCTGAGGCGCTCAGGTTCAGCCTCAGCAAGATTGGTAATCTCCGAATAGTCTTCTGCGGTATTGTAAAGTTCCCATACATCGTCCTTGAAGTCCTCGCCTCTGACGTGCCGGGTAACGGCCTTCCAGCCATCTTTCCACATCGCCCTATCACCTAGGGTTTCGTAATATTGGGGACCTTTTCGAGTGGCCGCATTGGGGTTGTCGAAGGTATAGGCAAAACTTGTTCCCTGCAGCTCCAGTGAGCTATAGCCTTTGTGTGTAGAGGGCATCTCCAGATTGGCCATATTGAGTAAAGTGGGCAACAGGTCAATCGCATGATGGTACTGAGAATTAATCTGTCCCTTAGGCAAATTGCCGTTTGGCCATGTGACTAAAAGCGGCGATCTGATGCCTCCTTCATAGGTATCACTCTTGTACCATTTTAAGGGGGTATTGCTGGCCTGTGCCCAGCCTCCTACATTGGCTGGCTGGGACAGCTCACCGCCAAGCAAATCAATATTTGCCAGTCTTTCTGCCCAGGGTTCTCCAAGGTAACTAACGCGTCTAACGTCATGCATTCCATTGCGTCCAGCACTGGCTGTAGCCCCGTTGTCAGAGGTAAATATAATGATGGTGTCGTCATACACACCTTCATCTTTGAGGGCCTGAATGATTCGCTGCATCTGCAGGTCAGTGTGTTCTAAAAATGCCCCGTAGACTTCCTGTGTGCGTGCGGCATAACGCCGTTCATCGGCACTGAGATCGTCCCATTTGATGTGGTTTCCATTATCCTCCGGAAGACTCGCGTCCTTTGGAACAATGCCAAGCATTTTTTGCCGGTCGAAACGTTTTGTCCGAGCAATATCATAGCCCTCATCAAACTTACCTTTCTGGCGCCGAATATCTTCCGCAGGCACATGCAGTGGGAAATGGCAGGCGCCAAAACCAATATAGTGAAAGAAAGGCTTTTTAGGGGCTGCAGCTAGATGATTTTGGATATAGCTAATAGACTTGTCGGCTAGATCGACACTGAGATGATAGTCTTTGTCTTTCTGTTTATCTGGATAGCTAGGGGAAACATTCTCAAACAACTCTGGATGCCAGTGGTCTACTGCAGACCCGTGAAAGCCATACCAATGGTCAAATCCCCGGCCGGTTGGCCAGTGCTCAAAAGGGCCAGTCCCGTTTTGGTCTTCCAGCGGCGTCATATGCCATTTTCCGCAGGCGCTAGTGTAGTAGCCCTGCTGAGATAATATTTCCGCCATAGTTGCCGCATCTTGGCGGATCCAGCCGTTGTAGCCTGGCTCGCCTTGTTGCGCCCATTCAGCAATATTGCCAACGCCGACAGAATGAGCATTTCGACCCGTAAATAGGCAGGCTCTGGTGGGTGCGCAAACTGCTGTAACGTGGAAGTTATTAAATCGGGTGCCGTTTTTTGCCATGGAATCCGAAAATGGCATGACATACTCGGAGCCGAAACAGCTTAAGTCGGCGAAACCCACATCGTCTAAAACGGCAATTAGAATATTAGGCTGGCGAACCTTTGTTCTCGGAGTCCAGCCTTTATCGGTAAACCCTTTTTGACGCCCTTCAGTTAAAGAAGGTTGCTCTTGCGGTCCAGATGTAGCGCCGGCGACACTGCTAGCAGCAGAAGCCGCGCCAGTGGCGGCAATAAGTTCGAGAAATTTCCTTCTAGAAAATTGCATAGCTTTACTCCTAGTCCTACTAAAAGGCTCTGCTCCTAGTTCAGCTCTTAATTAGGGCCCAATGGCCAGTAACCCTGACCCTGCTTTTAATAGTATGAGCATGAAATCTGAATCGATATTATTAACAATTGACTTCGAAGTCAATTGTTAATAATATCTACAACATACGTTTAGTAACATTAATTTAAAGTGGAAAACCCCGCGATGATAACAATATTAAAAAAAGGTATTTCGGAAGAGCAGAGCCGCGAAGCGAGTAATCAGGTTCGAGAGGTTGTGGAAGGTATTTTACAGGGCATTACTGACCATGGTGATACTCATGTTCGTGAGATGTCAGCAAAGTTGGATAACTGGTCGCCGCCAAGCTTCCGTCTGTCTGAGGACGAAATACAGGCCTGTATCGATAGTCTGTCTGAAAGTACCCTGCATGATATTAAGTTTGCCCAAGAGCAGGTAAAGAATTTTGCCCGTATCCAACTCGACTCTATGAAAAATGTTGAGGTTGAAACACGCCCTGGTGTTGTTCTCGGGCATAAGCATATCCCCATGAACAGCGTTGGCTGTTATATCCCCGGAGGAAAGTATCCTCTCGTGGCCTCAGCGCATATGAGTGTTGCTACAGCGAAGGTCGCCGGTGTTAAACGTGTGATCGCCTGCGCGCCACCGTTTAATGGTAAGCCTATGCCAGCAATTGTTGCCACCATGGCCTTAGCAGGTGCTGACGAAATATATTGTTTTGGCGGTGTCCAGGCAGTAGGTGCCATGGCAATAGGGACAGAAACGATTGCACCTGTCGATATGATTGTCGGTCCAGGTAATGCTTATGTAGCTGAAGCCAAGCGTCAACTCTTTGGTCGGGTAGGTATAGATTTGCTCGCCGGTCCCACGGAAACGCTGATTATTGCCGATGACATAGGTTGTGATCCTGAAATGGCTGCCACAGATCTTCTCGGTCAGGCGGAACACGGCGTCAACTCACCGGCGATATTACTGACCAATAGCGAAGTCTTTGCAAAGGAAACTGTTGTCGAGATCGAGCGGCAGTTAGAAACCCTTGAAACGGCAAAAATAGCCGGTCAGGCATGGCGAGATTATGGCCAAGTTATCCTTTGTGATACCTATGAAGAGATGCTTCAGGTAGCAGACGATCTGGCATTCGAACACGTCCAGGTGATGACAAAAGATCCAGAGTACTTCTTAAATAATATGACCAATTTCGGCGCCTTATTTCTTGGACCGGAAACTAATGTCTCTTATGGCGACAAAGTTATCGGCACTAACCACACATTGCCGACAAACAAAGCGGCGCGTTATACCGGTGGTCTTTGGGTGGGTAAGTTTATTAAAACCTGTACCTACCAGCGGGTGAGTAAGGAAGCTACGGTCGAGATTGGCGAGTACTGTTCTAGGTTGTGTGATTTAGAAGGCTTTGCGGGTCACAAAGCTCAGGCTGATCTGCGAGTTAAGCGCTACGGCCCCAAATAGACTTGTAGCCTGTCTACTAGCTGAATTTAATGGCAGTGAGTCAATAGATAACCAAGACACCTATACTAGCAAGACCGGTATAGGTGTTTTGGTTCTGGAGCTGGAGCTGGAACTTGAACTTGAACTGTATGGCTATCCGCCCCTACTTAGTTCGTCCCCTAGCCTCTGCTATATAGCGGTCCAGCCGCCATCAACTTTTAAGCTATGCCCTGTGACCATGTTCGATGCAGGAGTAGCAAGATAGAGTACTGCCGCTGCAACATCCTCAACCTTTCCAATTCGATTCAGTGGAATCTTGGCCAATACTTCATTCCTGAAGGTCTCATTTTCAAACATGGGTAGAGTCAATGGCGTCTCAATAAATGTGGGTGCTACAGAGTTTACACGCACATTGTGCACAGCCAGTTCCACCGCCATAGCTTTAGTGAGCCCTTCAATCGCATGTTTTGTCATGCAATACACAGTGCGATTTGCGGCGCCAATATGCCCCATTTGCGACGACATATGGATGATAGACCCTGAGGTGTTTTTGATCATGACCTTTGCCGCTGCCTGTGCAGTAAGGAACGCAGAGCGCACATTAAATGTGAGCATGTGATCCAGAGTTTCTTCACTGACATCAACAAAGGGTTGCGGCTTATTGGTGCCCACATTGTTAACCAGAATATCTAGGCTCGCGAGACTCGACACTCGATGTATAAATTTGTCATCAGTGATATCCAGTACCCAGGGCTCAATATTATCAGGGTACAGTTGATGTAATTCATCGAGATCGGATGCGGTGCGACTCACGGCAATAATAGAGGCGCCTGCCTCGGCAAGTAAGATGCAGCAGGCCCGGCCTATACCTTTGCCAGCGCCGGTAACTAACGCCACTTTTCCCGTCAGGGAGAATATTTCTGAAATTGTAGAGCTACTCATGATATGGCCTTGCCTAGATATATCTAAGCTTTTGAATTAAATAAGTTCTTGAATTAAATAGTCTTTCGAATCGTCTTTTTAGTGGTCTTTTTAGTAGTCATAGCAATGACAATAATTGGGGCTAATGAGCGAATAATAATATATCCCGCGCTAAAGCCTGCGGAAATCCATCGGCAGTACCATCTGGCGAAAACCAACTATATTGGCTGCGCTTCAATCCATGAGTATTGCCATTATAGATAAAGGCCTTTGCATTGCCACCTCGCTGGGCTATCCGTTTGGCCAAATCTAGGTTCCAACTTGGCATCGAATAATAGTCTTTGTCCGAGCAATGAAGCACCAATGGCTCAGTCAAAAACTCCACCGCATCGAACCCACCAATGGCTAGCATTTGCTGTTCAAAATTAGGAGGATGTTTCACTTTCAACTTGCCCTCATTATCTATTTCAATGCTGATGGACAAAGCCTCTGAGTCTTCAACCTGCGCATTAATTCGGTCATACATAATTTTATATCTACTGCGTACTACCGACTCGACACTGGCCTCTGCCCACTGTTCTGCTTGCCATGTCCAATCCGGCGAACTCGTATCAAGAGTGCCGATATAATCACTGGGCCATGGAAAAATAAAACTCTGATTAATACTGTTATCCCGGCCTCTTGCTGTGCCGGTCCAGGTACCATCTCCCGAGACAAATGCCTGCAAGGTTGTGGCCATAGGGGCGAAGGTTTCTAGCTGCGTAAACCGACTGGGAATATTCCCAGACCAAATCGAAGCGGCCGCAAAAGTATTTTCAATGCTGGAATTTTCTCCAGACACTGCTAGTGCCGTGAGAGCGACATCGCCACCCTGAGAATGACCGCTAAGGTTTATGGCGTTAAGGTTGGCTTTGGGACTCAATGCTTTATTTCCGGCCCATTGTTTCCAATCTGTGCTATTCAAAAACGACAGGCCCTCAAGTAAATTTAGCAGATCGATTGAATAAAAGGTGGGTGCAAGATAGGTGGCATTGTCCCAGCTTTGCATTATGTCGAAGCCCTCGGCCTGCACTGCATCAACAGTTCCATGGCCCAGATACCCAGGAGTAATTACAATAAATCCTGCGTCGACGTAGCCATTGATGAGCTCGCCTGCAAGCGATGTTAGGTCATAACCGAAATTATAATTGGGCGCTTTTTCTTGGCCAACCCAGCCATGGGCAAATACTATTACCGGATAACCTTTAACGGGCACAGGGGTCGATGGAATGTCTAGGCGGGCATAGACCATCCTAAGGTCTGATTGATAGCTAACCATATAGCTTTGAAATGGCGCGGTACCATCCATTGAGTAGTGACGGGCATATTCGCTAAGCCCGTCATTTTCACCCAGCTGCTTAATCAGACTGGGGCTAGACTGGTATTCTCGGCTTCTCAATGTCTCAATACTGAGGCTGTCTAGGGTACTTATGCAGCTTACAGCGGCGGGGGCACATAGAGCATAGATGTTGGGGCTAACAAGCCCAGTTAGCAAAGGGAGCAAAAAGAACAGTAGTGAAAAGGGACGTGGCATAGGACTCAGTCTTTCCAATATGGGATTAGAGCTTTGGCGTCAGAGCTTTGGGATCAGAGTAAGCTTCATCCGGTAGCCGTGTACCTATGATAGCGTAATCAATTCTGTTCAATTCTTTAGCACCAATAAAACTACTAGTAGGCCCAGACATAAATCTTTACTTGTTGCCGCGTATACGGCTAGTTACAAGTGCTGCACCCTCAGATAAAGACTTTAATTTTGCAAAAGCAATGTCGGGATCCACCGCACCAAAACCCGCAAAGGTACCAAACCCACAATCCGAACCGGCTATGACTCTGTCTGAACCGACTATGTTGACAAATTTCTCAATCCGCTCTGCCACTAACTCAGGGTGTTCGATAAAATTAGTCGTGGTATCTACCACGCCAGGGACCAGAATTTTATTGTCCGGTATTTCGCTCTTACGATCGCGGAAAACGGTCCATTCATGGGCATGGCGGGGGTTCGATGTTTCAAACAGAATGGACTGAGCCTTGGTCTTCATCAAGGTCCCAAACACTTTATTCATATCAATATCACAGCAGTGGGGGCCTTCATAATTGCCCCAGCAGATATGAATTCTGACATATTCTTCAGGTATATTCTTAAGCGCGTGGTTGAGCGCTTCTACGTGTGACTCAGCAATTTTTACAAACTCTGCATCTGACAAATGACTAAATAGCATATGCCTTGAGAGCGCCAGATCGGGACAATCCAGCTGTAGGTCCAATCCTGAGGCGACAATAGTCTCATATTCATCTCGCATCGCATCGGCAAGCGCAGCTAAATAAGCTTCTCTCGTAGGGTAATAGTCATTTTGTAAGAATAGCGAAATGACCCCGGGTGAGGCGGCATTCATAAAGCCCCTATTAATACCGTTGGCAGCCATTGCGGCTTTTAGATTGGCTATGTCTTTTTGCAGTTCTCCCTGACCTTTTGATTTCACTTCACCCGTGCACATGGGCCTAGCATACTGTGGCGTACCGCCATCGTTTGCCAGTCGTTCAAGAAAACCCGGGAACAGCTTTAAATCTTCTGGAGGATTGCGCGGGCTGTCACCTGAAAATCCGGTATATCGGTCTTTCACATAGGTGGCATAGGATATTTTAGATGTTTCACCATCGCTAACAATATCAATACCTGCCTGTTTTTGCTTCGCTACAGTATCGAGAACACTGGAAGTCATACAGTCGTCGAATTGTTGCTGATCATATGGCTGTTCATTTTCTCTAGCAAATATGTAATCAACGACTTCTTGAGTTCTAGGGAGCGAACCTACGTGGCTAGTTAGTATTTTACTCATCTGTATTTTCTCAGATTAATTGGTTAAATAAATATAAGCCGGCAATAGAGCCAACAAAAAATAGCAGTAACCAGTAAGTTTGTTTATCGATTCGGCCCGGCACTAAATACCAGCCACCGTCTTTTTCGGGAAGGTTATTGTCAGCGAAATATTTTTTCTGACCTTCGACACTGTATCTGGAGTATTCGGTTTGACGACCACTAATAATTAGACTGGCAGTAATCGAGACGGTTATATTGACAATACCGCCGATTGCACAGTACCAGGGCCAGGCGATATCAGTACTGGTCGCGACCCAAAAAAGCACCCCAAAGCCAGCAACTACGCCGGTTAATAGACCTTTCTCAGTAGTGTGCTTGGAGAAAAAGCCCAAACCAAACATAGCCAGTTTGGCGCCGACAAAATAAGACCCAAGTTTACTGAGCGTCTCTAAAACAGAGCCGTTACTTTTCGTGTACATAAAGGCTGGAATGATGATGGCTAGTGCCCAGAAAACGGTGAATAGCCGCGACGCCAAAAGGTAGTGTTCTTGGCTAGCGTTAGGCTTGGCATATTTCTGATAAAAATCGATGGTGGTGACTGTCGACATAGAATTAAAGGCCGAGTCGAGACTAGACATGGAGGCTGCTATCACTGCGGCGGCAATAATACCCATCAGCCCAGGAATAGCCAGAGAGGAGGCAAATTCCAAAATGATTGTATTACCATTATCGAATTCGCGAGCGCCGTAATAGCTGTAAAACAGTATTCCAAGTAGGAAAAACAGAAAATAGATAAAGATGGCGAAATAGCCCATCATTAAAAATGATTTCTTGGCATCGCCGATATTTTTGGATGCCAAGGTGCGTTGCACCATCATCTGGTTCGCACCATATACGGTTATATGAAATAGGGTCATGGCAATGACACCAGTCCATACAGTGCTGACTTCGGTTACATCGAAACTAAAGTTTAACGGGTTGGTTTTACCCTGGGACTTTAACAGCTCCAGAGTTTCACCTAGAGGTACGTTGAGGTTATTGATTAGCGATACAGTGATAATTAGCGCACCGACCAATAATATAAATGCCTGAATAACGTCTGTCCAAATCACAGCTGCCAATCCACCCATGATGGTATACACAAGCGCAATAAGGGTGATGATGATAATAGCGTATACCACCGGCATTCCTGTAATGAACTCAAGCACCAGTGCTGTGGCATATAGAATGGCTGCCGAAGTCAGACATTGCGATATCAGGAAAATAATAGAAATAACACTGCGGGTCGTGGGGCCAAAACGTTTTTCAAGATACTCGTAGATCGAGGCACAGCCACTGTTGAAGAAAAATGGTAAGAAAAACGCGATAACAATAAAAATAACGATAGGGTAGTTGAGATGAATGGCAATAACACTCAGCCCCTCAGTGTAGGACCATGCAGGTCCGCCAAGAAAGGATAGGGCGCTTACATAGGTGGCGACAACCGAAATGCCAATAGCCCACCAGGGGATATTTCGCTGGCCGACAAAAAAGTCATTTGCAGTAGTGACTTTTTTGCTGAGTACAAATCCAAGGACTATGTTTGCACAGAGATAGGTTCCTAAGACCAGCCAATTTATAAAACCAAATGATTGTAGTTCCATATCGTTTCTTCTTTTGTAGGTGCGTTTATCCCGTGATGCTCAACTTGGCGCGATAAATTTGAACCAAGATCGACAGCTCATCAAAAACAGTCCATTCCTCGACGATTAGGCCATCGATTATTCTGTATTGGCTCTCCCCTAAAATCAGCAGGGGAGTTCCCGTTGGCTCACCATAGAGACCAGGACCGCCATGATTACCCTTTATAGTCCAACGAACAGCGACGTCAGTGCCGCCGCTGGCGTTTGGAATAGAGCAGCTATAATCGTAAGAGAATTTTAATTGGGTGACAGTGCCTATTATTTGCGCGTAAAAGGCGGCGATTTTTTCATGGCCTTTTAATACTTGGTTTCTTGAACAGTGTAATAAGGCGTCTTCTGAGTAGCTTTGGAACACATCACCCAGCAATCTAGCATTCCAGACATTTTGTAGTAGGGCAGCGATGAAGCCTTCGGGATCATTGGAACTGGATCCTAAGAATGGCTGACGTTCGTGAGTGACGCTTTGTTCTACTCGCTGCAGTTCTGACTCATTCCAGTCCTTTAACCGCTGCTGTATGGGTGCAGAGGCTTTTTCCATAGCGACCTGATGAACATCGAAGCCGAGCTCTTCGGCAAGGGCATAATTGTCGCGGACCAACCATTCTTCGATAATTATATTATCCT
>Ga0307488_10001133_pt1 | contig 22386 bp, 19 predicted proteins | sample SB02metaG_FD_202248 | JGI IMG/M metagenome (GOLD analysis project Ga0307488, IMG submission 202248) | Sea-ice brine microbial communities from Beaufort Sea near Barrow, Alaska, United States - SB 0.2 | ecosystem: Environmental > Aquatic > Marine > Coastal | place: USA: Alaska | collected... | reverse complement strand
AGCAGTTAACCTATATTGAAGAGCGCTATGCAGAAAAGGAAAAAGCCTTTAATGAAATTAAAATTGACTTGGCGCGTTTCCAAGACCAGAATACAGGCATTAATACCGCATTAGGGAGAACAAAATTGCTACAATTACAAGGGGACTATGACCTTGCTTTCACGGTATATTCTGAACTAGCAAAACAATTAGAAACACAGCTTTTGCAAGTTAAAAAAGACACCCCACTTTTTACCGTATTAAAGCCCGTAAGTATTCCAACTGAAAAGTCAGCACCTAAAAAAGCACTGATTGTGGTGGTGTATCTGTTTTTAGGGTTCGTGTTAAGTGTAGGGTTTGTTTTAGGGAAAAAGGCATTGGGAGGTTTTAAAAAAGAATGGGCTTCTAAATAACCGCGGTATAGCCCAATTGCAAAAATTAGGCACCAGTGTATCATTTCAATTGCGGTAAGCAATTGGATTTTTATATCATAAAAAGCAGTACTGTGGCTAGTGTCGGCGAAGCCGTGAAAAAAACGAATATTTTAAGGCTGCAAAGAGCACTTAAAAGGAATAAAAAAAAACAAATAAAACGGACTACCGGTGGTAGTCGAGAAAAATATAATAAATTGATCCTTAAAAAAACTAAAATATACATCGCAGGTCATAGAGGAATGGTAGGTTCGGCGGTTTGGAGAGCTCTAACCTCAAAAGGATATTCAAATTTAATTGGGAAGACCAGTAAAGAACTTGATTTAACAAATCAACAAGCCGTTATCAATTTTTTCAATCAAGAACAGCCAGAAGTAGTGATTGATGCTGCAGCAAAAGTTGGTGGAATTTTAGCGAATAATGATTTTCCATATCAATTTCTAATGGAGAACATGCAGATTCAAAATAATTTAATTGATGGAGCTCACAAAGGGGGTATTGAGAAATTTATTTTTTTAGGAAGTTCTTGCATCTACCCAAAGTTTGCGCAACAGCCGCTAAAAGAAGAATACCTACTAACAGATTCTTTAGAACCTACTAATGAATGGTATGCCATTGCAAAAATCACAGGAGTAAAAGCATGCCAAGCTATTCGCAAACAATACAAGAAAGACTATGTGAGTTTAATGCCTACCAACTTGTACGGTTCTTTTGATAATTTTGACCTCAAATCCTCACATGTATTGCCAGCGATGCTGCGTAAATTTCATGAGGCTAAAATAAATAACCATTCAGACGTAACACTATGGGGAAGCGGAACTCCCATGAGAGAGTTTCTGTTTGTAGATGACATGGCAGAAGCAGTGGTCTATGCCTTAGAAAACAATTTACCAGAATATTTATATAATATAGGCACAGGAAAAGATATTACGATTAAAGAATTGGCAGAGACCATTCAAAAAGTTACTGGGCACCAAGGAAATATTCTTTGGGATGCCAGTAAACCAGATGGTACGCCAAGAAAACTCATGGATGTTTCCAAAATGAAGGAGATTGGATGGGAGTACACTACAGAATTAGAAGACGGCATTAAAAAAACATATAGATGGTTTTTAGAGAATATAGATACAATTAAAGAAATAAAATTATAATTATGAAGGTTGCATTAATTACTGGAATTACTGGTCAAGATGGTTCTTACTTAGCAGAACTACTGCTAGAAAAAGGATATGAAGTCCATGGAATCAAAAGAAGAGCATCTTCATTAAATACGGATAGAATAGATCATCTATATCAAGATCCGCACCACCCGAAGCAACGGTTAAAGTTACATTATGGTGACTTAACGGATGCCATGAACTTGACCAGAATTATAGAAGAGTGTCAGCCCGATGAAATCTACAACTTAGGTGCTATGTCTCATGTGAAGGTGTCTTTTGATACTCCTGAATATGTAGGAAATGTTGATGGATTAGGTACTCTACGTATTTTAGAGGCGGTCCGTTTATTGGGGTTAGAAAAGAAAACGAGAATCTACCAAGCTTCTACTTCTGAATTGTATGGAGGGATGCCAGAGAATAAAAATGACAAAGGATTTTATGATGAAAATTCGCCTTTTTATCCAAGATCACCTTATGGAGTTGCAAAAATATATGGCTTTTGGATCACAAAAAACTATAGAGAAGCTTATAATATATTTGCATGTAATGGAATTTTATTCAATCATGAATCTCCAAGAAGAGGAGAAACTTTTGTAACTCGTAAAATAACTAGGGCAACTGCTAGAATAGCTTTAGGATTGCAAGAGAAAATGTATTTAGGCAATCTAGACGCCAAAAGAGATTGGGGGCACGCCAAAGATTATGTGCGGATGATGTGGCTGATTTTGCAGGCAGAACAACCAGAGGATTGGGTAATTGCTACAGGAAAGACCACTACGGTGAGAGATTTTGTTAGACTCGCTTTTAATGAAGTGGGTATAGATTTAGAATTTACAGGTAAGGGTGTAAATGAAAAAGCGACTGTTGTAAAATGCACGAATCCTTTGTTTCAAATTAAATTAGGAAAAGAGGTTTTGTCTATTGATCCTGCTTATTTTAGGCCTACAGAAGTAGATTTATTAATTGGGGACCCTACCAAGGCAAAAGAAAAATTGGGTTGGATACCAGAACACGATTTGTCATCGTTGGTAAAAGACATGATGCAATCAGATGTGAAGTTGATGCAAAAAGAACACTATTTGAAGGCGGGTGGTTACCACTCGAGTAAAAATTTAGAATAATTACATTAAAAAAGTCTAGTAAGGTGCTCGATAAAAAATAATTTAAAAAAGCAGGAATTACCTTTTCAACCTTTAATTTTTTACGCTCGGCATGTAAAGATGTTAGAAGAAGCAAAATGGCAGTGTGATTATTTAATCGTAGGTCTGCAGTTAGAATCTTTGATGGATCGTCCTGAGAAAAACGGACTATCACAGGCCATTATTGAGCGGTATATTCAACTCAAAGGACCTAAGTATATAGATGAAATTGTACCCTATGTATCGGAGCAAGATTTAAAAGATATCTTACGTTCTTTTAAACTAGATGTACAAATCATTGGCCACGAGTGCAAGGAAAAGAACTATACAGGTAGAGCGTATTGTGAAGAAAAGGAAATCGAGATCTATTACAACTTTAGAGATCACCGATTTTCTTCGAGTGGACTTAGAAAACAAGTGAAACAAGTGGAAGATAAATAACAAATATGAATATTACAGTTATAGGATCCGGATATGTTGGACTTGTCTCAGGAACCTGTTTTGCAGAGATGGGAAACAGGGTTACTTGTGTAGACATAGACCCCGACAAGATTGAGAAATTAAACCAAGGAATCATTCCTATTTTTGAACCTGGTTTAGAGACGATGGTTTTAAAAAATGTAAAAAATAAAAACTTGTTTTTTACAACTGAGTTAGATAAAGCTTTACAAAATTCTGACATCGCTTTTATAGCGGTTGGAACTCCTATGGGAGATGATGGTTCTGCAGATTTACAATATGTATTGGCTGTAGCGAAATCTATTGGGCAGTCTATGGACAAACGATTGATTGTGGTAGATAAATCTACGGTACCTATCGGAACCGCAGATAAAGTAAAAGCGACCATTCAAAAAGAGTTAGATATCCGAAATTCTGATTTACAGTTTGATGTAGTTTCGAATCCTGAATTTTTAAAAGAGGGAGCTGCGATAGCTGATTTCATGAAACCAGATAGAGTGGTAATTGGAGCAGATTCTGAGATTGCCTTTAAAAAAATGAAAGAATTATATAGTCCTTTTTTTAGATCTCATGACCGTTTTATCACCATGGACATTCGTTCTGCGGAAATGACAAAATATGCAGCAAATGCAATGCTAGCTACCAAAATATCTTTTATGAATGAAATTTCCAACATCTGTGAAAAGGTAGGAGCAGATGCCAATCAGGTAAGAATTGGAATTGGTTCAGATCAGCGCATAGGGTATAGTTTTATATACCCAGGAGCGGGCTATGGAGGTTCTTGTTTTCCAAAAGACGTAAAGGCGTTAACAAAAATAGCCAAAGAAAATGGATACACTGCTCAATTGATAACCGCAGTAGAAGAAGTAAATGATGCACAGAAATTAGTAATCGCTCAGAAAATAGTAACCCGTTTTGGAGAAGATCTAACAGGTTTTACTTTTGGTATTTGGGGCTTGGCTTTTAAGCCAGGAACCGATGACATGCGAGAAGCACCAGCTATTTATGTAATTAAGGAATTAGTGAAACGAGGAGCTAAAATAAAAGCATATGATCCAAAGGCGATTGATGAAGCAAAGGCCCATTATTTAAAAGGAGTCCCAAATATAAGGTATGTAGCGTCAAAGTATGAAGTTTTAAAAGATTCAGATGCACTAGTATTACTTACTGAGTGGAAAGAGTTTCGTTCACCTGATTTTGAAGAGATGAAAACACAATTGAAAACTCCTGTTATCTTTGATGGACGTAATCAGTATATTGCTTACGATCTGGAAAATAAAGGATTAGAGTATTATAGGATTGGTAAATAGACCAATTTAAACTTCAATACATAGATATATTTGCAAAGAAAATTTATGAAACCTTTATTGTTGTCAAGTTAATAGGTTTTATATACTTAAAATACACAAGCTTACAGTATGTTATTTAACTCAATCGATTTTGCTATTTTTTTACCAATTGTATTTGTCTTTTATTGGTTAATAAATGATGAAAATCTAAAATTACAGAATTTTTTAATTGTTATATCTAGCTATATTTTTTATGGATGGTGGGATTGGAGATTTTTATCTTTAATAGTATTTAGTACAATTATAGATTTTTTAATTGGAGTTCGTTTGTCTCAAGAAAAAAACACATCTAAACGAAAAATTTTACTTTGGATAAGTGTATTAGTTAATCTGGGGTTCTTAGTTTATTTTAAATATTATAATTTTTTTTTAGATAATTTTACAGAAGCATTTTCATTTTTTGGACATGAAATTAAGGCCAATACATTAAATATTATTTTACCAATAGGAATTAGTTTTTATACATTCCAAACTTTAAGTTATACTATAGATACCTATAGAAAGAAACTTGAACCTACAAAAGACTTTATTGCATTTTCTGCATTTGTATGTTTTTTTCCACAATTGGTGGCCGGACCAATTGAAAGAGCTACCAATCTACTTCCACAGTTCCATAAGAAAAGAAAATTTAATTACTCAAATGCAACTGATGGGCTTAGACAGGTATTATGGGGTTTGTTTAAAAAAATAGTGATTGCAGACAACTGTGCAGAATACGCAAATTTAATTTTCAATAACTCAGAATTATATTCAGGTAGTACTTTAGTTTTAGGTGCACTATTTTTTACATTTCAAATATATTGTGATTTTTCAGGGTACTCTGATATTGCTATTGGGACATCTAGACTTTTTGGTTTCAATTTAAAGAAAAATTTTAATTACCCATATTTTTCAAGAGATATTGCAGAGTTTTGGAGGAGGTGGCATATTTCACTTTCAACCTGGTTCCGTGACTATTTATATATACCTCTTGGAGGTAGTAGAGGTGGGTTATTATCTAAAATTAGAAACACATTTATTATTTTTTTGGTAAGTGGATTCTGGCATGGAGCTAGCTATACTTTTATTGTTTGGGGGGCATTAAATGCTATTTATTTTTTACCTCTTTTATTATCTAATAAAAATCGTAACAATTTAGACGTAATAGCTAAGGGTAAAATTTTCCCTAACATAAAAGACTTTTTGATGATGATGCTAACTTTTAGTCTTACTGTGCTAGCTTGGATATTTTTTAGAGCTGAGGATATTGGACATGCTATAACTTATATCTCTCAAATATTTTCAGATTCTATTCTTGATGTGCCCAACTTTGTTGGAAGAAAAAAAGCTCTAACTCTAAGTTTTATTATTACAGGATTTATTATTATTGAATGGTTTGGGAGAGAGGAAGAATTTCCTTTGGCTGCAGTAGGGTTATTAAAAAAACGTTCTTTAAGATGGATTATTTATTCATCAATAATATTTATAATCGGAATTTTTATGCAAACAAATGAAACTAATTTTATTTACTTTAAGTTTTAATTATATTTTTTAAATGAAAAAATTCATAAAATCTTTATTTTATTTCACTCCCTTTTCAATATTAATTTACTTTATGTTAGTGTTCTTTTGGGCGGAATTTAGCCCTAAAATAATTTCATCTAACATGAACTCTAAAGATGCTTACAAAAATCCAGGATCTTTATACTTTAAAATAAATGATCTTAAGAACTACAATAATATTGACGTCTTATTTTTAGGATCATCACACTCTAATCGTGGGTTTGATACAAGAAGGTTTGAAAAGCTAGGTCTTAAAGTTTTTAATTTAGGTTCAAGTGCCCAAACCCCAATTCAAACGAATATATTAGTAAAAAGACACATTAAATATTTAAATCCTAAATTAATTTTATACGAAGTTTATCCAGGTACTTTCGAAAGTGACGGGGTAGAATCATCTATTGATCTTCTAATAAACGATAAGAGTGATCTTAACTCATTAAAAATGGCATTTAATATTAATAGTGTTTCCACCTATAATGCTTTAATATATTCAACTATAAAGAATAATATAAATACAAATGATTTTTACGAACAAAATTACCAGCAAGGAAGAGATACTTATATTACTGGAGGTTTTGTTGAAAAAGAAATTTCATATTTACAAAAGAAAAACTATGATAAGAAACAGGTAATAATTAAGGAAAAACAGCTACGTTCATTTAAAAATACTCTGACCTTATTAAAAAATAAAGGTATTGAAGTGATTTTAGTTTTTGCACCAATTACTTCGTCTCTCTATAATTCTTATACAAATAATAAAATATTTGACAACATAATGAATAATTCTGGTAGGTATATTAATTATAATGTAATTTCAAAATTGAATGATTCGATACACTTTTATGACAGTCATCATTTAAATCAAAAAGGAGTGGAGAAATTCAATAATGGTTTAATTGGTGTTCTAAACGATGAATTTACTAATATAATTGATTAGAATATTATTTACACATTACAAATACATCACAATATTAATAAAAAAGATATACCTTTTATTTAAATGAAAATTAATCAGTTGAAGTCAGGAGTATTATTATCCTATTTAGTAATATTTCTAAATACAATCATAGGTTTAATCTACACTCCTTATATGTTGCGTATGCTTGGCAAGAGTGAGTACGGTTTGTATGCTCTTGTAATATCGGTAATTGGGTATGTAACTATTTTAGATTTAGGTTTTGGAAATGCAATAGTAAGATATACTGCAAAATATAGAGCCGAAGATAAATTAGAGGAACAATATTCTATGTTTGGTTTGTTTTTATTACTTTATTCTATTATTGGTGTTATTGCATTTTCTATAGGTATATATTTTTACTATAATGTTGAGTTTTTATTTGGTACTACTATGTCGGTAGAGGAGTTGAATAAATCTGGTATCATGATTCTAATAATGGTATTTAATTTATCTGTTTCTTTCCCATTTAGTATTTTTGGTGCCATAATTACAGCATATGAACAATTTGTTTTTCAAAAAAGTATTCAAATTATAAGAATAATTTTAAACACATTGGTAATGGTTTTGATTCTAGAATCTGGATACAAAGCTATTGGTATGGTAGTTGTTGTTTCTATATTTAATCTATTAACTTTATTTATAAACTACCTTTATTGCAAGGTCAAGCTACGAATTAAAATTCTATTTAAGAAAGTCGATATAAGTTTTCTAAAAGAAGTTTCAATCTATTCTTTCTATATATTTTTAGGGGTAATTATGGATAAAGTATATTGGAATTCGGGACAATTTATTTTAGGATCTGTAATTGGTACTGCTGCAATTGCAGTTTTTGCAGTTGCAATTCAATTAAAGGGTATTTATATGAATTTTTCCACTGCAATTGTAGGATTATTTTTACCTAAAATAACAACTATGGTAACACAGAACAATTCTGAATCTGTGGTATCTGATGTTTTTATAAAAACAGGAAGGTTACAATTTATAATTATGTCTTTTGTTTTGACAGGGTTTATTTTGTTTGGGGAAAAGTTTGTAATATACTGGGCTGGAGAGGATTATCAAGATGCTTATTACATGGCACTTTTGTTTATAGCAACGTTAACAGTTCCATTAATTCAAAACTTAGGAATAACGATTTTACAAGCTCGTAACCAAATGAAATTTAGATCAATAATGTTTTTTTTTATATCTATTTTAAGTTTGCTTCTACAAATTCCTTTAGCAAAAAAATACGGTGGAATTGGTGTTGCATTTGCAATTTGTATATCGATTTTTTTAGGTCAAATTATCACTATGAATATTTACTACCACATTAAACAAAAAATTAATATTTTAAAGTTTTGGAAAGAGATTTTTAAAATGTCACTAGTTCCTATTGCTGTTGGTTTTTTTATTTACTTTATAGAAACAATATTTCCAATTAATATATGGTATGAATATTTTATATTCATTTTCATTTTCATATTTTTGTATACACCGTGTTTTTGGTTTTTTAGTCTTAATAATTACGAAAAAACACTTTTCTCTACAATTTTTAAGAAATTATTAAAGTTTAAAACATTATGATAAAAGAAAAAAAAACTAATCAACCAGAAGTTATAGATTTTGTGGTGGATGCAGATATGTGCACAGGATGTGGTATATGCGTTACTGTCTGTCCTACAAAAGCACTCGAAATGTCATGGAGTGATACAGGATTTAAAGTACCAGTAGAAGTTAATGATTGTGACTCTAGTGGAGAATGTATTAGTGTTTGCCCATTTAACCCTTTTCCAGAAGATGAAGTAAAAACAGAGGATGAAATAGCAGAGATATTCCTAGAAGATAAACTCGAAAAACATCATAGAATAGGCAAGTACAATGGTTTATATGCAGGTTATTCAAAATCACATAGGAATTCATCTTCTTCTGGAGGAATGGCCACTTATGTATTTGAAAGTCTTTTTAAACAAAATATAATACAACATGTTATTTCTGTTAAAGAATCTGTTTCCTCAGAAAATCATTATGATTTTGCTATTTCTAGTTCATTAGAAAATATAAATTCTGCTTCAAAAACTAGATATTTCCCTGTATCTTTGGATTTGGCTATTTTAAAAATAAAGGATTTAAAAGGGAATGTTGCAATTTCAGGTATAGCTTGTTTTGTTAAAGCAATTAGATTAGCTCAATATAAAGACCCTATTTTAAAAGAAAAGATTTCTTTTATTGTTGGCATAATATGTGGTGGATTAAAGAGCCGTTTTTTTACTGAATATTTAGCTGATAAATCTGGAGTTAAAAGTAAACAATACAAAACACCTCAATATCGTATTAAAAATCATGCAAGCACCGCAGGAGATTATTCTTTTGGTTGTGTTGATAACTCTTCTAGTGAAGAAAAAAAGATACGGATGAAGACAGTTGGTGATATGTGGGGCACTGGACTTTTTAAAGCGAATGCATGTGATTTTTGTGATGATGTTACAACGGAACTTGCAGATATTTCTGTTGGTGATGCATGGATGAATCCCTATATAGCTGAAGGTAAAGGAACAAATGTCATTGTTTCTAGGTCTTCCTTGGCAAAGGAACTTATTGAAAATGGTATTCTTAATAATGAAATTGTTATTGATATTCTGCCATTAGATTCTTTTTTGGGTTCTCAAAAAGGAAGTTTTAATCACCGACAAAGAGCACTTGGTTTTAGAATGCATAAAAAAGGTGTAAAACTTCCTAAAAGATTTCAAAATGAAAAAATAACAATAGCTTTTAAAACAGTACAGAGTCTAAGAATGAAGTTAAGGTTAAATAGTTTAAAAGTATGGAAAGAATCACCAGATTCAACTACTTTTGATTTTCTTGTTAAGAATGACATTGAAAAATTGAAGAGGCAAACAAAATTTTATCACTATTATGATGGAATTAAAAACAGGGTTTTTAATTGGAAAAAATATATTTATAAAAAATGAAAAAAATAGGAGTTTTAACACTGCCTTTAAAAGGTAATTATGGAGGAGTACTGCAGGCCTATGCATTAATAACTTTTTTAAAAAAAAACAGGTATGATGCTTATTTAGTTGATAGACAGTGGAATCAAGAAAGTAATAGTATTCCTTACTTCATTAAAAAGTTAATATATCATCATGTTATTATTCGTAACGTGAAAAAATTCACTACGAAGTGGATTAATCCCAAAACTTTTAAAATAAGTTGCCAAACAGAAATGCAAAAATTAAACAAAGAGGATTTTTATGCTTTTGTGGTTGGTAGTGATCAGGTTTGGCGAGCGGAACATACATTAGCAGGAGTAGGAAATAATTATTTTTTAGACTTTATTACTCATAAAGATATAAAAAAAATCTCCTATGCTGCTTCTTTTGGAAAAGATAGTATTGATGGAGATAAGAATGAATTAAGTCAAATTAGTAATCTTCTAAAACAGTTTAACTCAATTTCTGTAAGAGAAGAAAGTGGTGTTAAAATTTGTTCAGAAATTCTTAATGTTGAGGCAGAACATGTGCTAGATCCTGTTTTATTGCTCCATAGAGATGATTATCTTCCTATTATTAAAAAGACCATTCCTAAATTAAAAAATACTTTAACAAAATACGTTTTAGACTCATCTAATATTAATAATGAAATCATAAAAGATATTTCTAAATCTTTAGGATTAAAAATTGAGTCTATTAACTATAACAAGGATCCTAAATTTTTGCATAAAAATAAACCTTTAGATTTTTATAATTATATGTACCCTTCTGTTTCAAGTTGGTTAAGAGGTTTTAGAGATGCAGATTTTATTGTTACCGATTCTTTTCACGGAACTTTATTTTCAATAATTTTTAATAAACAGTTTTTAGTTATTGGCAATGAGAGAAGAGGTTTAGCTAGATTTAATTCTATTTTAAGTAAACTAGGTTTAATTGATAGGCTTATAACAAATGATAAACCTTATAATAGTTCAATTTTGAAAAATGAAATTGATTTTAATAAGGTTAATGCAATATTAGATAAAGAAAAAAAATATTCTATGCGGTTTTTGCTAAATTCATTACAATAATTTTTTGGATGATTAATATATTAATTGTTGTTGAAGGAAATGATAAGGGTGGTGTTCTATCATCACTGTATGATTTGTCCAAATTATTGATAAAGTGCGGGGTAAATTTACATTTTGCAGTTTCAGTTAAAGGAAAAAGCTTTAATGTTTTATCAAGTTTAGGTCAAACTCATTTATTATCCAAAAAATATTTAAGATATAAACCAAAATTATTTTTTGGAATACCTTTATTTTCACCGTTTAAAATCTTAATAAATCAAAAAAATAAGGCAATTTTATCAAATGAAATTTCTCAATTGGTTTTAAAATTTGAAATAAATAAGATAATTACAGTTGGATTTACTGATATACCTGTTTTAAAAAATATAAAAAAGGATGTTGAGGTTATTACTGTACTACATACTGTCCCAAGAATAGACCTGACTCCTTTTAAAATTAAGACTAGAATTATCTTAAATAAACTAAAAAATGCAAATAGAATAGTTTCTGTAAGCAAAACTATTATTGAAAGACTTCAAATAAACAATAGCTTAAAATTTGATTTAATTCTTAATGGTAGTATTGATTTTTCAGATTTTAATAGCAATAAAAACTTGTTAAAAGAAAAATGGAGAATTCCATTAAATTCAAAATGTATTGGTTCGTTAGGGAGGTTTTCAAAAACAAAAGGTTTTCTGGAATTAATCTATGTATTCGAAAAATTAGCAATAGAAAATCATGATTTATTTTGTGTAATTGGTGGAGCACCTTCAAGTAAAGATGAATTGTTATATTATAATAAAGTAGTTGAATTGGCAGAAAACAGTATGTTTAGTGACAGGATTCGAATTATTGGAGAAGTTGATAACAAAGATTTCTATCCTTTAATTGATTTGTTTATTTTAATATGCATTGATAGTGTAGAGAGTTTTGGTTTAGTTTTGATTGAAGCAATGTCTGCTAAAATCCCAGTTATTGTTTCTGGTTTTGGAGGTCCAACTGAAATAATAACAAATGAAAAGAATGGATTTTTAGTTTATGATAATAAATCATCTAATTTTATTAAATATTCAAAAATTTTACTTTCTAATAATGCTTTATATGAAGAAATATCACTCGAGGCCTACAATACCTATAAAGAAAGATTTTCTATTTCGATTTGGGAAGAGGAATGGAAAGAGAAATTAAAGTTATAAAGCATAATTAATGATTAATAAAATAAGTTTGATATTTCCATACATATTTTTTGTTTTAATCATGTCGATTACCTTACTTAATCAAAGACAAAACATTGTTGTTTACCCTGCTTCTATTCTAATCATATTCTCACTTTTTATTTTCATTAGGTCTAAAAATTATACTTTTAAAAACACAATCGTAATAAAAAGTACATTATTATATGTATTTATATTATTTTCAATAATAAATCATCCTATAAATGTTTGGTATGAAAATATAATATTATCTATTTCTCCTTTGGTCATTTTCCAAACAGCTTTTTATTTTTTCAATAAGTATGAATTAATCAACAGTTTGATAAAGTTTGTGATTATAATCGCAATCTTTGCTTCTTATAAAGTTTACTTTGTGACCGAATTACTTGTTAATAACTATAGTAACTCGCTTCAAACTAATTGGGGAAATGTTTTAGGGGCTTGTTTACCTGTTGTTTTTTTAATAAAACAAAAAAAGATGCAATTATTAGTATTAATATTATTTGGAATATTTATAATTATAGGACTAAAAAGAACAGCTATATTGTCATTTATAATAACTTCTGTAATCTTTACATTTTTCAGAATTAGAGACAATAAGCTAAATTTTAATTTATTTTATAGTTTAATTGTTTTAAGTATGTCTCTTGCAGTATTTAGTTACATAAATATCGATAATTCAAAATTAGAGTTTGCATCAAACCGTATGTCAAACGTAGTCAATGATGGTGGCTCTGGTAGAGGTGAGATTTATTCACAAGGGTTTAATACTTGGTTAGAAAAAGTTCCTTTTCACAACAAAATTTTTGGATATGGTTATAATGGGTATAGTAATCATTCAAATACTAAATATGGTTCTGCTCATAATGACTTTATTGATTTTTTATATGACTATGGCTTTTTTTCAGCATTTTTATTATTGTACATGTATTTACACTTAATTTATATTTCGATTAAATTATTTCAATTAAAAAGCACTTTTTTTCTTTTTGTTTTTGCCACAACTCTCATTTTTTTGGTTTATAGCTTTTTTGCAGCTGCTTATCATTATTTTTTCTTTTTTTCACCTTTAATTTTATTCATATCATTATCAGAATCATTTTATTTTAAATCCATTAAAAAAAAATATTTTTAAATTCACGTATGAAAAAAACAGCAATAATATCAACTATACTTGCTAATTATCGTTATGAAATAGCTAATTTACTATCAAAACAAGAAGAAGTTGAATACACATTTTTTACATCAAAAAACTCTCATTCAGGTATAAAGCCAGTAGATTCCTATAAATCAAAAGTTGACCCTAAAAATGGTGGAATTAGATGGTTATTTGTGAAAAATATTTATCTAAAAGCTATCTGTGTTTGGCAAAAAGGTGTTTTCAAAGTAGGATTTTCTCAAGAGTATTCAACATTGATTCTTTTGGGGAATATGTATTGTTTAAGTACCTGGATTAATGCTCTCTTAGGCAGATTAACAGGTAAACACATAATTTATTGGAGCCATGGTTTAAAAGGAGGAGATGCTGGATTAAAATTACTTCTTAGAATTTTATTTTATAAACTCTCTCACGACTTATTTATTTATGAGAACCGAAGTAAAAGTTTGCTTTTAAAGGAGGGCTTTGAACCAGAAAGGGTTCATGTAATTTACAATTCTTTAGCATATAGTTCTCACCTTAAGTTAAGAAGTGGTATTTTAAGTACCGAGCTAAAAAAGAAAAAATACAGTATTTTTAATAATGATTATCCAACAATTGTATACTCAGGTAGACTCATAAAAGCAAAAAGGGTAGATATGATTTTTAGTGCTCTTGCTTTGATGGATGATTACCAAATTAATTGTTTAATAATTGGCGATGGAGATTATGAAAATAAACTAAAAAAAATAGTTGAAAAATTAGATTTAAAGAATGTATTTTTTTACGGCGAATGTTACGATGAAACTTTGCTTTCAAAACTAATTGGGATGTCTGACATATTGGTTTCTCCGGGAAATGTAGGTTTAGCTGTAGTGCATGCATTTTCATTTGGGACACCAGTAATATCTCATGATAATTTAATAAATCAAATGCCTGAAGTCGAGATTATTGAGCTTGGTGTCAATGGAGTGTTATTTAAGGAAGGAGATATTGAAGATTTGAAGGTGAAAATACTTAATTGGATAGAAAAAAATAAATCCAATCGAGAATTTATAAGAGAGAAATGTTATGAAAAGGTTGATAAATTTTATAACCCAAATTTTCAGGTTAAAGTTTTTAATAAAATAGTAAAAAGAGGTATTCTTAAAAAATAAATTATAGCATACATGTAAATTTATGATAATTAAAAATGAAATAATATATCATAATGGTAATACTTATAGACTTGAAGATTTACATACAATAGATTTTCATAAGTTTTCAAATGAGGTTGCATTTAAATATTTTAATAACTCATATTTTGTAAATGAATTATTTATTAACTTTATTCAAAACTCATTAGCCCTTGAGTTTTTTATAGATAAAAACAATATTAAAGAAATAACTATAAAAGATGCCTCAACTTTTTTAAACTATTATGTTTGTGATATAGCCAAAAGACAAAATATTTCTTTAAGAGGAAGTAAATGGTTTTTAAAGAAAGGGAGTACAATAAAATTTCATTCACAAATAATTAGTTCATTCTTTTATTTACTCTATTTAATGATTAAAATTCCATACAAAAAAAAACCAATAGAATCGGGTAAAATAGCTATAATAAGAACACAGTCGTCAAAAAGTAAGATGACTAAAATTAATATAAATACGGTTTATGAAGATCTTTTTATAAAAGATTCGATGTATAGTTTTTTTCCTTTATTTAAAAGAATAAAGTGGGTTTTTATAGCCCTTAAAGATTCTTATAAACACTATCGGCACATAAAAAAAATAATGAAATTTTATTTAGGTATCAATTCTAAATATTTAATTCAATCATTTTATGGGAAAAGACTTGTGCATACTAACCTTTTTAAACTTTTACTAGACAGTTATTTTAAGAGTAATCAATTTAATGTGTTCTATACAGGTAATAATTTAGATCGTTTTGCCGTTATTGAAGAGGAACTAGCAGCAAAATATAAATTAAAGTTAATTTGTATACCACATGGTTTAGAATATGGATTCAAGTTTCCTAAATGTTATACAGGGGATATATTTTATGCTACAAGTATTTATGCTGCTAAATATTTTAATAATTTATATCTAACGAAAAAATTTATCTTTGATTACGAAATAATCAAAACTATTTTTTTAAAAAATATAAAGAGTAAAGAAGAATCTAAAGTGGTTTTTTTTACAGAACCAAGAGAACCTTGGATTAATTTTAAAATAATTAAAGAATTATTACCTTTTCTAAAGGAAAATAATATAAAACTTTATCTTAAACTGCATCCTAAAGATATTCGCAAGGATTATGAAATTAAAGGAGTTGAAATATTGGATGATTTTAATTTATCAATATCTAATAATATTTGCTTTGCGAGGAAATCTACTATTTTATTAGAAGCTTTGTATAACAACTCCAAACCTGCTGCTGTTTTGCTTAATAGTAAGGATAAAAGTATGTTTTTTAGTTTTCCTTCTTTGCAAAATAATAAAATAGAACAATGTTTATCAATTGAAGAAGTGGGTAATTGGATATTAAATAGAATTAAAGAAACATATGAAAAATAACTTTAAAATTTTAGATTGCACCTTAAGAGATGGTGGTTACTATACAAATTGGGATTTTGACAAAGATCTGGTAAAGACTTATTGCAAATCAATGGAGTCACTGCCGCTAGACTACGTAGAAGTTGGATACAGAAGCATTCCAATAGAAGGTTATTTAGGAGAATACTTCTACTGTCCTGAATTTGTTATGAAAGAGTTAAAAGAATTGATGCCATCTAAAAAGTTGGTAATTATTTTGAATGAAAAAGACATTAGAGCATCACATGTTCCAGAATTACTAAAGCCTTGTCTAGAATATATTTCGATGGTTAGATTTGCTATCGACCCAGTAAATTTTGCAAGAGCTATTGAATTAGCGAAGGCTGTTAAGGTTATGGGGTTTGAAGTAGGCTTTAATGTCATGTATATGTCAAAATGGAAAGAAGATAATTCATTTTTAGATTTACTAGAAGGATTGGATGATACTATAGACTATTTCTACATGGTAGATTCTTTTGGAGGAATCTTGCCTAACGAAGTAAAAGAGATCATACAGTTAGTAAAATCAAAAACAAATGTTCCTTTAGGTTTTCATGGGCATGATAATTTACACATGGGTTTAATTAATACTATTACAGCTTTAGATGAAGGTTGTGATATTGTTGATGCCACCATCACAGGAATGGGAAGAGGGGCCGGAAATTTAAAAATGGAATTATTATTAACATATTTAGAAAGTCAGCAAAAAGTTTCACTAGATTTCAGTAATTTAGGAGGAGTTGTGTCAAGTTTTGAGAATCTTAATAAAAAACATGGATGGGGTAGTAATTTGCCATATATGTTTTCAGGTGCATATTCTTTACCTCAAAAAGAAGTGATGGATTGGGTAGGTATGAATAGATACCCTGTAGCTTCTATTATAAATGTATTGAACAACAAGAAAAGTTTAATTGAAGACAATTTAAGCCTTCCAAAATTAGAAAATGAAGCAAAGTGTAATGATATTTTGATTGTAGGAGGTGGGCACTCAATAAATGAAAGCAAACAAGCGCTAAGAATCTTTTTACAACAAAATAAAGACTTAAAAGTAATTCATACAGGATTGAAATACATTTCAAACTTTAAAGAAGTCGAAAATGATCAATATTATGCTCTTGTTGGATTTGAAGGAGATAAATTATTACATCCTATTGAAGGAATTGATTTATCAAACAAGAAGTTTGTATATCCACCACATCCAAGAAAAATGGGGACTTTAATTCAAGATAAAACCCTGTCATCTTCCTTTGAATTACCAATCATTGATTTTACAAAAGTTTCCAATGATTCACCCCTTGTCACTGCGATTCAGTTAGCTATCAATTTAAAAGTAGATAATATTTATTTTGTAGGTTTTGATGGTTATGATACTAACATCAATAAGGGCCAATTTAAACTTGTACAAGAAAACCAAAATGTATTTTCAGATTTATTGGCCTTTAAAGAAATAAATGTACTTTCACTCACTCCTTCAAAATATGAAAAGTTAAAACATTCATCTATTTATAGCTTGTTGAAATGAGAATCGTAGGAGTAATACCCGCTAGATATCAATCGTCAAGATTCCCAGGAAAACCTTTAGTAGATTTGAATGGAATTCCAATGATTATTAGGGTTGCCAATATTGTAGAGAAATGCTTAGGGAAAGAAAATACCTACGTAGCCACGGACGATAATCAAATAAAAGAGGTTGTCACATCTCATGGGTTTAAAGCTGTAATGACATCCTCTGATTGTCTTACCGGAACAGATAGAGTGTACGATTTTTCAAAACAGATCAAAGCTGATATTTATGTAAATATTCAAGGAGATGAACCTTTATTGGATTATAAAGATATTCAGAAAGTTATCGATATAAAGAAAAAGAATATGAAATATGTAATCAATGCAATGTGCTCTTTATCAACAGAAGAAGATCCACATAATGTAAATATTCCAAAAGTGGTCACCAATAAGTTCAATGATTTGTTGTATATGTCGAGATTGGCAATACCAGGAATTAAGAGTCTAAAGAAAGTCTATCAGCCAGATTACAAAAAGCAAGTATGTATTTATGCTTTTAATCAAGAAGAACTCCAAGCATACGGAAGTCAAAAAGAAAAAGCGGTCTTTGAAGAATTTGAAGATATTGAAATTTTGCGTTTCTTTGATTTAAACATTCCTGTAAAAATGGTGGAGACATCAGGAAGTTCGTTAGCAGTTGATGTTTTAGAAGATGTTACCAAAGTTGTGGAGGAATTGATTAAACTTGAAAGAAAAGCATAATTATGATAAAAACAATATTGTGGGATTTTGATGGGGTCATCTTAGATTCCATGAAAGTAAGAGATTGGGGATTTGAAGAAATATTCAAAGAATATGATCGCAAATTGGTAGACCAATTATTAGAATTCCATAGAATAAATGGTGGTTTGTCCAGGTACGTTAAAATTAGATATTTTTTTGAAGAATTAGTTGGCCAACCCATAACTGACGCGGCTGTACTAGGATATGCACAGAAATTTTCAGTTTTGATGAGGAAAGAGTTAACCAATCCTAAAAATCTGATTTTAGATTCGGTAGAATTTATTAAAAGCAATTATAAAAAATATAATTTTCATATTGTTTCTGGATCAGATCAACAAGAGTTGAGGTTTTTAAACAAGGAGTTGGGATTGGATCTATATTTTATTTCAATCCATGGATCACCTTCTCCAAAAAAACAATTGGTAGCTAATTTAATTGAAAATTATAATTATAATATAGAAAAGACCTTCTTAATTGGAGATTCTATAAATGATTATGAAGCGGCTAAATCAAATCAAATAAAATTTTATGGATACAATAATAATAATATTAAAGGTTTAGGTAATGGTTATCTAAAATTCTTAAGGGATTTTAAATAAAATAATAATTTGAAATAAAAATCCGAATTGAAATAAGATAAATGAAAATTACTATAATTACCGTTTCTTATAATAGTGAGGCTACTATAGAAACAACCTTTAAATCCGTAGCTAATCAAAAATATAAAGACATTGAATATATTTTAATAGATGGTGGGTCAACTGATGATACGTTAAACATTGCTCAAAAATATAATAATGTCATTACAAAACTAGTTTCAGAGCCAGATAATGGATTGTATGATGCCATGAATAAAGGTATAAAATTGGCCACGGGAGATGTTATTGGTTTGATAAATTCTGATGATTTGTTTTGTGATCCTAACGCCTTAGAAAAGGTAATTGATGTTTTTACAAAAAATAAAAACTTAGACTCTGTTTATGCAGATTTATTTTATGTATCCCAAAATGATACTAATAAAATTGTTCGAAGATGGGTTACTGGTAAGCAAAGACCCTTTAAATATGGTTGGCATCCTGCTCACCCCACTTTTTATATTAAGAAGAGCGTTTATGATAAATACGGTTTATTTGATTTGAGTTTTAAGTTAGCAGCAGATTTTGAGATTATGCTGCGATTTTTGGATAAATATAAAATTAGCACTACCTATTTAGCAGCCCCTTTGGTTAAAATGCGATTGGGAGGAGAAACAAATAAAAGTTTTAAGAATATTTATAATCAAAACTTTGAATGTTTAAGAGCTTTTAAAAAAAATAATTTAAAAGTAGTTAAATTTTTATATCCTTTTTTTAGAATTATTCCAAAGTTTTTTCAATTTAAAAAATCATGAAAAAAAAAATTCTACTAACCGGAAGTTCTGGCTTTTTAGGGAGTTACATTCTTGATTTTTTGAAAAATAAAAATTATGAAGTAATAAAAGTTGGTCGTTCATTAGAATCAGATATTAAAATAGATTTATCTCTCAATAAGTTATCTAAAATTGATGTAGATTATCTTATTCATGTCGCTGGTAAGGCTCATGTAGTACCTAAGACAGAAGAAGAAAAAAAGGAATTCTTTAAGGTGAACTATATTGGGACCAATAATTTATTATATGGCTTAGATACAACAAAACTTCAATCAATTATTTTTATCAGTACAGTGGCTGTATATGGAAAAGAAGTAGGAGAATTAATAGATGAAAAATCTCCATTACTCGGAAATACACCATATGCTCTAAGTAAAATTAAAGCAGAGCAATCTATAATCGATTTTGGAGTTACGAATAACATAAAAACTGTAGTTTTAAGATTGCCTTTAGTTACAGGTAAAAATCCTTTTGGTAATTTAAGGGCTATTATTAAAGCTATTAAAAAAGGTTATTATTTTAGAATAGGTAAAGGTCAAGCTAAAAAATCTATTATATCTGCCTCTGATGTAGCTAATTTAATTCCAGAGTTATTTGATTTAAATGGAGTATATAATTTAACAGATACCAGCCATCCAATGATATCTGAAATTGATAGTATTATTGCCAAGAAGTTTAATAAGAAAATTAAAAGTATCTCCATACATTTAATAAAGGTTATTGCTAAAATTGGTGATATATTTTATTTTTTTCCATTCAATTCTTCGAAGTTTGATAAACTTACTAAAAACCTTACATTTTCGAATAAAAAACTATTTGATGATATTAAATATAGACCTTCTAAAGGTTTATCTGATATTGTGAAAAATCTTAATAATTAAAATTTAAATGAATTACTTTAATAAAAAAAAATACAAAAAAATATCTTTTGATATAGATGTTTCATCTAATAATAGCTTATTGTTGAATGAAATTAATAATAAAAGTATTTTAGTTATAGGTGGTGCAGGCACAATAGGTTCTAGCTATATAAAACAAATATTAAAATATAAACCCTCAAAATTAACTGTTGTAGATATTAATGAAAACGGTTTAACAGAATTAACGAGAGACCTTAGAAGTTCTAACTTATTAGACTATGATCCAGAATATATTACGTATCCAGTAAATCTATTAAGTGATACTTTTGATAAAATTTTTAATTCAGAAATTTGGCAAGTAGTTGCAAACTTTTCTGCTCATAAGCACGTGCGATCTGAAAAAGATAAAATTTCGGTTGAAGCTTTAATTAAGAACAACGTATATGGTGCTATTAAACTTTTAAACCTCTGTGAGGGAAACCCACCAAATTATTTTTTTAGTGTTTCTACGGATAAAGCAGCCAACCCAGTAAATATAATGGGGGCTTCAAAAAGCTTAATGGAAAAATTAATTTTATCAAAGAAAAATAAATTTAGAGTGTCAACTGCTCGATTCGCCAATGTTGCGTTCTCAAATGGAAGTTTATTAGACGGTTTTATTTACAGATTAAATAAAAACCAGCCACTTTCTTGTCCCTCAGATATCAAACGCTTTTTTGTAACACCAGAACAATCAGGTCAAATTTGTTTGTTGGCTACTTTTTTAGGGGATACAGGTAATATTTTCTTTCCTAAATTAGATTTTCATAAAGATCAGATATATTTTAAAGAGATAGCTTTAGACTTTCTGGAAGAGAACGGTTTTGAGCCAGAATTAGTTCTTACGGAACAAGAAGCTAAAGAATTTGATTTTGACAAGTATCCTTCAAAATATCCGATTTATTTTTTCAAGACAGATACTTCCGGAGAAAAAACATATGAAGAGTTCTTTACGGAAGAAGAAGATTATGAAGTTAATGAGTTTGATTCATTAGGATATATAAAGACTTCAGATATTAATATATCTTTTGAAGATGTAGAAACTGAATTTGAGGCTGTATTTAGCGATCCTAATTCTCAAAAGTCACATATCGTAACTGTTATTAAAAAATATGTTCCAGATTTCATGCACATTGAAACAGGTAAACATCTAGATCAAAAAATGTAATCTATGTATAAATTTTTAAAACGCTTGTTAGATATAGTTATAAGTATTATTGCTCTTATTATTCTGCTGCCTGTTTTTATTCCAATTATCATTATTTTGAAATTTTCTGGAGAAGGAGAAGTTTTTTATTTTCAGGAACGTTATGGAATACATAATTCAAGATTTCAGATATGGAAATTTGCAACAATGCTAAAAAACTCTATGAATATTGGTACAGGAAGTATCACGCTTCAAAATGATCCAAGAGTTACAAAAATTGGATCTTTTTTAAGAAAAACAAAGATCAATGAACTCCCACAAATTATTAATATTTTAAAGGGTGATATCAGTTTAGTTGGTCCTAGACCTCTAGTGACTAAAACGTTTACTGCATATAATGAAGAGGTGCAATCTAAAATATATAATGTAAAACCAGGTCTAACGGGAATAGGTTCTATAATCTTTAGAGATGAGGAATCTATTATTTCAGCTGTTAAAGACGAGGATCCACATGAGTTTTACAAACGTATTATAGCACCTTATAAAGGCGAATTAGAAATTTGGTATCAATCAAATAATTCTTTTTTCTTAGATTTACAATTAATTTTCATGACTGCTTGGGTAATTTTTGTTCCTGCTTCAAAACTTTATGAAAAATGGTTTAAAGATTTACCAAAACGAA
>Ga0307488_10001132_pt1 | contig 22387 bp, 20 predicted proteins | sample SB02metaG_FD_202248 | JGI IMG/M metagenome (GOLD analysis project Ga0307488, IMG submission 202248) | Sea-ice brine microbial communities from Beaufort Sea near Barrow, Alaska, United States - SB 0.2 | ecosystem: Environmental > Aquatic > Marine > Coastal | place: USA: Alaska | collected... | reverse complement strand
GAGTCATCTTGAGCGATTAGCTGATCAAGATGTCGACTATTGAGCTTTGAATAGCTTAAGTCTGCAGCGACATCGGCAATAATTTCAACAGGTGTGCGACCAGAAATTTCAGCCATTACATAAACAACTGGTTTTAAGTCTTTATGAAAAATAGTTTTATCATTTAGTTGTTGTTCAAATTTACCCAACTCACCTAATGCCACTAATGACTGTGGTGAAATGTCAATACCTTGTGCAGTAGCAGTTTGCAAGACACCCGGACGGCCTTTAACCGATAACCGGTAAAAGTCTTGTAAATTTTCTCGCTGTTCAACGGGTAGCCCAACTTTAATGGCGAGCGGCGAAGCTTCATTTTCTTCATGCATAAAACTGACCACACGGCCTTGATTAGCAAATGTTAATACCTGATTAATATCATCGGTAGAAATCCCTGAAAGTGCTGCTTTAGTTTTATCGGTAATAAAGCGCAGTCTTTGTTGGTAATCCTCAACATTACTGTCAATTTCAACAACCATAGCTTCACGAGCCAAGCGATTTTTAACCAAGGTTGCTGACTGTTGAATGTTTTTATAGGGGGTAAATGGACTGCCATAAAGCTCAGCAACCAAGGTATTCATCACTGGCGGGCCTGGTGGCACTTCAACCACTTTTATATGTGCACCATTGACATTTAGCGGTGCTAATAACGCTCTTAATCTCAGTACGACCCCATGAGACTGATGTTCCCGATCCTCCTTGTCTATTAGTGTCAGTCGTAAGTCAGCCGTGTTAGGTGTTTGACGCTGATAATATTGGCGCACTAAACCATTAAAGTCGATGGGGGATGAAATACCAACATAGGCTGAAATAGCTTTAATCTCAGGTAATAACTGGACTTTGGCTGAAATATTTTTAGCTAATGCTGCTGTTTGCTCCAACGTTGTACTTTCCGGCATATCGATGACAATTTGAATTTCATTCTTATTATCAAATGGTAATAACTTTAATGGCACAAAGCGCATAACCGGTAATATGGCGGCGACAACAAAGACAATAAATACAACCAAAAGTACACATTTAGATTGGCGACGACTATCAAGTATAGGATTGAGAATTTTACGATAAAAGCTATCAAATCCTGAGGGTTGATTGCCTTGATTTTGGTTACTCTTTGATGGGTATTTTAAAAGTTTAGACGCCAGCCAAGGGGTAACAAAAAAAGCAACTATCGTACTCACCATTACGCTTAACGGTACGTTAAATGCCATAGGAGCCATATAGGGCCCCATCATTCCAGTGATAAATGCCAATGGAGCAAAAGCAAGCACAATAGCGAGTGTTGATAATAATAATGGCACGCGAATCTCATTTATTGCCCCAACAATGCTTTCTTTTAAACTCTCCTTGCCACTTTGTAGATAACGTTCAATGTTATCAACACCTGTAATAGGGTCATCAACCAACAAACCTAAAGATAAAATAAGAGCAAAAAGCGTGACACGATTAATGGTGTAGCCGAATGCTAAATCTATTGACAGTGTCATGCCATAACAAATGGGCACCGCAAGGCCAACGACTATTGCCGCTCGCCAACCTAAAAAAACACCAATAAAGATAACAACTGTAACGATTGCAAAAGCTAAACTTGTTGTCAGGTTATTAACCTTTTCATTAGCGGTTTTTCCATAATCTCGTAAAATTTCGACATGAACGTTCTTTGGAAAAATGTCTTCCTGAAGACGTTTTATTTGTTCTTTCACATTTTTCGAAACGTTAACCGCGTTACTACCGCGCTGTTTGGCTATGCTAATAGTGACTACTGGGTAGTTAGTGGTTTTTTCAACTGCCAACTTATTTTCAGTGGCTTTTTTTTGGTTAAGCGGATGGCCTTGAGCAAAGTCAAGCCAAGTATAATATTTAGCCTCATCCGGGCCATCAATAATAGTAGCAACATCTTTAAGTAACACTACGCTAGCATCAATAACATTGATCGGGGTTTGTGCTAACTCGTTAATCGAACGATAAACATCACCACTTTCAAAACGAATAGATTGATGATTAAGCGCCAAGTTACCTTGGTGTTGTAAAACATTAGAGGCTTGGATTGCCCTGAAAACCTCAGCAATAGAAGTTTTTCTTGCTGCGAGTTGCTCCGGATTTACATTGATCTGCACAACACGGGGACGGCCGCCAATTATATTGACTTCACTGGTGTTTTCGATGCCTTGTAATACCGTACTTATCTCTTGAGCTAAACGGCGCAGTGCAAAATCATCCGTTTTTTCTGGGTCATCACTCCAAAGCCCCAACATAACAATAGGAACATCATCAACTTCTTGAGGACGTATTAACCAATTATCAACAATAGCCGGCATGGTATTTTCATTAGCCATTAGTTTGTTATGGGTATTGAGAATAGCCTGTTCGCGGTTTTCACCAACATAAAAACGTAACGTCACGACAGACAGACCATTAGTCGTTGCTGAATAGACATGTTCAACCCCTGATATTTGGGATAGCAGTTTTTCTAAAGGCGTGGTAATTAGTCGTTCAACTTGTCTCGCATTAACTCCTTTTGCGGTCACTGTGACATCAATCATAGGAACAACAATTTGTGGTTCTTCTTCTCGTGCGGTAAATTTTAAAGCAACTGCACCGGCAAATACAGACAATAGCAGAATCGCTATCGGGAGTTTACTCGATAATACCAAGCGAATTAATCTGGCAGTAAAATTAGTATTGGTCATAAAATCACCTGCTTATGTGTGGCGTAATGTATTGCTTAATTTCTGTTTATGTCGATTGACAATAGGTGTCATGCAATGTTGTTAGTAACGTTTGTAATTTAGGGTTATCAACACGATAAAAGATGGTTTGAGACTCTCGACGAGTTGTTACCAACTGGTTATCTCTTAACTTAGCAAGATGTTGTGACAAGGCCGATTGTGATAAATCAATTTGATCATTTAACTGGCCAACAGACAATTCTTGATTGGCAAGACAACATAAAATCATTAAGCGATTTTTATTAGCGAGTTGTTTTAATAATAAAGCGACTTGTTCAGCATTTTTGCTTAATTCTTTTGGATTGATATCCATGGGTTACGTCCTAGCCTCGTATTATTTATAACTTAGTCTATTATTAATTGCTTAATTAGTAAAGTCTAATATACTGTAGCTATAAATATAACGAAAACTCATTAAGGATAGACCATGTTGAATAAAATTCCTGACCTAGTTTGCCAAATAAAACCAAAGGTAAATTTAATTTCTGCACCTGAAGCCTTGATTAAATGCCAAGATTTATCAGGTGTTATCATTGATGTTAGGGAGGCAGATGAAGTCAATGGCAAGGTTGCAGCAGGTACGGTGAATATTCCCCGAGGAGTATTAGAAATGAAAATGTCGATGCTTTACCCTGATGCTAACCAAGCGATATTTATTCATTGTGCCTCAGGTGTAAGGGCTATTTTTTCTGCTGAACAGTTAAATCGTTTAGGTTATAAAAATGTTTGGGCAATTACTTGTGCTATTGATGATATTTGTAGCGCTTTTAAGTAAAAATGAGTTAATGGAAGCAATTATGGCTTCCATCAATTTAAACATAAACCACAATTGACCAGCCACAATAAATTTTAATGGCTACTTTTTCAACAGTGATTTTAAGTCCGCAAACGGATTATAAGTCGCTGCTTCTTGCTCTACTGCCCCTGCTTGAGTTTCAGTTCGATAATTGGCATGGTCAGTATACTTGGCATGTTCATTGTCATGACAATATATACACAAAAGCTCCCAATTAGTGCCGTCATTAGGGTTGTTAGTATGGTCGTGGTCGATATGGTGCACGGTTAATTCTTTGATGTTTGAAAAAGCAAACTCACGAGCGCATCGCCCACACACCCAAGGATATAACTTTAACGCTCGATCACGATATCCTTGTTCTTTTTGCTTGTAATTTAGGCTAGCACCTAGAGTATCTGCCGACATATCTTTCACTTATCGCTATCAGGATTATTGAGTAGTGTAAAACGACACCTTAATGATGACAAGCTCAAAAATTAGTAATATTTAATCATATTCACTTTATTTTTTACCTCCAAAAAAGTACATAGGTGACTGCGCATAATTTTTGAGACTACCAATCTCTTAATAAAATTGGCTTCTATGCTCACTTTTGCCACACTGCTGACCTAAATTAGTCGTCAAAATTAGGCAAATTTATGTTCACTTAATACGATAGCTGACGTTAATGAATCCCATGAGTAAAGACTCCTCCGTGAGCGGAGCTGTGTTTAGCCTCAGCTTTTTTTGACCACCATAAACTGCTTATAACCATCGGTCATAGCTCTTGCACAATCTCTGGGTGTTTCCCGTTGGCCGTCAGTGCGCTTGCATGGTCCTTCCATTACTTCGGGGAGATTTGATTCAACCCATTTTCTCGCCTCAAAATAAATGGGCTGATCGTTTGAGCTGGTTTTAACTCCTACAATGCTCGAACCTTCAAATTTGAGATGGAAAGTATCTGTGACATTAAACCCTGTTTCCAACGCCACAACTGGATCATCCTGCACGGTGATGCTGCAGCTAATGATGTTATCTGCTTCTTCCTCACAAGGTCCTCGGAACATGACGAGGTAATTGCCACCATCAGCCCAAGCCTGATATGACAAGATTGAAGCTTGTGCTTCGCCAGCCTTACTCAGAAAAGGTTGCAGCTTATTTTCATCAAAGGAATAGAATGCATCGATCATCCCTTCCGCCGTTTCAAGGTTTACAGCTAAATCTCCAGGAGCATCCGCCACAGTGGAACATGCAGATAAACCAACTATACTCAATAGGCAGATTGCGACTTTTTTGTTAAGGGGATTGTGCATAGAAAACTTTCCTAATGTGTCAGCAGCTCGAAGCGCCACTGATGTTGTGTGAATTATATATATAAAAAGAACCATATCTATATCTTGTCACTACAATAACAAAAATTATTGTATTCATCTTTATTTATTTTATATTCAGTTTGACTACTTAAACAAAATAATCTGAATTTTGGCACCCCCTATCCTATAAAATCACACACATAATCGATAGCGCCTACACTAGACAGGTAAAAATCAATATTTTAAAGCGTTGATTTAATTGAAATATAATTTAAAATAACGTAAAACACCAATGTCAGGTGTACTTAATACCATAGATAGAGCCGTTTTATACGTGGATTAGCAAGTCAATTGCCAAACAAGGCCCGTTTGTCTAACTATTCACGATTGCTCTAATACTCCTTACTTTTACAAAGCGTCGAATAATAAAAAGGAGTTTTTGGACAAGTACGCCCGCGTGGGCTCAGCGAAAAAAAATAGAGCAAGGTTTACGGCTATAAAGTTACTGCACGTTAGCTCTTAAAGCTAAGGAGTCAAACCTTTAGAAAAGAAATACGCAAGGCAAAAAGAAGAGATTGCCCTGCATTGTTACTCTCAATTAATTGCTCCGTTTTCAACTCAAAAGCTAACTTCCGCTTTTGCCACATTCGAGACATTAGCATTTTAAAATTCAGACTGAAATTTTTTGTATGTTTTGATCTAGAGCGGACATGACTGAACAAGCACATTACGTTAACAATTTCCTGATAGCGGACGTCCCCCCATAGCTGCAAACATGTGTTTCTTGATTGAACTAAGCCACAAACCGTCATAGAGAGGTTAAATTAAGGGGTGACTCCTTCGACAATAAAGACATTTGAATAAAGAAGTTCACAACTAAAGGGCCTCTTTATGCCAGTTTATATATTCAAGCATCGGCAGGGGTTTTGCTATAAGATACCCTTGAATTGAATCTATATCGCAACTCTTTAATATATTAAACTGTTCTTTTGTTTCAACGCCTTCAGCAATCACTGTGATGTTTAAGTTACGTGCTAAACTAATAATAGTTTTCACAATGCTGAGACCCGACTTTTCATCAGATATTCTATCAATGAAACTTTTATCAATTTTCAGCTCCTTTACGGGATACGCATGTAAATATGTCAAACATGAATAACCTGTTCCAAAGTCATCAATGGAAAAGTTAAACCCTTCTAACGTTAACTCTTCCATTTGTTTTACAGTATGTTCAACATCATGAGCTAGCATGGTTTCTGTTATTTCTAGTATTATTTGTGAAGGAGTTACGTTAAAGCTATCGATAATGTTAAGTAGCTCAGATTTCAATTCAGATGATTTAAACTGTATTGGACTGATATTGATTGATACTTTAAAGTCTTCACTATTTAAGTTGAGGTTTATTTTGTTGAGCAATTTACAAATATCTCTCAGCACTATATTTTGCAGATGTTGTATTAAGCCAACTTGTTCAGCTACAGGAATAAACTCATTAGGTGGAATTGTACCTTTGATAGGGTGAATCCAACGTATTAGTGCCTCTGCTCCAATAATTTTCCCTTCAACATTAACTTGAGGCTGGAAATAAGCACAAAACTCTTCATTTTCTATCGCTATGAGAATTTCTGTTTCAAGCTCTAGTTGTCTATCCAGTAATGCTTGCAGTTTAGGGTCATAAAAACTATTGCTATTACCCCCTTTTGCTTTAGATATATGCATTGCCGTATCAACAGATCTCAATATACTATTAACCGAAATGTCGAATCCTTCTATTAGGCAAATTCCAATACTACAACTTACTTGAAAACTTAATGAACCAATGTTGAATTTTTCATCAAACACTGCTTGAATCTTTTGAGCAACAATTGATGACTCAATATTTGCTTTTTCATTATCATCGGCAGTATATTCCAATAAAATAACAAACTCATCCCCTCCTAATCGAGCTAGAGTATCAGACTTTCTTATTTTGGCTCCCAACCTTCTTGCGACCTCAACAAGTAACTCATCACCCGCAGAATGTCCAAGAGATTCATTAATCCGTTTAAAATTATCAATATCTAAAAAAAATAAAGCGCCTACTTCACCAGATCGTTTATTTTTTTTAACTGCAATTGCAAGGCACTCGTTAAAAGCTGTTCTATTGGGTAATTTAGTTAACGGGTCAGAATAGGCTAATGTTTCAATTTCTTTTTCGGCTAACTTTCTTTGCGTTATATCTCTAGCTACCCACAGTATATGTCGCGAAGAACTATTCTCAGCCTGATAATGCTCCAAAGAAGCTGTGCGACCTTCAAATACAGTATGTCCTTTATTTACTTCAAGTTCATATTCAAACACCTGAATTTCATTGGTTTCTAATGTTTTTTCTATCACTGCCATTATTGGCTGAGCATCTTTAGCGGGAAAGATATCATTGACATTATACCCCTTCATTTTCTCCATTGAAGAATACAGTAGCTCTGTAGAAGAACCATAAATGTCAACAAACTCTCCATATTCACTTAAAATAAGTACTAAGTCAGGCATAACTTCGATAATCGTTTTAAACTTATCGTTACTATATTTTAATTCATTTACTGCTTGCCCTAATTTATAAGCATGAGAATTCTGCTCTAATGCTATGCTGGATAAGTGAACAAAGTAATCGATTAACTCTAAATCTTGCTCAGAAGGCGTTTTGGATATTGCATGGTATATTGCAAACGTTCCTATGACCTGAGACGTTGTCGATATGATAGGTGTTGACCAACATGAATTTAATCCATATTTATGAGCAACTTTTTTAAAATCAGCCCAGAGAAGAGAGCAGCTGATATCTTCCACAATAACTCTGGACTTTGTATGTGCAGCAGTACCACATGAGCCAACATTAGCGCCGATTTCAACCCCGTTAATAATTTCACAATACTCTCGGTCAAGACTTGGAGCTGCACAATGATAAAGTTGTTTATCATTAAGGGATGAAATAAAACATTTTGCTGATTTATCCTCCGAAATATATTCAATGGCTAAACAAATATCATCGCCAATATCACTTAAAGAATGGCCGAAGGCAATTTTAGATATAATTTTTTTCTGTAAATTTAATAGTGTCGAAAGCTGTTTGTTATGCATTGTTCACAAAGCCCTAAATTTAAGTTATCTTCTTTAAAAAAAAACAAGATATTACAAAATATTCACGTCTTTATATATTAACAGAAATACCTAGTCAAATAATTTATGTAGCTGGTTAGCCTAAATAATAACGAATTATTCGACTTTTCACTGCTGAAGTATTATTGTCTGGTCGAATGAAGTTATAGACTCAAAGTTAGCGATTTCATAATAGAATATGAAAGACTATAGTGAGCTTAATGCAATAGGCACAGATCTTGTTCTTGTTCTCGTTCTATAACTGTATTTTTCTTTCTTGATCATGAATTGAGTTTCAAAACAGATCTTGGGAACGTCCCCTATATAATAATGATTAGGTTGGCTGTCGGCCTGCTTATGTCAACTAACGGGTGTACAGTCGACTTCGACTCACACAAACAATTTCAAAATTTTTATTTCACAAAGCGCACAAAGTTAGCATTAATAATTTGATGATGAACGACCGCAATGGTGGCATTGTTGACTGTCAAGATGAAGGTAACTCAACGCTTAATGAACACTAAAAATAGCTCAAAAATCTATTGATGCTAACGTCCGCTTTCGTATCAAAGTGATCATTAACTTGCCTAATTTTTAGAACTGATTTAGGTCAGCAATGCGGCACTTTCTGCGCTTAACATTTCACTGTAAAAAATTTATGAATTCCAAATAAAGTAGTAATTTTCTTAATGACTTCTTAGTGGCAAAAGTTAGCGTTCAGAAACGAAATGCGACTGGCGGCTTTGAGCTTAAACCAGCCCCACAAGTGAGCAGAAATTTAGGGTGATATTACCCTAAATATGCTCCTGAATTTGCAGAGGCTTAATGTCAGCAATTGGCTAGCACTTGACCTAAAGAACAACCAATAGCTAACGTCAGGAATGCGCACAAAGTGATCCTAAATTTTTCTGATTGACTCTAAACTATTATGACTGAAATAGTCGTCTTTCAGAAAGCGATATTGGCTTTAGTCCTTTAAAAAAATTAACCGTAAATGAGACTAATTTCACTTATGCTCAGTCACGCTTAAGTGAAATCATTGCCAAATGGGATGGGGCTTAGATCAACTTTTAAGTCTTTTTAGAGAAAGCATAATTGACACTTTAGTGTTAAAAGTTAACAATCAAAACTGACCACTCAGTTTTACAATTAAATAACGTAATTAACACATTAAATTTATAATGTTAGCAATTACTTTTTTATTTCATCAAGTGCTTTTTTTTGTAAAAAATCTAAAGTTTTACCATGTGGCATCGGCAGACGAGTTTCGGGATCAACTTTGACAAAGACAATATCATCCGCTAAACAAATGGTTTTCTTAGTCGCTTTGTTGCGAACTAAGCAAGTAATTGTTATCGAACTTTTACCTACTCGCTTAGTCACTAAACCAAATTCAACAACATCACCTTGCATTGCCGGAGATTCAAAATGAATCTCACCAATGTGCTTGGTAACAAGACAATTAGTTTCTAACTGACAAATAGCATAAATTGCTGCTTCTTCATCAATCCATTCTAATGCTCTACCACCAAAAAGTGAATTGGCATAATTTAAATCATTAGGCATCACCAAACGACGGGATAAAAAACGCATATTAACTCCTTCTGTATATAATTATAAATGGTTATTAGCTATTGGTTTCAACACTTGAGACGAAAAATGAATACCAGACCAGCCACTGTTAATAAAACTTCGAATATTGCCATGATCATTAGTTGCAGGATTTCCTAAGACGTCGTCACGGTAGTAGTGCCCAAAACAGTTTAGGGTCTGTTCTTGGCTTAAGGCATGCAATTTAGCAAAAGAAAATATTTTACACGAGCCTTCATTAGTTGAGGCTTGATTTTCAAGTGCGCCATTAACAAAACTTGTGGGGGTATATAAGTAATTATCGTTAATTACTTGCATTACTTCTTCAAAAGTAACAGCGATAGCTTGGTTTTTAATCTTAATGATCAAGTCATTTTCTAACATATTTTATCCTGAAATTTAGTGGAGAAATTAAGTAGTCACCGATTATGGGTGACTTGATGAATGTGTCTTGATTTTTACAGCAGGATTGCCAACATAGGTACTAAATGGCTCAACATTTTTACAGACTACACTACCAGCACCGACAACGCTATTATCACCAATACTAACGCCAGCAAGCACAATAACACCTGCACCTAGCCAAACATTTTGACCAATAATGATGTCGTCCACGTAATTATATTTTTCACGTCTTAAAAGTGGATCAGTATCATGACCTACCGTTAATAGTTGAACATTAGGACCAATGAAACAATCATCACCAATATCGACCTTACCGCCATCAAGAATGGTGCAATTGATGTTAATAAAAACCCGATCACCCATGGCTATTTTATCACCATAATCACAATAAAAGCCGCCTTCGATAATCACCTGTTCACCACAATGATTAAAAAGCTGTGATAGACGCTTTAAATTACCTTTACTGGGGCTACGAGAAAATTGACGACACAGTTCATGGACTTCTCGGCGTTGCTTAATTAACTCAGGGGTTATACTGGTAAACTTTTTCTTCATTGCTAGGGCTATAGTTGTTAGGGGTTAATAGTTTATTAGTGTAAAGCGGCTCTGAAAGGCAGTTTTGAGCAAATTTTAGCTTCTGACACTAGAATTTCTTCTAATCTTTCATCAACGACTACCTTATCAAAATATTCATAGGCAAGATCAACAAATAAGTTTTTATGCGTTTTTTCAGAGGCCGCAATTTGCTGATAAAAATCTTTGTACTTACCTGGTTCTAGCGCTTGGCCCACTAAAGAAAAACGCTCGTAGCCTCTGGCTTCAATAACAGCACCAACAAGCAAACGATCAAGAAAAAACTCATTTTGACCATTGCGGAAAACTTTACGGATCTCTTTGATGTATAAGTCTTTTGAGTCATTACATAAATCAACATCACGTTCCTGCAAAAGTTTAAGGACTTCTTTAAAGTGAATAAGTTCTTCTAAGGCTAAATCGGTCATCTCTTTGACTAAACGTTTACGATCTTGATAATGCGATAACATTGACATTGCCATACCCGAGGCTTTTTTTTCTGCCGCCGCATGATCTTGTAAAAAAGCATCAAAGTCAGCTAAAACCGCTTTAGTCCATTCAAATGGCGTTTGGTATTTGAGTTCAAACATAGTAGTTTCTATTATAGAATTAATTAATTGTCTAATTTTACCCGTCAAACGTACTGTAAAGCTAGGGGTTTTTAGTCTGCACCGTAATAATTTAGCAAGTCAATTGACTTTATCAACGCGACCACGCTTAGTCGCTTCTATTTTTAATGGATGTTTAATCTGTTTCCAAGCCGTGACTTTACCGCCAATATTGATATGATCAAATTGTTGAGATCCAATGTTATTTTCTTTTACGGCTAAAAAATCGACCAAAGCAGCATGGCTATTTGGTTGACTTACATCAATAATCAATAAATCTTGCTTTCGACCTTTAAAGAAATCTTTAGCCGCTTGCTTGTGACGCTTATAACAATTGAACAAAAATTCATCTTGAGTGATATTATTTTCAGTAAACGGTGAAAAAACAGTATTATAGCAACGTTTTAGTGTCGGATTATAACCACCATCTGTGCGTTGTAAGTTTGTATACATACGTTTTAACAGTTGTTTTATTGAAGGGAGCCAAAGTTCAGGTTGGCGAGTTAAATAGATATATTTAGCATTAGGGTACTCAAGACTCAGTTGTTGATAGTCGCAAAATATAGGAGTGTCAGCAATAACTTGAGCCTGCTGAATCGTTTGCTCGGTATAGGCGGTATGTGCCGTTTTAAAGCCTAAATGTAAAGTCGCAAGGCAAACGCTAGTGGTTGAGGTTCTTGGCAGACCAATAATAAATACTTTTTGTTCAGTCACAATATTCCTAAAGCGGGTCGAACTAAAATTTAGTTTGTTATTATAACCTAATTACTTTTATTTTTAATGTTACTGGCGACTTTGATAAAAACTAATGTATTAATTAGCGCATACTGTCTGTATTGATGTGACTGATGTAAAATAAAATATTCACACTACTTGAACGACTAAAGTGATTAAAACAACCAAAACAACTAAAAATAACATGACAAAAAAAAATAATGAACACCGAACGATTAACTGGCGTGACTATTTAAAATCTGGCAACAGAATTTTTATTGGTTCACATGCCGCGGTGCCTAATGCCTTAATCGATGACTTAATTGCTAATAGTGCAACCTTACATGATATTGAAGCGGTCCATGTTTTTACTTTGTCTGACAATGTGTGGGCAGAGCCAAAACACCAAGACTTATTTAAAGTGAATGCTTTTTTTATTGGGGGTAAAAATATAAGAGAAGCTATTGCTGAGGGTCGAGCTGATTACACTCCCTGTTTTATCTCTGAAATTCCTAAGTTATTTGACGATAATATTTTACCGCTTGATGTTGCTTTAATCATGGTTAGCCCTCCCGATGAGTATGGTTATTGTTCTTTGGGCGTTAGTGTTGACGTTGTATCAGCCGCAATAAAATCAGCCAAATATGTTATTGCGCAAATTAATCCTAAAATGCCAAGAACCAATGGCCATAGTTTTGTTCATTTAAACCAAATACACGCTTTTATTAATGCGGAACAAAACTTACCTCAACTTCCAAGCATTACCATGGACCAAGTGACTGAACAAATAGGTCAGTATGTCTCGATGTTAGTAGAAAATGGCGCAACATTACAAATAGGTATAGGTAAAATTCCAGAGGCGGTCTTAAAGTATCTTGCCAATCATAAGGACTTAGGCATTCATAGCGAAATGATCTCAGATGGTATTATTGATTTAATGCTTAAAGGTGTCATTAATAACCGCAAAAAAACCTTTCATAAAGGTAAAACGGTGGTTACCTTTTGTATGGGTAGTCAAAAGCTTTATGACTTCGTTGATGGCAACCCTCATGTAGAGTTTTATCCTTCCGAGCATGTTAACTCACCAGTAAAAATTGCGCGTAACGATAATATGGTATCGATAAATAGTGCAATAGAAATAGATTTAACAGGGCAAGTCGTTTCTGACTCAATTGGTTATGAGTTTTACAGTGGCATCGGTGGTCAAGTTGACTTCATCCGAGGTGCATCGTTAAGCAAAGGGGGTAAACCTATTATTGCCCTCACCTCAACAACCAAAGATGGTAAAATATCAAAAATTGTCTCTCATGTAACTGAAGGTGGCGGCGTAGTAACGTCCCGTGGTCATGTTGCATATGTTGTTACCGAATATGGCATAGCATCACTGCAAGGAAAAAGTATTAGAGAGCGAGCATTAGAGCTAATTCGTATCGCTCATCCAAAATTTAGAGATGAGTTGCTCGCCAATGTTCGTAAACATTATTGGGTACCTGAGTATCAAGCAAGCTCACCAAGTTCAGTGCCGGAGTTAGGCTCAGTGGAAATGAAAAAATTCAATTTTGGCAACGTTAATTATACATTGCGCGCCTTAGTACCAGCAGATGAGCGTAAATTGCAAGAGTTTTTCTATTCTCATAATAAAGAAACCCTAATGATGCGCTACAACCACCATGCCACCCAAATGACACGAGAGAAGTCTTGTAATTTAGTTAGTGTTAATCAACATGTCGATTTAGCCTTATGTTTTACTCAAAAAAAATATAAAGGTGAAGTAATAGAAGCTGTTGGTCGTTATTACTTTATTGAGCAGGTAAATGCCGGTGAAGTTGCCTTTGTTATTAAAGAAAGTTTACGTGGTAGAGGTATGGCGAGCACTTTGTTGGCTGAAATGATCACAATAGCCAAAATACGTGGTTTAAATAAGCTAATTGCCTGTGTAAGAAGAGATAATGTCTCTATGCTAAAAGTATTCGAAAATTCTGGCTTTATCCGACAGTATTCTGAAGGTTTGGATGAAGTTGAACTTGAATTACCGCTAATAGATAATTTAAAAACAATTTAAAGAGGATAACTTATGACAGTAGGTGTTGTTGGACATTATCGTTGCAGCGAACATAATATGGGCGAACATCATCCTGAATCGCCGATGAGAATGTCTGCTATTCAAGATCAGCTAATTCGAAGTGGAATTGAGTATGTTATTCGTCAATATGACGCAAAACCTATTGATCGAGCGCTACTGACTCTAGCCCATGATAAAGATTATATCGCCTCACTTTACAATAATGCGCCAACCGAAGGTATTTATACTATCGATGGTGATACGTTAATGAACCCGGCAACATTAACGTCTGCTTTATATTCTGCTGGTGCTGCAATTGATGCCGTAGATTTAGTCATGACAAAAATGGTTTCTTCTGCTTTTTGTCTGACCCGTCCCCCAGGACATCATGCGAAAAAAAATCAAGCGATGGGTTTTTGCTTTTTTAATAATATTGCCCTTGCTGCCGCTTACGCCAAAGATAAATATCAGTTAGACCGTATAGCCATTGTCGACTTTGATGTCCATCATGGTAACGGTACCGAAGATATCGTTGCTGAAAAAGAGGGCTATTTATTTTTTTCAAGTTTTCAATACCCACTCTATCCTTTTACAGAAACAGAAAAAAAACCGAAGAAAAACCTTATCAGTCGTGCGAGTAACATCATTTACACCCCTTTACCCTCGACCACTAAGGGAAAAGATTTCAGGCAAGCTATTAGCCAAAGTTGGTTACCTGCACTTCGCGAATTTAAACCACAGATGATATTTATTTCAGCCGGTTTTGATGGCCATATTGAAGATGAAATATCTCATATGAGCTTAACCGAGGACGACTATTTTTGGTTAACGAATGAGCTTAAGATTATTGCCAAAGAACATGCGCAAGGGCGGATAGTATCAGTATTAGAAGGTGGCTATGCATTAAGCGCTTTAGGTCGAAGTGTTGTTGCTCATATTAAGGGCTTAATTGGTTAATAACAACCAGTTAAATCAAGCCCTCTTATTTGATATAAAAGACAACTATCAACAGTCAGTTCTGCTAACTCACGTTTCAAACGGCGAGTGTCTTAAATTTGATCTATTTCACACCATCTTCTTTTACGCTCGTTATCTTTTCTATGCTGATCAAATGCTAGATAGTGACTCTGCCATTGTCTCATCAGCATATTAAAATGTTGTCACCTTTGTCTTTGTAATTTATTCTACTACTAGAGAGTAAATAAAGACTAATATCAATGGGAAATAAATATTGTTCATCAACAGAAAATTTACCTGAAGTAAGTTTTAGCGTAATGGTATAAACACTCTGCTCAGCACTAACTAAGATCTAAAAGTTATTCAAGTATTATGAATACTTGAATAACAGAAGCAAAAAAAAGAAAATAAATATGTAATCTTTCATCGGACTTTCATGAATTGCTCGTCTTTTATCCACCTGCTATAAAAACAATGTCTTCCATTGGTCGTTGCTACTTTTTATTTCTAATAAAAAAGGCCGACAAACTAAAAGTTTATCGGCCTTATATTATTTAAGTACACTATTCGTAAGAGCGTTCTAACCAGGCAATCTGCATTTTTAATTCGGCAATTTCTTTATCCGCATCTGCTAATTGTTGTTGGGTATTTTGATGATTTTCATTATTATTTCCAGTGCTAGTTGAAATAGTCTGATTATCGGTATGAACCACAAGCCTCTCCCAGTTATGTAAGTTGACTTGTATTATTTCACAATGACCTTCAAAATGTAACTAAGAGCTGATATATTTTATCTTTTTTACATTCTAATTATTTATAATCAGCTATTTAGAATCAGCACGACCCATAAACTTTTGCTCTGCAGTATTTATCTTAATTTTATCACCGGAAGATATATGCTCAGGCACTTGAACTATCAGTCCAGTAGAAAGAGTGGCAGGTTTAGTACGAGCACTCGCTGAAGCGCCTTTTATTGATGGATCAGTCTCAGTGACCACTAGCTCAACACTTGCCGGAAGATCAATTGCCACCGGCACGTCATCTATCAAAATAACGCTCAAACCTTCTGTTTCTTCATTAATAAATAAAACGTCATCGGCGAGAACATTTTTGTTTAAGTTGTAAGGTGTATAGTCTTCATTATCCATGAAAACATACTCATCACCGTCAAGGTAAGAAAAAATAGAGGGGCGGCGAGTTAAGTCTGCGAAATTTAACATATCTTCCGCTTTAAAGGTCTGATCAATTTTACCGCCAGTAATCACATCGTACATACGCATACGGTATAAACTACCACCCGCTCTGCCTTGAGGTACTGAGCGAGTTATATCTCGGACAATGAATACTTTACCATTATATTCAATAGCAGCATTTTTTTTTATATCACTAGCCTTTGGCATGAAAACATTCCTTTAAAAGTGTCTATTTACTTAAAATTTTTATTAAATGAAAAATAGCATGAACTGGGTTTTATGCAAGGTCTTTTTAAAGCAAATCCCTTGATAAATAGGCTTTTCTTTTCTAGCGAGGTGAGCGAATAACAACAAAGGTTGAAGTTAAAATAGCGTAAAGGATAGGTAGGGAGCAAGCCCCCTACAAAACGAATCTGCTATTTGATAGTAAGAATAAAATCAAGAGCACCTGTTATTGCTGCGACCTGAGCAAGAATACAGTTTTCATCATCTGACTTGGGACTATCAGGGTAAACTTCTGTGGTTGTAACAAACTGTGCATCAGTAAAACCACAGCATAGACCTAGCGCTTTGGCTTCGTAGTTGATAACGCCCCTCTGTGATAATGGCACCCCAATTAATTTATCATCATCGTCGGCTGGTGCAATATGAGTAACTTGCTCAACCGCTTTTATAATCGCTTGTTGAAAATCATCTACCGGTTTTAACGTATCCCCAACTAAATAAAAACCATCGGGGATCTGCCATTCTTTTTGTTCTATAGCATCTCTTGCCGAGAGAGCGGGTCTAAAAGTGGTGTTATCGGTGTCTGTCGTTTCATGCAAATCAATATGAGCAAAAACCTTAACGTTATTGTCATTAAAATAGCGTATTAATGCTGCTGACTCTTCTGCTGGACTATTCGCATAAAAAGAACGATTGGGATCTATGGTTTGTGGATTCCAACGATTGATCGTCTCATAGCCCCAAGGACTGATGCACGGAGCAATAATAAGATTAAATTGTTCTGCATAATTTGACGCTTGGCTTTCAATAAACCGAATAGCGCCTTGTACACCACTAGTTTCGTAACCGTGAACGCCACCGGTAACAAGAATATTTTTTTTGTTAGGCTGCCCATTTTTAGTTTTAACCAAATACAAGGGGTACTTTTCAATATTCTGAGTTAATGCGCCGTAATTGATCACATCGAAGTCAGCAGTTAATCGATCAATTTTTGTCAACACGTCGAGTTGATAGCTGCGTTTGATTGACTGCAGGTTAAGCCATTGTGATTTTTCTTTATTGCCCCATTTTTCACCTTGTTTACCTATAGGGTATGCTTGCTCATTGCTCATAAATATCACCTTAATCAAATTTTTCCATATTTAACCAAGAAGTTCCGCTAAAAACAATAAAAGCCTGACAATGTCAGGCTTTTATTAATAGTAAACATAGATCTTTAGTATAATTAACTGCTTATAAAGTTAAGCCTAATTTTTTATATTCTTTAAGAACCACTTTTGCTGGTAAAGGAATATAGCCATCTTTTTCAACAATTTTTTGACCTGATTTTGAAAGAATCATTTTTAAAAATTCAGCGTCCATTGGTGCTAAGGCTTTATTTGGGTGCTTGTTAACATATACATATAAATAGCGAGAAAGCGGGTATTTGCCAGAAAGTGCGTTTTCCATGTTAGCTTCAATGTAGTTGTCATCCTTTTTTGACAAAGCCAACGCACGGACGCCTGAGGTTTGATAACCAATACCAGAGTAACCGATACCGTTTAATGAAGATGAAATAGATTGAACAACTGAGGCTGAGCCTGGTTGTTCATTGACGGTATTTTTAAAGTCGCCTTTACATAACGCTTTCTTTTTAAAATAACCATAAGTACCCGATACAGAATTACGACCATATAATTGCACATCTTTATCTGTCCAGGCGCCGGTTAATCCTAAATCGCCCCAACGGTCTATATTTTGCTTAGCGCCACATCTGCGGTTATTTGAAAATACCGCATCAACTTGACTAATACGTAAACCTTTAATAGGGTTATCTTTATGAACAAAAACAGCTAAAGCGTCGATTGCCACTCGAACAGCAGTTGGCTTATAACCATAACGTTCCTGAAAAGCTTCAATTTCACGAGACTTCATTTTACGACTCATAGGACCAATATTTGATGTCGCTTCAGTTAACGCTGGTGGCGCAGTTGAAGAACCTGCCGCTTGAATCTGTATATTAACATTTGGGTAGACACGCTTAAACTCTTCAGCCCAAAAGGTCATCATATTCGCTAAAGTATCAGAACCTACTGATGATAGGTTGCCTGAAACCCCACTGACTTTTTTGTACTCAGGTAAGTCTTTATCTACAGCTAAAGCTGAAAAGCTTAGTACTGCACTTAAACTAACTACTGATAATAAACGTTTTATACTCATTTTCTTCTCCGATAAGATTTGACTAAAGACATACCCGTTAAATCAGATAAATGGCTTCAGCGTTACTTGATAATTATGACTACTATAAAAAGAATATGTGACACTTATATTGCGCATTTGTGACACTTATATGACAAGGTTATTTTTAATGAATTGAACTGGGGTCAGCACTTTTTTTCAACAGCATCTTCAGAAAGTTCAACTAAAGAGGCTTCTTCAAATAAAATAGCAAATTCACTGCCACTACCCCATTTACTGTTAATTATTAATTCACTATTATGGTGATGGAGTACATGTTTAACTATCGCCAAACCTAAACCAGAGCCGCCAGTGTCTCTTGAACGAGATTTATCAACACGATAGAAACGTTCAGTTAAACGTTTGATATCTTGAGGTTTAATTCCTGGGCCGTTATCTTTAACAATGAATTTGGCCTTATCACCCTCTTTTCGCCAAATCACTTTAATAGTGCCCTGTGCTTGGGTATAGGCAATCGCATTAGAAAGTAAATTAGCGCAGGCACTTTTAAGCTCGGTATCAATACCAATAACACCAATGTTGGCATCAATATTTTTTTCAATTTGATGATCTTTACCATGATTTAGCCAACTAACATCATCCACTAAGGTATTAATAAGCAAAGGCATATCAATGATATGCTTGTTATCAACCTCTGAATGAGTTTCTACTTTTGACAGGTTTAATAATTGCTCAACCAAGCGGTCCATTCGTGTAACTTGCCCTTCAATGGTCGAAAATGCCCTTTGCCAATGAGGCTCTAGCGCATGATCAGTTGATTGAATCATTTCAATATAACCACGGACAACCGTTAGTGGAGTTTTTAATTCATGAGATACATTAGCCACAAAGTCTCGACGTATTTCTTCTAGGCGATATAGGTGACTGATATCTCGTGCAAGTAATAAAATATGCTCGTTGCCATAAGCCATCAGCCTAACTTCAAGCTGAATATGACTATTCATAGGAGAAACTAAAGAACAGGGCTCATCAAATAAGCCATCGTCAAGGTATTGAACAAACTCAGGAGCACGTAATAAATTATCAATACGCTGACCGATATCATCAGGCAAACGAACACCTAATAAGCGTTGAGCCTTTTTATTGCCCCATTGAATAGCTAATTCATCAGATAAAACCAATGCGGCATCAGGCAAGGCTTCAGCACCATCGCGAAAACGACGAATTTTATAATTTAACGCTTTAGTTTTTTGACGATGTTGTTTAATTTGACGATAAAGACCATCGTAAATACGGCCCCAGATACCATCGGACTCAGGCGGAGAGATCGCTTTACTTTGCTCTAACCAATTAACAAGTTTAAATAAATGACGGTAATGCCAAAAGAGAAGGACTAAACAAGTCGTTAAAAGAGCTAATAAGCTGTAACCAAATAGCCAACCAACAAAAGTACTTATAAGTAAAGTACTTATAATACGTAAGGTGATAAATTTAGCCGACGATTGAAAATGCATAGTTAATTAATTTTATTCTTCAAATTTTATTGAAATAGGACCCGTTAGGGACTTTTTTGGCAATTTTCCAGAAAATCGATAACCCGACCCACGAACTGTTTGAATAAAATCCTCATGTCCGGCCCCGGTAATCGATTTTCTCAACCGTCTAATATGGACATCAACGGTCCTGTCTTCGACATAAACGTTGGTACCCCAAACATTATCTAATAACTGCTCTCGAGAATATACCCGCTCGGTATGGGTCATAAAAAAATGTAACAACCTAAACTCGGTTGGTCCTAAGTCTAAGCTATCGTCGTTAATTGATACGCGATGAGAGACGGGATCGAGCTTTAATCCATGAAACTCAATTTCTTCTTCTAACGATGTCGGTGCCACACGGCGAATAACGGCTTTAATCCTAGCAATGAGCTCTTTAGGGGAAAACGGCTTGGTAACATAATCGTCAACTCCAGCATCAAAGCCTTTTACTTTATCATCTTCATCAGCACGCGCGGTTAACATAATAATGGGGATCTTTCGGGTGTATTCATTTTGCTTTAACGACTTAGCTAATTTAACCCCGGTACCACCAGGCAACATCCAATCAAGTAGAATTAAGTCTGGATAAGGTTCTTTAATTTTTTTAAGTGCCTGCTCATAATCTTCTGCTTCAACTGCATTAAAGCCATTTTGTTCTAATACAAAAGTGATCATTTCCCTAATCGGTGCTTCATCTTCCACAACTAATATTTGTCTGTTCATGTCAACTTCCTAGCGATAATAACAACCTATGCAATCATAATCTTGATTACATTACATAAGATTATTGTGCAAAATTTTAATGACATTTTTATGACAAAACAATAATAACATTAAATTTTTATGAAGATAAATTTATAATAGCTAATAAATTAAAAATCCAATGATGACAAAGTCACCATTGGATTTTTTATAGTAATATGATTATTCGCTTAGAACTTCTGTTCCATGCCGACAGCAAAGTAAGAGCCTTCGGTCGCTTTTTTAATGGTATTAGCATTAAAACTAAGACCTTCACGGTCGGTATACCAAGCATATACCTTAGTATTTTTGCCTAATTTGTAATCTGCGCCAACGTTAATAGCATCGGCACCGGCAAATTCTTGATATTGCACTTTTGCTAATACTTTACCCAACTTATATGAGACATTAACAGCATAACCGTTTTCACTTTGTCCTTGAAGTTCACCTTCAGCGACTTCACTTTCTGTTAATATACCACCAAGACGTAAATCACCAAATTTATACATACCGACTAAACGTGTGGTTTGATAAGTCGCACTTTTACCTTTCATATTTTCATCGCGAGCAATGGATAAAAAGAAATCTGTTTTTTTCAAGCTACCATCACCAAAAGAAACGCCAATTGAATACGGATTATCTAAGTCTTCATCTTCTGAAAGAATGTAACTGGCTGAAAATTGCACATTGTTATACTTAGGCGATTTATAAGTTAAAGAATCCGTAACGCGATTTTCACCAATAAATAAATTTTTCAAATCACCTTCATAGTCGTTAAACAAGTCAAACTTACCTTGAGCTAATTTTAAGGTAGTGTCGACACGACCGACAGTGAATTCACCGAATCCACCTTTTAATCCAACCCATTGATTACGAGCAGTAAAAGTATCTTTAGAGTCATCTTCAACATTCACTTGCCATTCAATCTTATATATCGCTTCCAGACCGTAATCTGTATCAAGTTTATATCTACCTTTAACACCAAGACGAGAGGCATTGCTTTTCAATTCACTGAAAGACTCATCACCCTCTTCTGTCGCTTGTATCGACAGATTAAGCTTGCCATAAAGATTGACTGTTTCGTCAGCGATAGCTGATTGCGCAAATACTGAACAAAGGGCGAATGTTATTGTGCTTTTAATACGTTTCATCTGTTTACCTTTAATAGTTTCCATTCACTGGAAAGAGCTAGTCAAATTGAATTGTGGTCAATTTTGACACCCAACTGTGACACTTTTGTGACAAAAATCATTTTTCTTACAGATTTATGAATTAATAGTGAATTTTTTGAGTCAATAATTGATTGTTTACCTACCCTTTCATGATGTTATGCTCACTAATGGTAAATAAACACCTCAAGTACACAGTAACTATATAGCAAGTACTTCCTATCATCTCTGACTAGGCACAAGGTATGAGGTTACCCATCAACAAGTTAAATTGAATTTTAATATGATCACTAATACTACAAAAAGGTCGTTTTTTGTACGCTAAAGATATCTCAGCTAAAGGCTAGTTTAGATACGATAGCTGACGTTACCTATTGCTTACTATTTAATTAACGGGGAAACATCTAGAAGAAGATATTTAACGACTTAAATTTGATATAAGCAAG